>JAABUR0100000025.1_pt1 | contig 293779 bp, 302 predicted proteins | sample 5560091 | NCBI WGS metagenome assembly JAABUR01 (sample SAMN10711879, study PRJNA513375) | rock metagenome | isolation source: Antarctica rocks | place: Antarctica: Victoria Land, University Valley sud | reverse complement strand
TCCGAGGCGCGGCATTCGGCCGCCGGGCCAGCCGGGTAGTTGTCCTGACCGGACCACCCAGCACCAGCGGCACCGAGTGGACCACCCGGTCAAGTTCTAGCTCACCTGTGATCTTCGAAGCAGCCGAGCGACGCGCCCGCGTAGGGTGCCCTCACGGGGCACGTCACCGGGCGGGTCATACGGGACGACTCGACTGTCGCTGCAGCTCAGCAGCTTGCACCGGTGCCCATGGACATTGGTAGCGTTCGGCATGCGGGACGCTGATCCGACGGGCGGACATGAGCAGGCGTTCGATAGGCGGCGCGGTCAATCGCGACGCCTTCGTGTGGAGCCCTTCAGCCGATGAGCAGGCGCGGAAGGTCGGCCACGTCGGTGATCACTGTGGCATGCAGATGCCTATGGTTGCGCTGTAGAACGTCACCCCACTTGTTCTCGGCGACGACGATGTCGCAGTAGGCGGCTGCACAACCCAGCGCCATCATGTCGTTGAGGTCGCCGATGTGCCACGAGAAGGTGGCGTTCTGATGGGCCGTCATCCGCATGCGGGTGATAGTGCCCTTCGCGGGCATGGAGAGGACGAAGTCCTTCCAGAAGGCGCGAGACTTTGGGATCCTAGAGTTGGTCTCGCCTACGGGAACGAGTGCCTCTGGGACGTAGTCGACCACGTCGATCGTCTCCTGTGCCAGTACGATCCTATCCGCGAGGTTGGCAGTCAGCGTGGCATGAGAATCCAGCAAGGCGACTCCACGAAAGTCGGGACAGACCAGAGTCTCTACCGAACCCAGGGCGCTTCAGTCGTCGATCGGTTGCCAGGCGCCGGAGGCGTCCCGGTAGTTCACCGGGCCGAGTAGCTCTCGGTCCGGTAGCGGCCGTCCCCCAGGTCGAAGGTGTTGGAGCGCGCGCTCCGCAGCCCGCCAGCTCCACCGGCTCGCCAGCTCCACCGGCTCGGCGTCGGCCGCGGCTGCCGCCGGCAGGTGGGCGCCGGCCGGATAGGTCTTGCCGATCGAGACCTGCGCCTGCCTCGGGTCTTTCCGGTCGACGGCGGGGCTATTGCCGCCGATGTGGGCGGCGACGCCAGCGCCGCGGCTACAAGGCTCGAGCTGGCGACCAGCGCGATGGCGGACAGGCGGTGCAGGCGGTGGCTCATGATCCACTCTGGGGGAAACGACGCGCGCGCCGTGGGCGTAGTCAAGACCCTTAACCGCCCGGAGTCAAACAAATAGTCATTAGGGACCAGAAGACGCCGGCGCCAGTGTCCTGTCAGCGCCGCCGCTCGGACTCGTCTGGGGAGCCGCCGGCGTAGATCGCGCACCGTCACGTGAGCGCCGCTACTCCTCCTGACGTACGTCGTGTCTGTCGTCCCGTCGCGGCTTCGAGGCTGAGGAGCGTGACATCACCCCCGACGGGAGTCCCCGCCTCGCCGAGCGCCCGCAGGCGCCGCGCTGACGCGCAGCATTGATGGCGGTCGGTTGACTAACGGCGTTCTATGCCCTTGACTGCGGCGGTCACACAGGCAGGCGCTGGAAGCCTTCCTCCCAATGCGACTCTGGAGAGCCTACGTGGGATGCAGCTTGGTCAGGCGCAACCTCCGCCGCCGCAGTGCGGTGCTGGCCGTGGTCAGCGCGGCCGTTCTGATCCAGGCTGGCGCAGCCGATGCCTGGAACGGCACGATCGTCGACTCGCCCGCACAGTTGATCGTTGGTAACCCAGCCGCCTTGACCAGTGGCGACCAGTTGCTCCAGGCGGAGCTGGAAGACTTCGGCTACCTGGTCACCCCCGTGGACGACGCGGCACCAGCCCTCCTTCCCTCCGCTACGGCCCTGGTCGTGATCGCTCCCTCGATCAACTCGACCACCCTGGGTGAGAAGTACAAGGACGCTGCGACGCCGGTCGTGGCCTTCGCCACAACGGCGTGGGAGAACATGGCAGTCGCGGACGTCGGCGGTTCGTTCTACCAGTCGCAGAACCTGCTGGTGATCGACTCCACCCATCCGATTGCGGCGGGCCTGCCCTCGCCGTTCCAGGCCACCAACGCCATGCAGTACATGCGCTCGACCAACGAGGCCGCGCTCCCCAGCGGCGCTCAGCCGGTTGCGGTGCGGCAAGCCTCCACCAGTGCGCACGTCGTCTACACCGTTCCGGCTGGCGGCATTCGAACAGACGGCACCCCGGCGCCCGCCAACCGGGCGGTCATCGGGCTGAGTGAGCCGGCGCTGCACGACCTGACCGCGGACGGGCTCACGCTGGTCGACAACACCATCTACTGGGCCGACACCACCAGCGCGACCTACGCCGTGCAGAGCCAGGCCGCCACTGCGCTGGTGCAGCAGGGTCGGTGGCTGCTCGACGATGCAACCAGCACCACAACGGTCAGGGACTCCGTCAACGGCCACAACGGTTCCCTGTCGGGGGACACCCGGGTGCAGCGACGTCAGCAGCCGGTGGCCAGCAGCGGGAATTACTCGTTCTACTTCCCGGGCTGGAGCCTGGGCAGCAGCATCGACGCCGACAACAGCGCCGTCATCGTGCCGAACTTCACCGGCTTCAACCCCGGCACCAAGAACTTCCGCATCGAGGTCTGGGTGCGTCCAGACGACTCCACGAACGCCGCTGTCCTGGCCGCGACCGACAGCCCGAACGTGATCCAGAAGGGCTTGGGCAACGAGCAGCAGTGGAAGATCGCGCTGAAGAAGGATCTGACGCCGGTCTGCGTCTTCCGCGGGGACACCGTGTCCGGCGCGGGGGTGAGCGTACAGACCCGCGAGGCGCGGCTGTCCTCTCGGCTAACACCGGGAACCCGTTCCAGGCTGCGATGCGAGCTAACTAGCGGCAGGACCGCGCTTAAGGTGTATGACCTAAATGGCAGGCTGGTGGACAGCGCGACCTCGGCGGAGTCGGGTGGCTACTTCTCGGTCACTCCTCCGGGTGACGTCTGGTTCGGCAAGAAGCCGAACGACCCCAGTCCTCAGGACGCCTACGCCGGCACCCTGGACAACGTGGTCATCGCCAGGGCCAGCTGACCAGAGTAGGGAAACGCCTATCTCCTTGTCCTGCACTCGCTTACCGTGGGAGGCGACGGCTCCAGCGGCTGGTCGGAAATCAGCAAACAGGAGAGGCGAACCCACGATGAGACGAACGACGCTGTGGGCAGCCGTCGGACCGATGGTTGGCGCAGTCCTGATGCCCCCGGGCCACGCGTTGGCGACGACACAGGACGGACGGCGCCCGCTCTTGACAGCGGCCAGTGTCAATTTGGCCGGGCGCCCGGCCGGCTACGAGTGGGGTCTGCCGTCGGTCAGCGACGATGGCAACCGGGTCGCTTTCATCTCGTCGGCCGCCCGAATGGTGCGCGGGGTGCCCGGCGGTTGCCCGCAGGTCTACGTGCGGGATCGGGCGAGATCCGTGACGCTGCTGGCCAGCGGGACGGAGGATGGCACCCCGGCCAGCGGGGGGTGCAACACGGGGCAGAACCTCTACGGGCGCACGCCCATCAGCGACGACGGCCGGCTGGTTGCGTTCCTGTCCGACGCCGCCAGCCTGGTGCGACGCGGCAACGCCTGGGCGTACGTCTTCGTCAAGCACCTCGACACCGGCCGGCTGGAGCGGATTGTCCTGCCGCGGGAGCCGTCCCGGCCCAGTAACGAGCGGCGGGATGCGCTGGCGCTGGCCGTGTCCAAGGACTTCCGCTACTTGGCGGTCACCGTGCGGCTGGGGCCGAACGGGCCCAACGATGTCGGCTATCTGTACGACCGGGCGACCGGCCGCTGGAGCAACATCTGCCGGCCCGGCGTCTGGACGTGCATCGTCTACGCGGTCAGCCCTGCCGGGCGCTACACCGCCTACCTGTTCGAGCCGAGGGTGCTTATGCCGAACTCGCGACGGGTCGCCTACGTCTTCGACCGGGTCACCGGTCAGTCCCGCCGGATCGACGGCACCCCGACAGCGGACAGCTTCGACCCGGGCCTGATGAGCTTCAGCGACGACGGCCGCACGCTGGTCGTGGAGTGGGGCGGCTACGGCGACAGCGCGTTCGCGTCATCGCGGGCAACCATCCATGCGGTGCCTAGCCTCCGGCAGGTCGAGCACATCACATTCCCTGGCATGGGCGGGGTCTCCGGCACTGACCGCACCGGCCGTCGACTCGCTATCTCGGCCAGCCGCACCGGCCAGCTGGGCTTCGACCAACCCACCGACGCCTATCTCTACGACCGGGCGACCGGACGCAAGACAATCATCAGCGTCACGCCCGACGGAAGGCCCGGCAACGGCTACAGCGTGCCCGGAGACATGACTCCGGACGCTCGGACAATCGTCATGTACTCGTCGGCGGACAACCTGGTGCGAGGCGATCAGTCGGCGGATGAGACGGCGGGCACCGACGCTCTCGTGGCCACTTTCGCAGCCCGATCGACGCCGTAGCAACTGCGTTGTATGTATGGTCGGCACCGTCAGCAATCGTGAAGTGTGCGGCGGAATCGCGGGAACCAACCAACGCGCGCCTCACGCCTGCACGGCCATCCTGATTCACGTCATGGCGGAAGAGCCTTCTAGTACCGCCGGTTCATGTAGGCCCGGTTGAAATGGGGCCGTTGCGTTTGAGCGGTGTGATTCGGGGCATCTTTAGTGGCCACAACGCCTCACTCCCCCCCGTCGGCTGCCCCAGCTAGCCGAGTTGGCTCTCGTTGAGCGGTCGGCGGCGCGGGTGGAAAGATGCACTGTGTGACCGGCGAATCTGGGCAAGGCAGCAGGTGGACACCTGCGGTAGTTGCGGTGATCTTAGCCGCTGTCATCGGGGCTATCGCGACCATTGTGGCCGCAGCCATCATGAGGAATGGTGGCTCGGAGGTCCGCCCGCCGCCCTCCACCACGACGGAACGGGTGCCCCCATCGCTGCCGCCACTGCGGCCCCGGGCCGAGATCACGTCACCGGCGAACGACGCGGCGGTGTCGGCCGGCGCAGGATTCACAGCTCAAGGAACGTCTGCAAACCTGGGGACCAGGACGCTTTGGCTCCTCGACCAGGATCCAGATGGGACGTACACCGTCGATTCGCCGGCGCGCTGGGTCCAGCTGGAAAGTGGCACGCTAAGGATGCGCCGCTGGGAGACGCCAGTGACGTGCCATTCCATCTCACCGTGGTTCTTGTTATCGCCGATCATGACTGCGCTAATGCGCTCAGCCCGAAGCTGGAGGCAGCGGACAGCACACTCCGCCGGCTGCTGTATAATCGTTGACCAGGTACGCGTGTACGCAAACAGGCAATAAGCTATGCGTACCTGTTTACGCGGCTCTTCGTCGCTAAGCATGGTTCCGTCGAGGTCGAGGTGGCCGTCTCGGGTAGGGCCGTCGGCCGTCCGCAACGAGCAGTAGCCGGAGCCGGTAGTTGCCAAAGTTCCTGAACCCATGGGCCAGGCGGCGGGTCTTCTCAATGATCAAGTTGATCGCCTCGGTGCCGCCGTTGGAGATCCGTTCGGTGACGAAGTAGGCCATCAGCTGGGTCCGCCAGGCCCGCAGCGTCCGGCCGAGCCGGGCGACCTCCGGGATGGGGCAGGTCGGGAGCGAGGCGAGCACCTTGACGGCAATATCGGCACCGGCGGCTTGGGTGGGAGCGTGGTAGATCGAGCGGAGCTGTTGGTAGCACTGCCAGGCGATGGTGACCTGCCAGTCGGGGTCGCCGGCCGCCAGGGCGGCGTCGAGCCGGGCCACCTGCCGGCCGGTCAGGTGCTCGGCGCCATGGCGGAGCAGGTTGCGGATCCGGTAGAGCGGGTCGGACTTGTGCCCGCGGTGGCCGAGGGTGTCCTGCTGGACCCGGCGGCGGACCTCGTCGAGCATCTGCGAGCCGAGTTTCACCACATGGAACGGGTCCAGCACCGGGGTCGCGTCGGGCAGCGCATCTCGCAGCGCGTTGGCGTAACCGCGGAACGGGTCGAGCGCCGCCCGCCGCACGCCGGCCCGGAAGGCGTCGGTCTGTTCTTCCAGCCAGGTCCAGCAGCCGGGCCCGCAGCAGGCCGTCGGCACCGCGGGTCAGGTCGACCATGCAGGTGGCGTCCCGCCCGCCCCACCGGGGCGCCATACGTGCTCGTCCACGCCCAGCACCTGCACCGCGTCCAGGCGGGACGGGTCGCCGGCCCGAAGAGCCGCCTCTCGGGCAACCGGCCGCCACAGGGTGTGCCAGCTCACCCCGACCCGGCGGGCCAACGCGGACACGGTGGTGTCGTCGGCGGCGAGCGCGTCGGTGGCCCACACGATGGCACGGCGGGTCAGCGCGGCGCGCGGCTCGGCCAGCTCGTGCACCTCGGTCCAGCTGCGCACCGGACAGCCCGGTTCTACGCATCGCCAGATCCGCCGGCGCCACACCACCAGGACCTGCCGGTGTCCGAACGGGGCGTCCCGGAGCCGGTGCGAGCGGCGCCCGTGTGCGGTGGCGACGACGCCGCAGGACGCACACGCGGTCAGCGTCGCGGCGGTCTCCACCACCAGCTGCAGCTGCCGGCCGTCGTCGCCGGCATCCAGCACCCGGATGCCGGGCACGCCGAACATCACCGCTGCCGTCAGACAGCCATTCTCGGTACAGTTCATGATCACCGGGGCCTTCAGGAACGGGTTGCTTGGTCGCTCCTGATCTTGGAGGCCTCGGCCTCACAACTCCCGCATCACACCGTCCCGGCGCGTCACCGCACCACGCTTAGCGACGAAGACCCTGCTTACGTCGCCAGCTTGATCGATTTCCTGCGCCAGGCACGGCACCGCCACCGGCGTGATCTCACCCAGGCGCAGCAACCGGGCCAGGTACAGGGCGTCCTTCGCGTCGGTCTTGACCCGGTCCCCGGACGGCGCTGCAGCTTCGACGGCGCCGCCACCACGCACCGGACGTGGTGGCCGGTCAGGAACCGGGCCAGCCCGTAGCCGGTCGGCCCGGCCTCGTAGACCACCGCGACCGGGCCCGGTAGGTCCCGCAGCCAGCCCAGCACCGCCTCGGGCTGCGGGCACAGCCGCGCCCCGGAACATCTCGCCCGTGCTGGCATCGATACCGCAAGCCACCACCGACCTCGCCTGCACATCCGGGCCGACACTCGTACGCTCTCGTTCCACCGGGGCCTCCCGCAACTGTAGGCACTACCGGCCAGGCTCACCCCGACCGGCAACCCACGAAACTTGCGAGCGAGGCCCCGGCCCGAACTCCCGGGCACCTCCATACCGTCAAACCGCGGCGGATGACGTGGTGATCTTCAAACACCACTTGACAGGACGCGACCGTCATTCACGGGCTGGCCAATGCAGAACCCATCGAAGCCGAGAGTGCATCCCGGCGCGTAACGGTCACGCTGTGGGTAGGAAATGCCGGCTCCCGACCGGGCGTTCACTCCGTTGACCGTTGTTTGCCCCAGGAACCTCGCTCCCTGCACAGCTGCTCCACGGCACGCGGCAACGGCCGCCTGGGCAGGGGTGTTAGAAATGATGAGTTGGATCGCGGCGTTGCGGCAGTCGCTAGGGGCGAGCGCTCCCCGCAGTAGCCGGCATGACCTGCGACGACTCGCTGGGACTCACGGCTGAAATCGCGTACAGGAGGAAAAGTCGTTGCGAGAACGGCTGCAATGAATAAGGTCATCAGTTGTGATGGCGTATCACCGTAGAGTCGCCCAGTGCTAAACATTCGGACTCGTGCAATCCTTACGATCACCGTCAGTATCGCGAAAAGATGGCCTGCTATACGAACCTTCCTCTGTGAGCCCCTCATGTGCTCCTCCGGTGCAGGGGGTGACGCATCCGGAGCGCAACCTCGTTTCGTGTGGAGTTCCAGTGAACTACTCTTTCCCTACCGTCCTCGGCTCTACACTCGAAGTACTTATAAAAGAATCTCATGAAACAGCTGCGTGTTCGGTTCAGTACCTGTACTTCGGATCTGGCTGGCCAGTCGACAGGCGTGACGTCGATCTCGCTGCCACAATGAAATAACCATCCCACCCGGGAATGTCGGTCACCCTGCCGCTCCTCCCCCGTTGTCCGTCCCCCTGCGTTTGTTGTCCCTGCGTTTGTTGCCGCCTTGGGGTGCAGCCTGCCTTACGCTATGCCGGCAGCAAATCAGCCGCCGCACTTCGTGATCCCGTCGTGGGGGTGCGGCGATTCTGTATTGATGCACGCCAGCAGGTCGGTCATGCCAGCGTCGGACCAACCGTTGAGGAAGTCGGCGTGCAGGCTGAACTGGCCGCCGGACGTCAGCGCCACATTGTCGCTCTCGCACTTCCAGCTGTCGCCGCTTGGGTCATTGCATGACCAACGCACGTCCAGTCGCAGATGGGGCAGCTCCACCGGATGCGTGGCTGGGCAGGTCGCCGTTCGGCTTGGGTACCCGGTGGGGTAGACGACGTTGTCCGGCCGAGGACCCGGACCATCGGCATCGGCAGTGTTTCCGTCAGTGCTGTGGTCGGCAAGTTGCCCGTTCCAGCAGCTGGGGAAGTCGATGTGCGCAGCCATCCCTGTGTTGTTCGGCACCCTGGTCTCGCAGTTGGCTTCACTTGGGCTGGAGAACGGCCCAACCGGGTTGCCGCCGGTCTGCGAGCACACCCACGACACGACATCGGTGTCCTGGGCACTCGTGGCGCCAGGGTCGCCGGCGACCAGGCGCAGATCGCGCGGGTACGCCTTCACCTGCGTGCTGCCGGTGGCGCACTGGTCGGTGTTCGGGCCCTGGAAGCAGCCATAGTAGGCGATCGAGGACTTGATGTCGAGGGGGGAACCGTTGGCCCTCAGCGTCGGCACCCAGTACACGGCGTGATCGCCTGCCGGCGCGCAGGTCGTGCCCACCTGCTGCAGGCTCAACCAGTCCGCCCGCGTCGGGTCCGGCGTGTCGAACAACCGAGTCCCGATGAACGTGTGGTTGTGCGCCGTGCCCGTGCTGCCCCGCGCCGCGATGGGGTCGATGGCCCGCCGACCCGTCTGGTCGCAGTGCGCCTTCATGTGCGCCGCGGCCGGCGAGCTGGCGGCGACCACCAGCCCGGGGATGGCCAGGGCGGCCACCGCGCTGATCGTGAGCATCGTCTGGCGGGTCGAGGTCATCGCCACCGCATCCCCTTCGCTCCTAGAGCACCGGATGAGGTGCCCTGTAGGAGACCCATGACAGCATGGCGTGTAGTCTCTTGACAAGACTACGCTTGAGCAGTCACCACGCACGCCACACGGCCACGCGGTCCCCGAAGCAGGCCCGCGTCCGAACCTAGAATCACGCCCGCTGTTTGGCTGCTCACATTTGACGCGTGGCCTCCTCCCCCGTGCGATTGATCCCAGTTGCCCTGCCGCTCGGAGGAACTGACGGACACTCGCTTGGAGGTACCGGTTGCGGTGTCGCCATGGAGGTTGTCCTGCTGGGACGCGGCCAGCCGGAGGACAGCGATCATCACCACGACCCGCGCAGTTGGATGAAAAGCCCGTTCGTACCTAACTGATATGGAGGTAGCTCTTGTCAAGGGGCGTGTTGGTTCGACGCCCGTGCCAACTTCTGCTCGGGCGTTCTGATCATTCTTCTCCTGTTCCCCGGTTGCCCTGGGGGTGCCGTGGAGGTGAGCTACCCCAACGCCATGCCCGGTGTGACCGTGCGCTACAGCGCCATCAGTACCGGAGTCAAGGAGAGCCTGGACCTGGCGTCCGCGTCAGCGCCAACGACCTTCACCTACACCCTGGCCACCAGCAGCGGGCTGTCGGTCTCGGCCACCCCGCAGGGCGGGCTCAAGATCTCCGTCTCCGGCGGCTCGGTGGCCTTCGCGCTCCCCGCGGTGGTGCTGACCGACGCCGCCGGCGCCCAGTCCTTCGGCGGCACGATGACCGCCGCCAACACCGCGGCCGGGACCACCGTCACGGTCACCGCCGACCCGGCCTGGGTTGCCGCGCCCGGTCGGGCCTTCCCGGTCTCGGTGGACCCGAGCCTGACGGTCGCCCCGACCCAGGACTGCCACATCGTCGGCGGGACCACCCACCAGTCCACCAACTACTGCCCGCAGGACGGCACCCCGATCGAGATCGGCGGGCTCTCCGACGGCGCCCGCCGCGGGCTGGCCCAGTTCGACCTGTCGAACGTTCCCGACGACGCCACCGTGCTCAACGCCGACCTGGCGCTCTATCGGCAGCCCGCCTTCGGCACCGCGCTGACCCTCGACGTGCGCAAGCTCACCCAGACCTGGGACACCACCGCCACCTGGGTCAACCGGACCGCCACCACGGCATGGACCAGCGCCGGCGGCAGCGTGGACGGCACGGTGTACGACTCAACCGCCGTGGGCACGGCAGCGGGCTACTACCACTGGTACCCCACCAGCCTGGTGCAGGCCTGGGTCAACGACCCGGTCACCAACAACGGCCTGCTGCTCAAGGCGGCCAACGAGGCCACCGCCGCGCTGGCCCGGTTCGAGCCGGCCAGCACCACCACCGGGAACCCGCCGCAGCTGGCGGTGACCTGGTCGCCGGTGGTCGGCGAGCAGCCCTACTACAGCTACACCGAGCACCGGCTCAACGACCGGTCTCACCTGCACATCAACAACGGCAGCGGCGACCTGCTGGTGCACGCCTCCGACATCCACATCAACGCCACCGGGCCGGCGCTGAACGTCGACCGCTTCTACAACAGCCTGCGGGTCAACGACGGCGTGCTCGGCGCCCGCTGGCGCCTGTCGGTCGGCCCGGACGTGCGGCTGGACCGCTACGCCGACAACACCTTCAGCTACACCGCCCCGTCCGGAACCGCCTACCTGCTCAACCCGGTGTCCGGCGGCTGGCGCGGCAACGGTGTCAATGGCCTGCTGACCGGACCGGACGCGAACGGCGACTACACGCTGACCTTCGACAAGAGCCAGGAGCGCTACCTCTTCGACAACTTCGGCTGCACCGACGGCTGCGGCTACCTGCAGACCCGCGACACCGACCGCAACGGCAACTCGCTGCGCTACACCTATGCCGCCCGCCAGCTCGCCACCATCGAGCACTGGCGGGACGGCGCGACCGCCCGCGACCTGGCGCTGACGGTCAACTACAACGCCGCCGGCTACCTGAGCAAGATCACCGACGCCAACGGCTCAACCACCCGGAGCTGGCTCTACGCCTACTCCGGCGACAGCCTGACCAGCTACACCGACCCGTCCGGTGCGATCACCAGCTACGGTTACAACACCGCCAACGACCTGACCTCGATCACCGACCCGCCGCAGAACGGCGGCGCCCGGCCGACCACCACGGTCGGCTTCACCGTCGGCCACAAGGTGGACTGGATCAAGTACGCCAAGACCACGGCCGGGGCGGTCTACCAGTTCGACTTCGCCTACAGCGATCCCTACGTTGCGCGGTGCGCCAACGGCCGCCCGGTGCCTTCGGGCACCGCGGCGAGCACCAACGTGGTCAACCTCAGCGACCCGCAGGGCGGCACCACCACCTACTGCTACGACCGGTCCGACCGGGTGACCCGGGTCATCGACGGGGTGGGCAACCTGCGCGACAAGGGCTACACGACCAACAGCGACGTGTCGTCCTACACCTCGGCCAACAGCCAGGTCTTCCGGCTCGGCCACGACACCAACAGCAACCTGACCTCGGCCTCCTCGCCCAGCAGCGGCAGCGGTCAGACCGCAGCCACCACGTACTTCGACTACAAGACCACCGGCGCGGCCGGCGCTGGCTTCCTGCCGTCGTCCAGCACCGACCCGCAGAACAACTGCTCCTCCTACCGCTATGACGCCGCGGGCAACATGACCGACAGCTACGCCGGTATCGCTCCGACCGGCACCGCCTGCAACGGCGGGACGAGCGGCGTGCACAACCACCTCGACTACAACGCCGACGGCAGCGTGCGCGACTTCATCGACCCCAACGGCAACCGGACCGACTACAGCTTCGACGCCGACGGCAGCCCGAGCCAGGTCCGCCAGCCTGGGGCCGTCTGCAGCGCCGACGCCAGCCGCAACCTGTGCACCGACCTGACCTACGACGGGCTGCACCGCACCAAGACCGCCACCGACGGCAACGGCAACAAGACCACCTACGGCTATGACGAGCTGGACCGGATCACCAAGCTGTTCTTCGGCGGTGCGAGCGCGTGTAACGCGGGCAACACCAACTGCGTGAGCTACTCCTACGACGCCGAGGGCAACCTGACCTCGCGGGTGGACGCGGCCGGCACCACCACCTACACCTACGACCTGCTCAACCGGCCCAAGACCAAGAATCTCCCGGGCGGCCCGACCGTTACCACGGCCTTCGACGGGGCCGGCAACCTGGTCAGCTACAACGACGGGGAGGCCACCGCCACGACGTACAACTACAACGCCGCCGACCAGCTGACCGGGGTCACCGACCCCGCCGGAACGATCGGATTCTCCTACACCGACACCCGGCTGACCGGCATCGACTACCCGGGCACCGGCAACGTCGCGGTCTCCTACGGCTACACCAGCGCCGGCCAGCTGCGCTCGATCTCGCCGAACACCACGGCGCTGCCGAGCTTCTCCTACGCCTACAACGCCGGCACCCGGGACACCACGCTCAAGCAGTCGGCCACCGAGAACGGGGTCACCACCAGCTACGGCCACGACGGCCTCAACCGGCTGAGCTCCGCCAACGCCGCGACCGGCACCGACTACTCCTTCGGCTACGACGCCGCGTCCAACCTGACCCGCTCGGTGGCCGGCACCGCCACCACCACCTACGCCTACAGCGCCGCCAACCAGCGGTGCTGGAGCTTCGCCGGCTCCGCGACCTCGGCCTGCGGCACCGTGCCGGCCGGTGCCATCACCTCCGACTACGACGGCGCCGGCAACCTCACCGCCACCTCCAGTGGGTACGCGCTGGCCTACAACAGCCGCAACCAGGCCACCTCGATCACTCACCCGGGAAGTCCAGCGGTGCCAATGAGCTACGCCGACGCCGACAACACCGAGCGGACCTCGGCCGGGGCTGCCGACTTCGTGAACGGACCGCTCGGGGTGACCGCCCGCACCGTCGGTGCCGGCACCACCTACTACACCCGGGCCCCGTCGGGCCAGCTCCTCGCCGAGCGCACACCCGGCGGGGCAACCTACTACTACCTCATCGACGGCTCGTCCAACGTGCGGACGCTGTTCACCAAGACCGCCACCGTGGCGGCCCGGTACGCCTACACCCCCTACGGTGAGGAGGTGGCCCAGGCCCAGCCGGATGCGGCGGTGCACGACGGCAACCCGTGGCGCTTTGCCGCCGGCTACCTCGACATCGAGGGCTTCTACCACTTCGGCGCTCGCTACTACAACCGTGGCGGCAACTGGGCCCAACAGGACAGCCACTCCGGTCAGGTGGCGAACCCGAACAGCGTCAACCGGTACCTGTACGCGGGTGGGGACCCCATCACGAATATCGACCCCACGGGGCACGACGTCATCACCGACATCTTTGGGGCCATCGATACCGCTTTCACTGTTTTCATCTACCCCTCAGTGCTATCTATAGGTTTGGGGGTTGCCTCCATTGGATTCGGCGCAGAGCTGGGTGGCTACGCATTGGCAGCAGGGCTTCTAGGGGGCATCCCTCTTATCGCGGCTGGTATCGCTATAGCAGTCTTTGGGGCATATTATTATGCCTCATGACCGATATGCTCAGGCGGCTCTAGGAAGAGCCGGGCTGCTGGGGGCAGTTAGTGCCATATTGTCCATGGCGGTTATAGTAGTGGTTTTGTTCGCCGTCCGGAGAATGGACCTGGCAGGTGGACAGGCAGCTCTCCTTATGGGATCCGTCCTTACGGTTCTTAGTGTCGCGTTAGTCACGTACGCAATAAGGTCTGGCATCCGCCACCGCCGACATACGGAGGACGAGCAGAGTTGATTTCTACAAATGGCAGTGCGCGATACTAACTAACCCGGCGCTTTCACGGCGAGCGCCGGGCCAGCTAGCCGTCGTTCACGCCCGCATAGATCTGCCCGCCCGTGCGAGACGCTGCTCGTCGTCCATCACGCCGAACACGACCGCGCTGCCGAGCTTCTCCTACGCCTACAACGTCAGCACCCGCGACACCACGCTCATGCAGTCGGCGAATGAGAACGGGGTCGCCACCAGCTACGGTCACGACATGGTGAACCGGCTGACCGCCGCCAACGCCGCGGTCGGTACCGACTACGGCTTCGGCTACGACAACGCCGGCAACCTGACCCGCTCGGTCGCCGGCACGGCCACCACGACCCACGCCTACAACGGAGCCAACCAGCGGTGCTGGTCCTTCGCCGGGTCGGCCACCTCATCGTGCGGCACCGTGCCGGCCGGCGCCGTCACCTCGAGCTACGACGGGGCCGGCAACCTGACCGGAACCTCGGCCGGCTACGCCCTGGTCTACAACAGCCGCAACCAGGCCACCTCGATCACCCACCCCGGCGGGGCGGCGGTGCCGATGGGCTACGCCGACGCCGACAACACCGAGCGGGTCTCCGCGGGGAGTGCCGACTTCGTCAACGGCCCACTGGGGGTGACCGCCCGTACCGAGGGCTCCGCCACCACCTACTACACCCGAGCCCCCTCCGGACAGATCCTCGACGAGCGGCTGGCCGGTGGGGCGACCTACTACCACCTCACCGACGGTCAGCACAACGTCCGGACGTTGTTCACCAAGGCGGGCACCGCGGCGGCGCGCTACGCCTACACGCCCTACGGCGACGAGGTGGCCCAGACCCAGCCGGACCAGGCGGTCCACGACGGCAACCCGTGGCGCTTCGCCGCCGGCTACCCCGACATCGAGGGCGACCTCTTCTACCACTTCGGTGCTCGCTACTACAACCGCAGCGGGAACTGGAGCCAGCAGGACAGTTTCGTCGGCCAGGTGGCGAATCCGAACAGCGTCAACCGGTACCTGTACGCCGGCGGGGATCCGGTGGACTTCACCGACCCGACCGGACATTTCAGCTTCACCGAGTTGTTCGGGGGAATCTCCGGGCTAATTGGCGGCGGGATCGAGGTCGCGCTTGGTGTGGCTACCTACATAGATGCGTTCTCCGCGGAGGCTACGCTCATAACCTACTTCGCAGGTATTGCAACGGGCGGGGTGCTCATTGCGTTCGGCGTTGGCGTTGGCGTCGTCGGTGGTGTACTGATCTACGACGCGTTCACATCATGATTGTGAGAAGCATTGTGGTCGCTGCCATCGGCCCCTTTGCGTGGACTGTTGTCTTAGTATTCCTGCGTCCTGCACATCGTTTAATCGACCCATTGTTCTTGCCCAAGGCGAATGAGCTAGGGACGCCGGCTCGGCAGGAGAGAATGCGTAGGAAGGAGGCCGCCTTGATGACTTTCCTGCTTCTGCTGTTTACCACCGCATCTGTTACAGTAGCGATAGTTACCTTATGACACCGCCTTCGGCCAGAGCAGCAAGGACAGCACCCACGGGTATACTCGTGGCCAAACTGCGTCGGGTTCGATTCCGGAGCTTCGAGAACTACCGGCTGCGACTGCTGCTCCACCGCGGCGTCGACTGGCAGACTTCATCCACCACCCGGTCCGAGGCCGGCTACCGCATGATGGCGTAGAGCCGCCATGGCTTTTTCCGTCTTGTGAGTCACCCGGGTCACTCAAACACACGCCAGGCACTGAGGAGTTGACGGCGAGCCGACCGCCACGACGTACGGCTACAACGCCGCTGACCAGCTCAGAGCCGTCACCGACCCGGCCAGAACGATCACCTTCTCCTACACCGACACCCGGCTGACCGGGATCAGCTACCCCGGTACCGGCAACTCGGAATCGTCGGGCTCGGCAGCGTCGGCAGCGTCATCGCCGAGGCTCTCTCCCGCGTCAGCGTTAGCGATATCACCCTCATCGACCACGACCGGTTAAAGCAGCGCAACCTCGACCGCACCCTGCACAGTACGCCGTTGGACGTGGAGGTCGGGACTCCGAAGGTGGTCATCGCCGCCCGGGCGATACCCGACAGCCACACCGCGGTGGACATGCACGTGAATGAGGTCCCGTTCAACGTACTGACCACGGAAGGCTCGGCAGCCGCGCTCGACTGCGACGTGCTCGTCTCCAGCGTCGATAGGCCAGCGCCCCGCTGGCTGCTCAACACCATCGCCTACGCCCACCTTATCCCGGTCGTCGACGGCGGCATCCTCGCTCGAGTCACCCCAGCGGGCCGGTGAACCGGACCCGGTCCCTTGGACAGTTCGGCTGACTATCACGCGGCCTGCTCCCTGCCGGCAAGCCACAGCTGGTAGGTCTCCCGAGGTGTGCGGTGGCCCAGCCGCTCGATGAGCCACTCGCGGTTGTGGAGCTCGACGAAGGCGGCGACCGCCTGGCGCAGGTCATCGACGTCGCGGTAGGTCCGCGCCCACAGGCACTGCTCCTAGAGCGTTCTGGGGCGCAGCCGTTGCACTCCGGCTCGCCGGGATAGGCCGGGGAGTCCGCCAGGCCCAGCCAGGCCAGCGAGCCGGTGAAGTGCGCCGACCGGTACTGAGAGCCCCAGTCGTGGCGGACCTCGATGCCCCGGGCGACGTCGGCGCCGAGGACGCTGAACCGGTCCAGCACGGCGTCATAGACCGGCTGCAGGGCGGCGAAGCGGTCACCGACCTTGGCCACGGACGCCCAGGCCTCGGCGGTGAAGTGGTCGACGAGGTCGAAGACCCACACCCAGCCGTCGTCCACGGTCCAGGCCATCGTCCCGTCGGTGCCCCAGCGCAGGTTGGGCGCCGCCGGAACGATGGAGCCGTCGTGGAGCCGCTTCGCCCGGCGGCGGGCGGACCGCTGCGGTGCCAGCAGGCCCTCACGGCGCATCAACCGGAGCACCCGCTTGCCGGACACCGCCACCTCGTGCTCTCGGCGCAGCCGGGCCCGGACCTTGCGATAGCCCTCACCGGCGAACGGCGAGCCGGCCAGGACCTGGCGGATGAGTGCCACCAGCTCGGTGTCGCTGACCGTGCCAGCCGGTCCGGGGCGGGTGCCGGCGCCGGCGGTTGGACGAGTGCGGTAGTGCGCGGTCGACCGCGGCGCACCCAGCACCCGGCAGACCCGGGCCAGCGGCGCGGGCAGCTCGGCGCTCACCGCGGCCGCTTCGCCGGCGGGATCTCGAGCCCCCTTTTTCGCGCCGCGGCGCGCAGGATGTCGTTGTCCAGGGTGAGCTCGCCGACCTTGCGCTCGGCCTCCCGCAACCGGCGCCGCTGCTCGACGGAAAGGCCGTTCTCGGTCGGCACCCGGCCCTTCAATCCCTCCTTGCCGCCGGCCAGGAACTCATCGCGCCAGGCGGCCAGCCGGTGCGCCTCCACCCGCAACTCGCGGGAGAGCTCGTCGAGGCGCTCGCCGCGCAGCAGCCGCAGCACCGCGTCGGTCTTCTTGTTCGCCGACCACCGGGTCTCCCGACCCGTGCCGGCCTGCTCGTCGGTCATGACGGCCATGGTCACCCTTCCTTATCGGGTGTCCAAGGAGGGCGGGTGCGGTGGACCGGCCACTGCACATCGACTGGCGCATCCACACCGTCGGACCCAGCCGGGCTTGCCTCGCGTGCCTTGGTGCCCTACGCCGCAGCGATCTTGGACAGGGCCGGCCTCCTCGACGACCCCGACTACCTGCAGGGACTCAGCGACGAAGAGCGCGAGCGCTTCAACCGCCGCAACGTCTTCGCCTTCAGCCTCGCGGTCGCCGCCCACCAGGTCCTACAGCTCGTCGGCCTCGTCGCCGCAAGCGCCCGGGTCGGCGGTATAGGTCCGCAGCACTACGCCGCCTATCCGGGCGAGATGACGGTCACCCCGACCCGTCCCTGTGAACCGGACTGTGAGATCGCCGCCCTCACCGCCGCGGCAGTCCCAATCACCCCTGCAAATGGTGGTGTCCCCGGCACGCCTGCGGATCGACCTGGAGCTTGACTCCATCCGCATCGCTCGCTGATCCCACTAGAGACCGGAGCTTGATTGTGCGTTACAGACTCAGCATAATGATCAAGTAACCGTGAGTTGGTCAAGCAGACTGCGCAGCTTCGGGTTCGAAAGCTGTCCGATCAGGGGCACTCGCGAAAGCGCCGGTCCGCGCCCTGAGCATAGCCGGGACAACCTTGACCGTAGTGATCTTTCCAACAGTCTTCCAACATTCACCCGACGACACCGCCCCCGCTGCGCACCCGTGCTGCTCATGGTGAGGGCCAGTCCTCGCACTCCACCGAAGACGGTCCGGCGCCGGTAGTGGCGGTGGTCCAGGTCACCATCCGTCGTTTGCTGCCTTGACGCGGCGGACGCCGGATGGGCTGTGCTCTGGCTTGCAAGTGATCGCGATCTCCCTACGATGTCGGCCAGCGAACATAACGATGAGGCGATCGTGCTGCGGGACGTCCATGGCAGCGCTTCTGGTCGCACGCGGAGAGACGGAGAGATCACTGGCTTACCTAGGACGTACCTGCGAGCTGTGCGAGGTCATTGACGGAGAGAGCTGCCACGTCCTCAGGGTAAGGGTCGGCAGACTTCCTGAGGTGACGGTGAAGAGCAGAGCGGTGATGGAGATGATGACCGAAGTCAGCGCCATGCGGGCCAGCCCGACACGCTCGCCCTCACGGCTGTGGGAAGCCCTGCCGAGATGGGGCGGACGCGTGTCCCCCGAGTTCCATAAGCCTGGACTGTCTCCCTCGGTCGCGCACAGTGCATTAGGCCGGCTTAAACGCGGCGCGGCAGGCTGGCACCCTTCTGACAAAGCTTCGCGAGTACGTCTGCGGTGATGGGCAGGTAGTGCGTGACGTGAAGCACGAAGTGCCTCTCACGAACCTGTAGAGAGTCTGCTGCGGTTAGGAAGCCGCGCGTCCAGATGATCTCTGCGTCCACGGACCTCTTTCGATCCTCTCGTACCAAATGTGCTGCGGACGCTTCTGGCGGGTGTAATTCCCCTCGTGAGCGATGCGGTTCCGCTGTCGTACTGCTGATTTAAGCGCCGTTTCAGGCCCTGCGCAGACTCACTCATGTTGGCCGAGAGCTGCGTCCAACAGCGGCTAACGCCGATGAGGCTAAACGCTCGCTCGATGTTCGTGGAACCTTGAAACGTCTCCCTTAGGAGAGCGACGTGAACCATGTTCGACAGCGCCACGCGCGGGCGACTTGGCGCGGTTGCTCAGGAAAGCTTCGATCAAGTCATCGACGCCGCCGAGAGTTACGGCGTACTGCTCAGCCGTCTTGCTCAGCGGCCGCACGGCGAGCGCCCGCCGTGTCCGCTCGTGAAAGTACGTGTCTATCGCGGCACCTGTGAACAGCCGTGCGGAGCGCAACATGTCACGCTCCACCGACCATGCGTCCTTGGGAGGAGTACCAGCGGCGGCGGCCAAAGCCTCCGCACGATCCAACAGATCCATGCCGGCAGTCAGGGGGCTCAAGGGCACAACGCAGGGTACCCCCGCCACGCAAGAGTGAGTCGCGACTGGTGCGAGCCTGATGCCCCCGACGTAACGAGCCGGAGGGAAAGCGACGCGAGCACCGTCAGGGCCATCGGAACGGCAGGGATGTTCAATGGCGGTGCTCTCCCGCCCGGCCTGACTCCAAGAACGGCCGGCGCGAACCTGCTGCCCTGTAAGCGATCCGTCGGCCGGGCGGGAGACACCTGGCACGGCCGTCTGGTGGAAGTGACCTAGTAGGAGCCTGCAGCAACAGGCCCGTCCCTGTCCTGTCCGACCTTCAGTCGCACCGTGCCCGCCCTTGCCCTTGCCAGCGCAGAAGGACGGACATGACCACCATGACACCTCTCGACGTCGTCGTCACCGGCGGAGTCGACACTCATCAGGAGCTGCACGTGGCGGCGGCGCTGGACCAGCTCGGTCGGGTGCTGGGCACCGCGGCGTTCCCGACCACCGTCGCCGGCTACCGGCAGCTGCTGGCGTGGCTGCGCCAGCACGGGCAGCTGGCCAAGGTCGGGGTCGAGGGCACCGGCAGCTACGGCGCTGCGCTGGCCCGGCACCTGGCCGGCAACGACGTCGAGGTCATCGAGGTCGCCCGGCCGAACCGGCAGGTCCGGCGTCGCTTCGGCAAGACCGACGTCGTTGATGCGATCGCCGCCGCCGACACCAGCGCAGGAGCGGATCCGCGACGATCCGACCGAACGAGGGTGGGGCCGCCTGCCAGGACACGGAACTGCTGTGCCAGCGCCTCGCCGCCTCCGACGATCCACCAATCTCCTCCCAGCCATGCTTTCCGAGGCACTACTCGCCTGAGGCGAACCGGCCGGCCGAACGTCAACGGAACGGGGCGGTACGCCAGCCGCACCGGTGTCAGTGTGGCAACCTGGACAGCCCTTGCGATGACGTCGTTGACTGGAGAGGAGCGCTGCAGTGACTGCCCCTGAGACACTCGGACAGCGGTTGCGACGGTTGCGGCGAAGCAAGGGCTTGTCCCAGGCCGACCTAGCGGCCCCCGACCTCTCCCCGAGCTACGTTTCCCTGATCGAAGCCGGCAAGCGGATGCCCAGCGCCGAGATCACGGCGGTGCTGGCTGAGCGCCTGGACTGTCCCGTCGAGTTGCTCGCCGACGGCGTCGACCCGAACATCGCCAGGGAGATCGAGCTTGACATGCGCTACGCCGAGCTCGCGCTGCAGTCTGGCGAGGCTCGCGAGGCGGTGCATCGATTCCGGGTGATCCTTGATCTACCAACGGATGTCATCGCCGATTCGCTGCGGGCGCAGGCGCGGGAGAACTACGCACGTGCCCTGGAGGCGACCGGCGACATCGAGGCCGCCTTGGCCGAGTACGAGACGGTCCGGCAGGAGGCAACACAGGCCGGCGACGGCGTCAGCTGGCTGCGGACAACGATCGCCCTGTGCCGCTGCTGGCGTGAAGTGGGGGATCTGTCTCATAGCGTGGAAGTCGGTCTAGCGGCTAGCCGAGAGCTGCATGATCGCGATCTCGACGGCAGCGATCTTGCCGTTGAGTTGAGCGCATCTCTGCTGTTCTCGTACTACGAACGTGGCGATCTGACCACCGCGCGGCGTCTTGCCGAGCGGACCCTAGAAGCGGCGGAGAAACTCGGGACACGGCGGGCGCGTGGAGCCGCCTACTGGAACGCCAGCATCGTCGCGCACGGCTCGAATCGGCCTACCGAGGCGCTGGCGCTCGCAGAGCGGGCGGTTGCCATGTTCGCCGACGGCGAGGACCAGCGCAGCGTCGCCCGGCTGCGCAGTGCCTATGGGGCACTGCTCCTGCGGCAGGACCCCCCTGACGCCGCGCGGGCCTTGTCCTTACTTACTGCTGCTGCCCACCAACTCGCCGAGTGGTCGAGCGAGATCGACGTCGCATACTGCGAGACCGAGGTTGCCCGCGCGCACCTCGTCTTGGGCCATGTCGATAATGCCGTGGAAGCGGCGGAGCAAGCGCTGCTCCGCTTGGGGGCGTCACAGCGGCTTGAGACACCAAGGGCGCGAGCAGTTCTGGCCGCGGCGCGGTGGTCAGCCGGCGACGCCAAGGGCGCCGTCACGGCGTATCGGCAGGCGGCGCGCGAGCTGGCCGCCGCGGGCGCCAGCCGGCAAGCGGCCGCCATCTGGCGGGAGCTCGGCGAACTGCTTACGACCATGGGGCGGCGGGATGATGCGCTCGAGGCGTATCGCCATACGGCCGATCTGGCAGGCGTGCCAGCGCCAACAGCGGTCGCCGTCCGAGTTGCCACCCGCTAACGGCAACGAGTTACCGCCGGGGCGGAGCGACCACCGTCTAGCAGCACCCGATGACGCCGTCGATCTGACTGACTCCCGTGGGCCCGTCCGCTAATGCGGGCTCAGGTGCCACCAAGCCCATCAGTACGAAAGTTACGGTTACTGCAACTGCCCAGAGTCTCGCCCGCATGACTCACTCCTCGACTAGACGTGACCGGCAGTGTCAAGGAGACGGTCCGGAGAGTCAAGGCCCGTCTTCAGGGAGCGACGACTGGCGCCGGCTGGCTCTACAGGGATCCGCTGCGACGCCGCCCCCCTACGTGATGTCGATCCGGGCGTTGGCGGGGCGGCACGGGGCACGGGCCGCCCGGTGCGGCGGCGCTTTCTCGCGGGGTTGATGGAGTTGCGCGGAAAGTCCCGGGCGCGATCGCACGGAAGAGGGACACGACGAAGCCGCTGATCGACGCCCTGTGCTAGTACCGGACTGCGTCGCCCAAGCAGCACACCCCCCCGCGTGAAGGCCGTTTACAGGGACGGCGCGCAATGGGGGGCTGCTGCGGTGGGTGGCGGTCAGGCGAGCACGGCGGCGACTTCGTCCCCACAGGAACATCGGCTGGCCCAGTACGGGCCGCGCTCGAGCCTCCACTTGGGGGCAGCCATTGGCGCGGCGCTGGGACTAGCCTCCCGTTGAAGCTCGCGCTGCACGAGAACGTCGCACCCTGGCCGGCCCCTCCCCTTGGTCTAGTGGGATTCGGGTCGATGCCCGTGCTTGACAAGGGCGCGTCGTAGGTCTTGACTGCGGATCCCAGTCGTCGGAGAGCAGGAGTGGCCATGGTTCTGAGCTCGCCTCAGCACCGCTCTGCAAGCGAAGTGAGATACTGAACGGACCGGCCAGTTGCTCACGCCGGGCAGGCTGGCCTCCGTGGTCGCCGGCGGCCTTACCAATCGGGCGGCGCAGTGCTGCTGACTGGTAGTTGTTCGCGGTGCACTCAGCTCCGGTGATAAACGGGCGGCTTGAACTCCGTCCTCGAATGCCAGGCGCATCAAGGAGGGCGATGGGCATCTTCTGGGATTATGGAAGTACCGTAGACTCCGAACTCGAGGGCGCCTTCGACGAGGCCCTCGCGGCGGAGCCACCCGAGGAACGCGTTCGGGGGCAGAAGGCGAGGCTGCTCGCGAAGTCGGTTGCTGGTCTGACGCCTCCCGCGGCGCTAAACGTCGGCCGACTGGCTGTCGCGCTCCTGATCGTGGCCGTGTTGCTCGGCGGTGGGGTCGCCAGCGAGGCGGCGGACCTGAAGGACTCTAGCAAGGCTCTTCTCGGCCTCGCTGCCACTGCCTTCGGCCTTGTCGTTGGTCTCCTCGGCGGGGAGAAACCGAAGTCATAACGGATGCGCCGCCGCCGCGCGTGCCGACGAGAGGGGAAGCGTGGCCCGTGTCGATGTCGTAGCCGAAGTGATGCGCCACGAGTCCGATCTGGCCGGGATCGAAGAGGAACTCGACGCCCACCCCGCGGACGTCGTCCGCAAGATCGCGGCCGGACGCGCGGCGTACGGGGCCAGTGCGATCGTCGGCGCCGAGCCTGCGGAACTGCCGCAGATCGAAACCTCCTCGCGCGCTCGTCTCGAGTCGTACGTCCCAGCCGGGCTCAGCGCCGTGCGCAAGCTGCGCCGCGATGGCTCGGCTGCCAAGGTCGACATCCGCGAACGCAGGGCCCTCGAGGCTCTTGTGCTCCTCATGGCGAGACCTGCGATCCTTGTTCAGGACGGTAGGTTCTTTCCGGCGCCAAAGCCATGGACCGACAAGCTTGAGCGGCACCGCGCGGCCATTGAGGCCGTACTGCCCCGCGTCGGTCGCATCGAGGTCAGCGGACATCCCGCCCTTGACTGGGTGGGCACTGGGTGGCTGGCTGCAGACGACGTCGTGATGACTAATCGGCACGTCGCGATCGAGTTCGCCCGACAGCAAGGCCGCTCGTGGATCTTCGCGCCGGGCATGGAGGCCCGGGTCGACTACAACGAAGAACTGTCGGCTGCGCGACCGAGGGAGACCAGACTGACAGAGATAGTCGGGATCCACGAGACGTACGACTTGGCGATGCTGCGTTGCGCGGAAGCCCCCGGCGGAGGCCCTCGGCTCGGTCCGCTACCCATCGCCCGCAAACCCGTCGTCCGTGGCGGGACGGAGGTTTATGTGGTCGGCTACCCGGCCGCCGACTCCCGACGCAACGACCCTGAGGAGATGCAACGGATCTTCGCCGGTGTCTACAACGTCAAGCGCCTCCAGCCCGGAAAGGTTCGCTCGCTGTCGCGCTCCCGGCCGGAGCTCGTGCATGACTGCTCGACGCTCGGCGGTAACTCGGGGTCCTGTCTGCTCGACCTTGAGACATCGATGGTCATCGGGCTGCACTTCGGCGGCAGATACCTGGAGGGGAACCGTGCGCTGACGCTGTGGCGGCTGGGCGACGACCCGCTGCTGGCGGCGGCGGGCGTGCAACTGTCCTGAGGGAGCGGACATGCTACCTCTGCTTGCTCCAGATCCACGGCGTCGCCCACGGCATACGGGACGAACGCTCTCGGGCGCGTTAGCTCGCTTAACAAGGAAGGCGCTTCCAAGGTGCTGGAGGTGTTCGCCTATTGGATCAGGCGACAGGACGCTGACACGCTCGCTCAGGGCCAAGTCCCGGGTCGTGGTGGATCAACTTCGACGCCACCGCGTGATCCAGGTGAACCTTAGGCGGTGATCGCCATCGGCGTCACCCCCTCGTCGAGCTCGCCGTCGACGGCGTGCAGGCGAGCCTTGGCGAGCACGTCGAGCCCCATATAGCGACGGGACTCCGTCCACTCGTCGTGTTGCTCGGCCAGCACGGCGCCGACGAGACGGACGAGCGCCGGCCGGTCGGGGAAGATGCCCACGACGTCGGTGCGGCGGCGGATCTCCCGGTTCAGCCGCTCCTGGTAGGGGTCGACCCGGGGCGCGGTGCCGGTCTTGCAACCGGTCCGTCTCCCCGGGCCGCCCTCCGAACCGGACGTGCCCGTTCCCGAGCATCCGGCTCTCCACGGGTTCATGCCAGGGGGTCAGGCGACGCTCATTGCTGACCACGGGCTCGCGATGTTCGGCCGGTGGCGGTAGCGGGTGACCGCTATGCCAGCAGGGTCGAACAAGGTCACGGTTCCGTCCGTCGGCCACCACCCGGGCAGGTAGCGGCGTCGGAGCCACTTCCAGTTGGCTTGGCGGTGTTTGCGGCGGAGCCAGAGAATGACCCGTCGCCAGGTGAACCGGCGCAGGTAATCAAAGGTCGCCTTGGACACGCCGTGCCGGAAGTAGTTGGCCCGGCCCCGTAGCACCGGCGCGAGCCGGTGCAGCAGGACCGCGAGCGGCTGGTTCAACCCCTGCCGGGTCGCCGTCCGCACCTTGGCCTTGACCGACGCGAGCGCGGTCTTGGTCGGATAGGTGTAAACGCTCGGCTTCCCGCTGCCTCGCTTGGGTTGCCGCTGGATGCGGAAGCCCAGGAAGTCGAAGCCTTGGTCGAGGTGGACGATCCTGGTCTTCGCCGGCGACAGGCGCAGGCCCATCGGGGCGAGGACGGTTGCGGCTTCGTCGCGCAACGCCTCGGCGTGCGCCTTGGTGCCGTGGACGACGACCACGAAGTCGTCCGCGTAGCGGACGAGTCGGTAGGTCGGCTGCCGCGGCGACGCCGCCGGTGCCGCGCGATGTTGGCCAGCAACGGGGACAGGATTCCACCTTGCGGGGTGCCAGCGACCGTGTCCCGCTCGGCCTGGTCCTCGGTGAGGATCCCGGCTTTGAGGAACGCTTTCGCCAGCCGCAGCACGCGTTTGTCAGCGATCCGAGCCCGCACCCGGCCCATCAGGGCCTGGTGGTCGATCGCGTCGAAGCACGCCTCGATGTCAGCGTCGACGACCCACTCGTAGTTGCGCGGGTGGGCGTGAGCTGGTGGATCTCGACGATCGCGTCCTGCGCGCGGTGCTTCGGGCGGAAGCCGTGCGAGCACGGCTGGAAGTCCGCCTCGAAGATCGGTTCCAGGATCAGTTTCAGGGCGGCTTGCGACACCCGGTCCCGAACCGTCGGGATGCCCAGCCGGCGCTGCTTGCCACCGGCCTTCGGGATCATCCTTTCGCGCACCGGCAGCGGGGTGAACGAACCGGCCTTGAGGTCGGCCCGCAGGTCAGCGACGAACGCCGCCACCCCACGGACCGTCTCCAGGTAGTGGGCGGTGATCCCGTCCACTCCGGCCGTCCGAGCACCCCGATTGCCCCGCACCCGCTGCCAGGCGACAGCCAAGACAGCGGGATCGACGACCAAGTTGAACAGGTCGTCGAACCGGCGAGCAGGATCGTCGCCGGCCCACTGGTGCAGCTTGGTCTGGATCTTCAGTACCCGCGCTGACGCCTCACTCGGCGTCAACGACAACGCGCCGGTGTTCACCGGCGTCCTCCTGACCTTCCAGTGCCTGCACTGCGAACTCGCTGCCGCCCTTCGCCATGTGACCGGCTTTCCCGGCCCCGGACTACTACGACGGCTCCGCCCCACCACAAGGCATCCGGCTGACGGTGCGCCTGTCCCGGACCGGCCTGGACGGCCGGGGACTGGGAAGACCTCGCGGTGGTTCCCACGTTCACTGCTGACCGTTCGACGGGATCGGCACCCAGCTCTTCCCCGGCGGCCTCGCCACGACTACCCCGCAGCACTTCGTCGTGGCCTCGTGCCGGCCAACCCTTGACCGACGTCGAGTTCCCCGGACGGCGTCCGGGTGCGCACCGCTGACCGACCCAGATCCACCAGGTTCGAGCCGGCGTTCCACTTTCGGGGGTTCCACCACTGGTTTCTGCATTCGTGTACCTGTCCGTCTCGCTTGCCAGGCCCGGACCGTCTGGCAGTACCGACCCGTCCTGTCGTTGTCGGGGCTGCTCCCACCCTCACCCGCACCTCCGGGCTCAGGCTGCCCCCAGCTTCATCAGGCCGCTGCGACGGCCCGAAGAGGAAGGACTCCCACCTCCCTGCGGTCAAGCAGCGCCTCGTGGCGCACCGGGTTGTTGCTCCAGATCTGCCGCCAGCACTCGCGCGGAAAGCCGGTGAAGGCGAGCAGGTCCTCGCGGGCACCGGCGAGGTGCTCGGCGGCCCGCGGCAGCTTGGCGGCCAGCGCGGCAACGACCCGGTCGAACTGGGCGGCGACCTCGGCGGCGTCCGGCTGGTCGAAGATGGTGCGCACCATCGTCGCCACCCAACGCTGGGAGCTCTTGGGCACGGTGGTGAGCAGGTCGCGCAGGTAGTGGGTGCGGCAGCGCTGCCAGGCCGCGCCGGGCAGTGTCGCCCCACTCGCCTCGACCAGCCCACGGTGGGCATCGGAGGTCACCAGTGCGACGCCGGACAGGCCACGCGCGGCCAGGCCGCGAAAGAACGCCAGCCAGCCGGCACGTCCTCGGCCGAACTGACGTCGAGGCCGAGGATCTCCCGGTGGCCGTCGGGCGTTGACCCCGACCGCGAGCAGCGCGTGCACGTTGACCACTCGGCCGCCCGCGCGCACCTTCTGGGTCAGCGCGTCGGCCGAGACGTAGGTGTAGGGACCGGCGTCGAGCGGCCTGGTGCGGAAGTCCTCGACCAGCTTATCGAGTTCGGCCGCCATCCGGGATATCTGGCTGCGGGACAGGTTCTTCACCCCGAGGGTCTCCACCAGCTTCTCGACCCGCCGGGTGGAGACGCCGAGCAGGTAGCTGGTGGCCACCACGGTGATCAGCGCCGACTCGGCTCGCCGGCGGCGCTCCAGCAACCAGTTCGGAAAGTAGGACCCGGCCCGCAGCTTGGGCACCGCCAGATCGATCGTGCCGGCCCGGGTGTCCCAGTCCCGGGCCCGGTAGCCGTTGCGGCTGTTGGTCCGCTCCGGGCTGCGCTCGCCGTAGCCGGCACCGCAGATGGCGTCGGCCTCGGCACTCATCAGCGTCTCGGCGAAGACCTGCACCATCTCCCGGAGCAGGTCCGGGCTCGCCGTCTGCAGGCGGTCCTGCATCCAGGCGACCATGTCGTGGCCCACACTCTGGCCAGCGGCCATCGCGTCTCCTCATTCGACAGAGCGGCTAACTCGACTCGAAGGATCACGCGGTGGCCGTCCTAGTTCATGACGCCACGCTTCCCGGCGACCGCGTCGTACACCACGTCCAGGGACGCAACTCAGCCGCGGATATTGACGAACGGTTTGGACGGTTCGACCCCGCGGCCAGAGGACTCAAGCATCAGCTCCACCAGCTCGCGCACCGGGACGCGGTCATGATGTCGGTCAGCTCACTTCGACCAAGCCGGGCGATGAAGATCCGTCCCGGCTGGTTGACCGAGATCAAGGGTTCAAGTGCGGCGGAGTCGCCACCTGCCAGTGCCATCGCCTGCCAGATGGCTCTTTGGACGCAGGCCCGCGAGTCTCAAGTTTTCTGGAAGGAATCTGGAATGATCTTAGAAGGCGATAGGACCTTGATCGTCGATCAAGGCCCTATCCTGCGCTTACGTTGGTAGCGGGGGCAGGATTTGAACCTGCGACCTCTGGGTTATGAGCCCAGCGAGCTACCGAGCTGCTCCACCCCGCGTCGGTCCCCCGACTGTACGCCGGGCCGCCGGAAAGCGGCAACTACCGACTCAGGGCGTTGGCGTGGCAGTCGGGGACGGCGCCGGACTGGGTGTCGGCGTCGTACCGCTGGTGGAACCGCTGGCGGCGGCGGCCCGCGCCAGGGCCGCCTGCAACCGGGCCTGGGCTGCGCCGTACGCCGCGAAGTCCCCCGTCTTCAGTGCGTTCTGGCCGGCCACGAACGCGGCATTTGCCTCGGCAATGGCCTGCCGGAGCGCGGCGTTCCCGCCGGTGCCGCCCGGCGGCGGCGATGTCCCTCCGTCTGGGGGCGTGGTCGGCCCCTCGGCGCCGAACACCTCGTCCAGCGCGGACCCGAGCGTCGGCATGAAAGCGATCTTGTCCCCGAAGCCGACGAACACCCGCTTCAGGGACGGGTAGCTGCCCTCGCCACTGAGCGCCTGCACATAGATCGGCTGGACGTACAACAATCCGCCGCCCACGGGGTAGGTCAGCAGATTGGCCTCGACCGTCTTGGAGCCGCCCCCACGGAGCAGCGTGAGCTGCTGGGCCGCCGTGGTGTCCGACTCGAAGTTGTTGGCCACTTGGCCGGGACCGTTGACCTGGACGTTCCGCGGCAGCTCGAGCAGGGTCATCTTGCCGTAGTCGGCCGGATCGCTGTTCACGGACAGAAAGGCGGTCAGGTTCGGCCGGTTCTTCGCCACCAGCGGCGAGGTCAGGGAGAAGCTGGCCTTGTCACTGCCGGGCAGGGCGATGGTGAGGTAGTACGGCGGCTGGCTCACCGACGTACCCTTCTGCGTCGGGTCGGGCGGGACCTTCCAGAAGTCGGTGCCGTTGTAGAAGTCCAACGGCCGGTCCACGTGATACTTGGTAAGCAGCTCGCGCTGCACCTTGAAAAGGTCCTCCGGGTAACGGAGGTGGGCTTCCAGGGCCGGGCTGATGTCCGTCTTCGGCGACACCGTATTCGGGAATGCCCGCATCCAGGTGAGCAGCACCGGGTCCCTGGGGCCCCAGGCGTAGAGCTTCACCGTGCCGTCGAACGCGTCGACGGTGGCCTTGACCGAGTTGCGGATGTAGTTGACCTGGTCGCGGGGCTGGGCGGTGACGGCATCCGACGTTGTGACGGTGCTGTCCCGGGTTACCTCGCCGAGCGTGCTGCGCTGGGAGTACGGGTAGCCGTCGCTGCTCGTGTAGCCGTCGAGGATCCACAGGATCCGGCCGTCCACCACCGCAGGGTAAGGGTCGCCGTCGAGCTTGAGGTACGGCGCCACCTTCTGCACCCGGTCCCGCGGGTTGCGGACGTAGAGAATGCGCGATGCGTCGTTGATCCCGTTGGAGAGCAGCAGGTTCTTGTCGCGGAAGTGGAAGGCGTACAACAACTTGCGGAAACCCGATCCCATCGCTACGCCGCCCTTGCCGGCGTAGCTGTTCTTGACCTGACCGTCGGCGTTCTCATCGCTGGGGAAGTCCAGCTCCTGGGGCGCCGCGCCGGCGGGCGAGCCCACCACGGAGTACACCGGGGAGTCCTCCCCGAAGTACACCCGCGGTTCCTTGACGTCGATCGAACCTTCCTGTGGCAGGTTTTTGGCCGAGAACAGCGGCCGGCCCTCGCTGTCGACCTGGGTGCCGGGGGCTGCCACGAAGCCGTAGCCGTGGGTGTAGACCAGATGCTGGTTGATCCAGTTGTTCGTCGGCAGGCCGGCGGGGTTCAGCTCGCGAACCGCGACGACCTGGTCGGTCTGCCGGCCGCCGACGGTGTACCGGTCGATGTCGAGGGTGTCGGCGAAGCCGTAGAAGGTCTTGAGGCTCTGCAGGCTCTGGAAGGTCTGCTGCAGCTCGTTGGGGTCGAGCAGCCGGATGTTGGGCAGCGTCGCCTTGTCCTGGCGGATCTTGCCCGGGTCGCCGGCCCCCACGCCGGCATAGGAGCGCGGCTCCACGCCGTCGAGCATGTACGCCCGCTTGGTCGCCTCGATGTTGCGCGAGATGTAGGGCGCCTCCTTGTTCGCCTCGCTGGGCGCTACCTGGAAACGCTGGATGATCGCCGGGTAGACACCCCCGATCAGTACGGCGAGGAGCACCATCAGGCCCAGCCCGACCGCCGGCCAGAGCCACCGGTTGGAGAACAACGTGACGAAGAACAACCCGGCGCAGATGACGGCGACGAAGACCAGGATGGTCTTGGCCGGCAGCACCGCGTTGACGTCGGTGTAGGAGGGACCGGTCACGACGCCGCGCGCCGAGAACGCCAGCCCGTACCGGTCGAGGTAGTACGCGACCGCTTTGAGCAGAACGAACAGCCCCATGAGGACCGACAGGTGAGCCTGCGCGGCCGGGCTCACCCGGTCCCCCGGCGTCTGCAGCCGCAGGCCGCCGAACAGGTAGTGCACGAGCGCGGCGGCGAGCAGCGACAGGATCAGCGCGAAGAATACGAAGCCGAGAATGAACCGCTGGAAGGGGTAGGTGAAGGCGAAGTAGCTGATGTCGCGGTGGAACTGCGCGTCGCGCTGGCCGAAGGGTACGGCGTTGCGCCACAGCAACCAGGTCCGCCACCGGCCGGCGGCGGACAGCCCGCCCAGCACGCCGAGCACCCCCATGCCGACCAGCAGCAGCGGGGTCAGGTAGGGCTCCACCGCCACCCGGTAGCGCTCCAGGTTCTGCTGCTCCAGCGACATCGGCCGGAACGGTGGTCGCAGTCGGTAGGCGATCACCATGTTGGCGCCGACCACGACGGCCAGCAGCAGCCCGAACAGCGCGAACAGCAGCAGCTGTGTTCGCAGCCGGGTGGTGAACACCGAGGAGTAGCCGATCGACCGGAACCACAACAGGTCGGTGTAGAGCGCGGTGAGCACGCCGAGGACCAGCAGCAGCCCGACCAGCAGGCCGATCGCCGGACCCAGCAGCCGGGGGCGCCGAGACAGGCGGGGCAGGCCGGGGGTGGTAGGGGTCCGGAAGCTCACGGCCACCTCGGGGTCGGACTCGGGCGGCGTACGCCGCTCCTCCGCCAACTTACCGGCTGGGGAGCCGGTTCCCCGGCCGACGCGAGCGGACGACGGAATTGCGGACGACGCGCCTGCACGACACTGTGCCGATGACCGCTCTCGGGTCCGTCGTAGTTGAGATCGAGCGACATGTCGCGGCCGGCGGCTGGGACCAGCCGTCCCGGCTCTACGCACTGGTGCCGACCGCTGAGTTGGTCCGGCAGGAGCCGGTGCTGGCGGCGACCTGGGGACTCGTCGAGGGGGCCGGCTCTCCACTGACACCCGTCGAGCAGGAACAGCTCCCCGATGAGCCGCTCGACGATGTGCTGGCGGGGGTCGGCTGGCCGGCCGACGTGCCCGGTTGCGCCGTGGTGACCGAGGCGACGGTGCTCCCGCCCGGCGCGGAGCAGGACGCGCCGGCTGGTGGTGCGGACCTCACGGAATGGGCGGCCCGGCACCCCCGCCGCCGCGAGGTACGGATGGCGGTCGGCGTACTGCGGGACGGCTCGCGGGCGGCGGTGCTGCGGCTGCGCGGAGAGCCAGACGAGGTGCTGACCGGACCGGACCTGGTGCCGAACCTGGCGGCGGCGCTGGCCGCGACGCTGGCGGATTGACCCTCGGCGGGTCGCTCAGCAGACCGGTACGCCGGCGCCGGCGGCGGCGGCGCTGAGCACTTTCAGGCTGGACAGCGCGTCGGCGAGCTTCGTCACCTTGACCAGCTGCAATCCGGCCGGCCGATTCCTGCTGGCAGCGGCACAGTTCGCCGCCGGGGTGAGAAAGATCGTCGCTCCGGCCCGGCGGGCTGCGACGATCTTCTGCTGGATGCCACCGATGGGGCCTACGGTCCCGTCGTCGGAGATCTCACCCGTTCCGGCGACGAACTTGCCGCCGGTCAGCGGACCTGGCGTCAACTTGTCGATGATGCCGAGCGCGAACATCAGCCCGGCGCTGGGACCGCCGACGTCGCGTAAGCCGAAACTCACCTTGAACGGGTAGACGTGCCGCAGCATCGGCTCGATGCCGATGACCGACCGGTTGCCGTCGGCCGGGTCGCCGACGGTTGTCAGCTCGACGGTCAGCGGCTTGCCGGCCCGGGTGACCTGCAGGCGCAGTGAGCTGCCCGGCGGGCACCGAGAGATCAACTTGCGCAGCTCGTCGGTCGAGGTCACCGCCGTACCGTCGACGGACCGAATCACGTCCTCCGGCTTGAGCCGGCCGTCCGCCGGCTTGCCCTTCGCGACCGACCGGACGGCCACCGATGTGCCGACCGGAATGGACAACGCGCGCAGCGCCGCAGTCGTCGCGCTCTGCTGCGAGTCCAGCATGTCCTGGGTGTTCTGCTGCTCGATCTCCTTGGAGCTCTCCTGCGGCGGGTAGACGAGCTCCTGCGGTACGACGGCGACACTGCGGTCCAGCCAGCCCCGCAGCGCAGTGGCCAGGTTGATCGGATCCGGTGGCCCACCCGCGACGGAGACGGTCGTGAGGTCGAGGTGCCCGGACGTGGGATAGGTCTGCCGGCCGGTGATCATGATCAGCGCGACGCCGTCCGACCGCTTGCCGAGGGTGTCGGTGACCGGGCCCGGGCCGAGCGCGACGTAGGGCACCCGCATGACGGCACCGCCGACGGCCAGCACCAGGGCCAACACGCTGGCCACGACCAGGGTGGTGACGCGCCGGGACACGCTTCGAGGGTACGTGACCGGGCCGCTGCGTCAGGACGGCGGCGGCGGCCGGCGGCGCGGGGGCGGCCGCCGGGTGACCGGGGCCTTGGCCATCGCGGCCTGCAGCTTCCGGTAGTTCTCGACCGACTCGGTCACCCCTTCCGGCCGGCGCGGGCGGGCGGCCCAGTGGGTCCAGCCGATCGCGGCCAGGGTGGCGACGGCCGGGACGATCCACCAGACGATTGCGGACATGGGCGTTGCCTCGAGCTCGACGTTCGGACCGACGCCACCACTGTAGGCGCGCCGGTGGGGCAGCTGCAGCGCCCGTCAGGGCGCGCCCACCCATTCCTCGCCGCCGTCGGCGAAGACCTGGTGCTTCCAGATCGGCACCCCCGCCTTGATGTCGTCGATGAGCCGTTGCGCGGCGGTGAAGGCCTCGGCCCGGTGCGGACAGGATGCCGCCACGATCACCGCGAGGTCCCCGACCGCCAGCTCGCCGACGCGGTGCACGGCCGCCAGGGCGACCGCGGGCAGGCTGGCCGCCACCGCCTCGACCACATCCCGGATGGCCGCCTCGGCGCTGGGGTGGGCGTCGTAGGACAGCCGGCGAACGGCCCGGCCACCGTCACTGTCGCGAACCGTGCCGATGAACAACGCCGTACCACCGGCCCGCTCGTCCGCAACCGCGCCGAGCACCTCCTCGACGGAGAGCGCGTGCGCCCGCAGGGCGACCAGGCGGAGGACGGCCACGATGAGCGACTGTAGGCGGCCGAGTTACGGTGGCAACCATGGACTCCCACCGCACGCCGGCTCACCGGCCAGGCCGCCGGTGAGCAACCTGCCGTTCGGCTTCGGGCCGCCGGGCGACGACGACCGTGAGGGCGGGCGGGGCCCGGCCGACCCGTTCGCCGGTCTGTTCGGCGCCGGCGGCAGCCCGGCCGATCTGGGCGCGGCGCTGCACCAGTTCGCCGACCTCATGTCCTACTCGGGCGGCCCGGTCAACTGGGACCTGGCCCGGCAGACCGCCCTGACCACGGCCGGGGAGGACGACCCCGGCACGACGGCGGCCGAGTCCGCGGAGGTGGCGGAGTCCCTGCGGCTGGCCGACCTGTGGCTCGACCCGGTCACCGTCCTCCCCTCGGGGGTCACGGCCGCCGAGGCGTGGAGCCGGCGCCGCTGGGTGGAGGCCACGCTGCCGACGTGGACGGAGCTGTGCGACCCGGTGGCGGCCCGGGTGGTCGACGCGATGGGTGGCGCGCTGCCCGAGGAGATGGCCGCCTTCGCCGGCCCGCTGGCGGGGGTCATGCGCCAGGTCGGCGGGATGATGTTCGGCGGCCAGCTGGGGTCGGCGATCGCCAGCCTGGCCCGGGAGGTGGTGAGCTCGACCGACATCGGGCTCCCCCTCGGCCCGGCCGGCCGGGCCGCCCTGCTGCCCGCCAACGTCTCGGCGTACGGCGGTGGGCTGCAGGTTCCGGCGGACGAGGTCCGCCTCTTCCTGGCCCTGCGGGAAGCCGCCCACCACCGGCTCTTCGGACACGTGCCCTGGCTGCGCGGCCACCTGGTCGGGCTGGTGCACGCCTACGCCAGCGGCATCACAATCGACGGATCGGCGCTGCAGTCGATGATGGCCGACCTCGACCCGACCGACCCCGAGTCGCTGCAGCGAGCGCTTGCCGGCGGCATGTTCGAACCCGAGCAGACCGAGGCGCAGCAAGCGGCGCTGCGCCGGCTGGAGACCGCGTTGGCGCTGGTAGAAGGCTGGGTCGACGAGGTGGTCGCGGCCGCGGCCGGAAATGCGCTGCCGAGCGCCACGGCGCTTCGCGAGACGGTACGGCGGCGCCGGGCCAGCGGCGGACCGGCCGAGCAGACCTTCGCCACCCTGGTGGGGCTGGAGCTGCGGCCGCGCCGGCTGCGCGAAGCCGCGGCGCTGTGGCTCTCACTGCTGGAGATCCGCGGCATCGAGGGCCGGGACGCGATCTGGAGCCACCCGGACCTGCTGCCGACCGCGGCTGACCTCGACGACCCGGCCGGGTTCGGGACGACGGTCCCACTCGACCTCTCATCGCTGCCCGATCTCGGCCCGGACGGTGGAGACGCGGCCGGGGAGACGCCCCCCTAGGTCGGGTCTGTACTTTCTATCCACAGCCCCACGATCTGGTCAGGGCAGGTCAGCCGGGCGGCGAGGGACAACCGGCAGCGGCATCCACAGCGTGTCCCGAGACCCGTCCACAACCCGGTCGGGCACTGCTCACACCGGATCCCCAGGCCGGTCCACAGGCCGGCGGCCGGGGCGTTGACGGCTTCCGGGTGCCCCCGTACCGTCCCCCACGACGAAGCCCCCGGAGAGCCGGGAGGTCGCTCGCAAGGGGAAGGCGAGCGACCGACCGGGGACCCGGGGGCTTCGACTGTCCGGCGTGCGCCGGATTCTCTGAAGTAACGCGGTCGAAGAAGCCCCACGCCCGGTGGCGATTTCTTTGTGGGGTTTCCTCGACCGCGCGGCGGCTCACCAGCGGTGCAGGGAGCGATAACGCGGTCAGGCCGCCGGTGCAAGGGGTGAGAAGCCGTCAGGTGCCGGTGAACCGGGCCGGCCGACGCTCCGTCTGGGCCCGCAGGCCCTCGCGCAGGTCGGCCGTCGCCATGGTGATCGGCTGGGCCAGCGCCTCCCAGGCCAGCGCGTCCTCCAGCGTGGGGTGTCCGCCGCGGGCCAGCGCCACCTTGGTGAGCCGCAGGGCCACCGGTGCCTGCGCTGCGATCGTGGCGGCCACCGCGAGCACCTCCTCGACCAACCTGTCGTCGGCGAACACCCGATGCACCAGGCCCATCGCCACGGCCTCCTGGGCATCGACCGTACGGCCGGTGAAGAGCAACTCCCGCGCCATCCCCAGCCCGACCGCCTCTGGCAGCAGCCAGGTGGCCGCCATCCCCGGGTGCATCCCGAGCGCGGTGAATGGCGCGGCGAAGCGGGCCCTCTCGGCCGCATACCTCAGGTCGCAGGCCAGCGCCAGGCACAGGCCAGCCCCTACCGCCGGTCCGTTGACGGCAGCCAGCACCGGCACCTCGAGGTCCCGGACGGACAGCCACGCGCGGTAGAAGGGGAGCATCCGGTCGCGCAGTTCGGCAACGGACAGGTCGGGGGACTCGGCGATCCAGCCCAGGTCGCCGCCGGCACAGAAGGCGGAGCCGGCACCCGTGACTACCACGCAGCGGATCTGACGGTCCTCGCGGAGCACATCGACGGCGGCCGCCCACGAGGCGGTCAGCTCCGCGGTCATCGCGTTGCGCCGGTCCGGCAGGTTCAGGGTGAGCAACGCCACCCCGTCGGCCGGTCGCTCAACCCGCAGCGGCCCCACGCTCATCCTTCGCCTCCTCCGGGTCCGCGGAGGCTAGCGCGGCCGATCCAGCAGCCCGGCCGGACCCGCCGCAGCGTGCCGTAGGGTGAGCGGCCGGTTACCTGGCCACGACCGGTGGCGAGAGGTCACCGCCGTCCAGCCCGAACCAATGAGGAGGAGCTCGTGGCCGAGAGCTACAACGGCTACTGCGTGAAGTGCAAGGAGAAGCGCGACTTCGAGGGCGAGGTCAAGGTCAGCGAGTCCGGCCGGCGGATGGCGCAGGGCACCTGCCCGGTCTGCGGCACCAAGATGAACCGGATCCTCGGCAAGGCCTGACCGCAGCGATCTCGACGGGGCGGCACCGCATCGCGGTGCCCGCCCCGTTCGCGTCTGAAGCTGTGGACGGCCCGACCGCCGATCCCCCGCCAGCTGCGACGCTGGACGCAGGCGGCGGCGGTGGGCGGCCGGCTGCAGGCTGGAGGTCCGGTGCGACCGATGCTCAAGCCGGCGCTGCGCCGGCTCTGGCGCGACGCGGCCACGGTGCAGCTCGGGGTCGACCCGGAGCGGGCCGTCGTACTCAGCGGCATCGACGGCCCGGCCGCCACCGTGCTGGGGCTGCTGGACGGCAGCCGGGACTGGGCCGGTGTGCTGGCCGGCGCCGCGGCCGCCGGCGTCGCGCCGGAGTCGGCGGCTGCTCTGCTCGATCTGCTCGCCGGTGCGGGGGCACTCGACGACGGCGCGCGGGATCCCGGCCTGGTGGCACCACCACTGGCGCGGGCCGAGCGGGACCGGTTGGCGCCCGACCTCGCCGCCGTCTCACTGGTTCGGCCACACCCGGGTGCGGCCGTGGGGATCTTCGACCGCCGGCGGGCCGCAGCCGTCTGGGTGGTCGGCGGCGGCCGGATCGGGGTGCCTCTCGCCACCCTGCTGGCGGCCTCCGGCGTCGGGCACGTCGGGGTGGAGACCACCGGCCCGGTGGCCGCCGCGGACACGGTCCCGGGCGGCTGGCAGCTCGCCGATGTCGGAGCGTCGGCGTCCGAAGCCGCTCGAGCTGCTGTACGCCGGATCGCGCCAAGCACGGGATATGGGCCCGTCCCAGCCGGCCGGCGACCCGACGTGGTGGTGCTGGCAGGTCCGGCGACCGGCGACCCCGGCCGCCGGCTCCAGCTGCTCCAAGCAGGGCTGCCCCACCTTGCGGCGACCGTGCGGGAGGTCACCGGGGTGGTCGGGCCGCTGGTCCTGCCGGGGCAGACCGCCTGCCTGCGTTGCCTGGACCTCAACCGGGCCGACCGCGACGCCGCCTGGCCACTGCTGTCGGCGCAGCTGGCGAACGACCCGGCGGACGGGGTTGCTGCCGGCGACACAGTGCTGACCGCCGCGACCGCGGCGCTGGCGGCCGGGCAGGTGCTGGGGCTGTTGGACGGTGACCGTCCGGCCACCGTCAACGGCACGCTCGAGCTGCGACTGCGGGACTGGCGGCTGCGCCGCCGCGGGTGGTCGGCACATCCCGCCTGCGGCTGCTCCTGGCGGCAGACCGGGTGATGTCGGCCGTCTCGAGCGGCCGCCGGGCGCAGCTCGGAGCATCATGGACGGGTGAGCGACATCCCCCGGTGGGCGATCTCCCGCAGTGCGAAGCTCGCCTCGCTCCCCCTCGGGGTGGCCGGGCGGGCCACCCTGGGACTGGGCAAACGGCTCGGCGGCCGGCCGGCCGAGCTGGTCGCCACCGAACTGCAGGCCCGCACCGCCGAGCAGATCTTCAAGGTGCTCGGCGAGCTCAAGGGCGGGGCGATGAAGCTCGGCCAGGCGCTGTCGGTGTTCGAGGCGGCGTTGCCCGACGAGCTCGCGTCGCCCTACCGTGCGGCGCTGACCAAGCTGCAGGAGGCCGCCCCGCCGCTGCCGGCGGCCGCCGTACGGGGCGTCCTGGAGCGTGAGCTTGGCGCGGACTGGCGCGCCTCTTTCGCCCAGTTCAGCGAGCAGCCGGCGGCCGCTGCGTCGATCGGGCAGGTGCACCGGGCGGTGTGGGCTGATGGCCGCCCGGTCGCGGTCAAGGTGCAGTACCCCGGCGCGGGACCGGCGCTGCTCTCGGACTTCACGCAGCTTGCCCGGCTGGCCCGGCTGTTCTCCGCCGTGAGCCCCGGGCTGGACATCAAGCCGCTGCTGGTGGAGCTGCGTGAGCGGGTCGCCGAGGAGCTCGACTACCGACTGGAGGCCGCGGCCCAGTCGGCCTTCGCGATGGCGTACGACGGCGACCCCGACATCGTCGTACCGAAGGTCGTGGCCTTCACCGAGCGGCTGCTCGTCAGCGAGTGGATCGACGGCACGCCGCTGTCCGCGGTCATCTCCGCCGGCACCCAGGAGGAGCGGGACCGGGCCGGCGGGCTGCTGATCCGGTTCCTTCTCTCGGGGCCGACGCGAGCCGGGATGCTGCATGCCGACCCACACCCCGGCAACTACCGGCTCACGCCGGACGGGCGGCTCGGCGTCCTGGACTACGGTGCCGTCAACCGGCTGCCGGACGGTCTGCCGAGCCCCATCGGAGCGGTCTGCCGGCTGGCGCTGGCCGGGGACGCCGACGCCGTGCTGGCCGAGCTGCGCCGGGAGGGCTTCCTCAAGCCGACCATCGAGGTGGACGCCGCGGCCACCCTCGCCTACCTCGCCCCGCTGCTCGAGCCGGTACGTCGGGAGACCTTCCGCTTCAGCCGGACGTGGCTGCGCACCCAGGCCGCCCGGATCGCGGATCCACGCTCACCGGCGGCCGCGCTCGGCCGGCAGCTCAACCTGCCGCCGGCGTACATGCTCATCCACCGGGTGACCCTCGGTGGTCTTGGCGTGCTGTGCCAGCTCGGCAGCGACGGTGCGTACCGGGCCGAGATGGAGCGCTGGGTGCCCGGCTTCGCGGACAGCGTGGCCGCCGGCCCGCCCCCCCGGTCCCGCCGACGGGTGCAGCCGCCGGCCGGCGTTCCCACGCCGGAGCAGACCGCGATCGTGCAACCCCCGCCGGATGACACCGTGCTCACGCCGCGGCGGAGCCGCAAGCCGGGCTGACTTCCGGCGTACGCCGAAGTGGACCGATCCATGTCCGGATCGGTCCACTCGGCCTTACGGGTGGTGCCAGCGGCACCGTGAGCCCGGCGTCAGGACGCCGGTCGAAGCGCGAGCCGCGCCCGCAGCGCCGCGGCTGGCGACCGGCGGGGACGCCGCCGGCCGGCCGGGAGCTGGGCGGGTCGTAGCTCAGCCGCGGACTGAAGGTCTCGTACCCGAGCCCGAGCCAGCTCCTCGTGCATGAGCAACATGGTCCGACTCCTTATCGTCGTCGTCGTCGGTCATGCGGCAACCTCCTTCCGTGGCCGCCCACGCGGCCGCTTCCGCGCGACGACCACGCCGGCCACCAGGAGCTCGCCACCCCAGACGCCCCACGGCTCGCGGCGCTCGAGGGCGCCAGCGAGGCAGACCTGGCGAACCGGGCAGTCGAGGCAGAGCGACTTGGCGAGCTCGACGTCCGCCGGGGACTCGGCGAAGAAGAGCTCCGGGTCGCTCTCCCAGCACGGGAGCGCGAGGCCGGCACGTTCGACCTCGGCGAACGTGCGGTCTGACATCGGTGCCACCTCCTGAGATCGAGCCGGACAAACAAAAAGGCCGTGGATCCCGAATCGGGGTCCACGGCCTGGAGGCGCCGGTCGATCGCTAGACCGGTGGGCTCCAGGGTGGACTCCCCGGGACGTTGTTGCCGATGACGGCGGCCGAAGCGGACCCGAACGTCGAGGCGCAGCTCCTCACCGCGGACATCGCGGTGCCGTCGGAACGGGTCTTGGGCGCGCCGTACCGGACCGTCATGGACCAGGCCGGCATCGCCGGCTGCGCGGAGGCGGCCGCCGTCACGAGCGTGTTGGTCAGCATCAGGGCGGCACCTCCTCCGGGCTTGTCTGGACGCGGCGCGCGAATGGCGCCTGCCGCAGGGTAGGCCGTGCCGATCGCCCGGCGCAATCCCATTTACGGCGCGTCTTGGTGATCAGCTGCCGACTCCAGGCCGCCGGTGACCAGCGCAAGCACCTCTGCGCCGTACCGCTCGAGCTTGCGCGCCCCGATGCCGGCGATCGCGGCCAGTTCAGCGCTCGACGTCGGTCGCACCTCGGCGATCGCGGTGAGGGTGGCGTCGGTGAACACGCAGTAGGCCGGCTGGGCGGCCTCCTGGGCTCGTGCCAGCCGCCAGGCTCGCAGCTCGTCGAATAGCGCCGCGTCGACCGTGGCCGGGCAGCCTTCGCACCGGCCCAGCTTGCGGGCCGGCCCGGCGCTGAGCGCCCGGCCGCACACCCGACAGCGGGCAGCCGGCCGTCGCTCGGCGGCAGCCGGACGTCGCCCGCCGGCCGCTGGCCGACCGACCCCGGCCGGTGCCAGTCCGTCCAGAAAGCGACTGGGCCGCCGACCGGCCCGGCCGCCGGGTGAGCGGGCGCGCGCCCAGGACAGCGTGAGGTGCCGGCGGGCGCGGGTCATCCCGACGTAGAGCAGTCGCCGTTCCTCCTCGACCGAGGCCGACGAGTCGGCGTGGACGATCGGCAGCATGCCGTCGACCAGCCCCACCAGGAAGACGGCGTCCCACTCCAAACCCTTGGCGGCGTGGAGGGACGCCAGCGTCACTCCTTCCACGGCCGGCGCGTGCTGGCTGGCGGCCCGCTGCTCCAACTCGGCCGCGAAGTCCGCCATCTCCGCCCCCGGGTGGGCGGCGGCGAACTCCTCCGCGAGTCGGCCGAGCGCGGCAAGGGACTCCCACCGCTCGCGGACGGCGCCGGGGCCGGTGGGCGGCGCCGGTGTCCAGCCGGCCACCGCAAGCACCCGGCGTACCTCCGGGACCAGACCGTCGGCGGCCTCGGCGTCGGGTGAGCGGGCCGCGCCACGGAGCAACCGGACGGCTGTGCGCACCTCGGCCCGCTCGAAGAACCGCGCGCCACCCCGGACCAGGTGGGCCACCCCGGCCGCGGCCAGCGCGGCCTCATAGGCCTCGGACTGGGCGTTGATGCGGTAGAGCACGGCGATCTCGCTGGCCGCCAGGCCGTCCGCGACCAGCTTGGCGCAGCGGGCGGCAACCTCGGCGGCCTCTGCCTCCTCGTCCGGAAACTCGGCGAAGGCCGGTGCGGGCCCGGCCGGGCACTGCGACACCAGCTGCAGGCCGGCGCCGTCTCGGGGTCGGGCGCTCAGCAACGAGTTGGCCAGCCCGATGACTTGTGGCGTGCACCGGTAGGTGCGGACCAGCCGGACCACGGTCGCGCCCGGATGCCGCCGCGGAAACTCGAGCAGGTACGCCGGCGTCGCGCCGGTGAAGGAGTAGATCGTCTGGTTCGGGTCGCCCACCACGCAGAGGTCGTCCCGGTCGCCGAGCCAGGCCGCCAGCAGCCGCTGCTGGAGAGGGTTGACGTCCTGGAACTCGTCGACCACCAGGTACCGGTATCTGGACCGCACCTCGGCCGCCATGTGCGGGTGCTCCTCGAGCGCGGCGGCGGTCAGCAGCAACAGGTCCTCGAAGTCGAGCAGCCCACGGTCGCGCTTCACCTCCTCGTACGCCCCGAACACCCGGGCCAGCGCCGCGGGTGTCCGGGGAGGCTGCCGCCCATTGCGCACTGCTGCCTGCTCGTAGCCCTCCGGCCCGACCACGGTGGCCTTCGCCCACTCGATCTCGGCGGCGACGTCGCGCAGCTCCGGTCCGGTGGCCCGGTCACCGCAGCGCGAGACCGCCTCCGCGACCACCGGCAGCTTGCGCTCGATCAGGTCCGGAAGGGCCCCGCCGACGACCGCCGGCCAGAAGTAGCGGAGCTGGCGCAGGGCCGCTGCGTGAAAGGTGCGGGCCGTCACCCCCTCGACGCCGAGCCCGCGCAACCGGTCGCGCATCTCACCCGCCGCCCGCGCGGTGAACGTCACGGCGAGGACCGAACCGGCGGGCACCGCACCGGTCGCCACGGCGTACGCGATCCGGTGTGTGATCGCCCGGGTCTTGCCGGTTCCGGCTCCGGCCAGGATGGCGACCGGGCCGCGGACAGCCCGCGCGGCGGCCTGCTGCTCGGGGTCGAGCTCGGCGAGGATCTGCTCCGGCGTCACGTCGACATCCTGTCAACGCCCACACGACGGAAGCACCGCGGGCCGTCGGGTGTTGTCATCGCCGTACCTGCGACTGCCCCCGGAGGAAGACGAGGCATGGCCCGCGAACTGACGATCTTCAGTACACCGTGGTGCGGCTACTGCGTGCGCCTGAAGGGCCAGCTCGATGCCGCCGGGGTGCCATACGTCGAGGTAGACATCTCGGCGGACGAGACTTCAGCCGACCTGGTCATGCAGGTCAACGGCGGCAACCAGACGGTGCCGACGGTGCTCTTTCCGGACGGCGGGGCGTTGACCAACCCGACGCTCGCCGACGTGCTCGGCCGGCTCGGCAGGAGTGCTTGACCCAACCGGCATACTGAACCCGGGCAAGTCTGGCATCCTCGCCGCACCCGCCGCGTCGAGAGAGACAACGTGACCAGCACCGACCTGTTCCATCCGGCCATCTCGGCTGCACTGTCGGCCACCGCGACGCTGCTGGGAATGGAGGTCGTCTACATCGGTGGCCTGACCGAGGACACCTTCACCTTCGAGCGGGTGCTCGGACAAGAGTGGCCCGGCGTCGAAGAGGGCCGGGCGATGCCGCGAACCGACTCGCTGTGCTCCCGGCTGCTCGCGGGCGGACCGCCGGCTACGGCCAACATCGCCACCGACCCGACCTATCGCGACTGCACGGACGTCACCGAGCTGGGCATCTGCTCCTATGTCGGCGTCCCGATCATCGACCGGAGCGGCAGAACGGTCGGCACGCTGTGCGGCATCGACCGGGGGGAGGTGGCGGTCGACGGCAACACGGTGGCCGTTCTCACCGAGCTCGCCGGGGTCATCGCTGCGCACCTGGAGCCGACCGCCGGCGCCGCGGTGATCCGGCGTACGCCGAAGGGCTGGCAGGTGGCTGACGCCGAGCCGTCGGACCTGACCAGCGCCATGGTCCTCGCCGACATGCTGGCCGCAGACCTCGACACCGGCGGGCGGCCGCCACGGCCGCAGGGTGAGCTCACCGAAGTGGACCAGCTGCGACTGGCCGTTACCCAGCTGGAGCACGCGCTCGCCGCCCGGGTGGTGGTGGAACAGGCGATCGGCGTTCTCGCCGAGCGGCAGCGGCTGACCCCGCGCGCGTCGTTCGAGCGACTGCGCCGGGCGGCCCGGTCCCGCGGCCGGCGGGTGCACGACCTGGCTCGAGAGGTGGTGGGCTCCGCCGGTGACACCTCGGTGCCGCTGCCGCCCGAGCTCGCCGGCCGCCGGTAGCCACCGCCGGTTGCGCCGGGAGATGCTGCTCACCGAGCGAGCGGAGTTCATCCGGCTGCGGGACATCGGTGAAATCACCGATGACGTCCTGCGTCGGGTTCAGCGCGACCACGACCTCGAGGAGGCGCTGCTGTCACGGGAGTGACGGCAGCGGGTCGTGCCGGCGCAGGAAGTCTCCGACCACGTCCAGGAAGCGCTGCGTCTCCTCGACGTGGGGCATGTGGCTGGACTCCTCGAAGAGCGCCCACTCGCTGCCGGGGATGCGCTCCTTCATCGAACCGACGATGGTCGGGGTGGCTTCGTCGTACCGGCCGGAGACCAGCAGTGTCGGTACGTCGATCTCGGCGAGCCGCCCGGTGATGTCCCAGTCCTTGATCGTACCGATCACGTGGAACTCGCTCGGACCGTTCATCGTGCCGTAGACCGTTGGGTCTGCCGCCATCGCGGTGAAGCTCCGCTGCACGAAGTCCGGGAACGGCACCACCCGGCAGACGTGGCGTTCGTAAAAGGCGAGGCAGGCTTGCTCGTACGCCGGATCGCCGGTAGTGCCGGCCTCCTCGTGGTGGCGCAGCGTCGCCTGCACATCCGGTGGCAGGCCGGCACGCAGTCGGTTGGCCTCCGCCACCCATAGCGGGATCGAGGCCGGCGAGTCAGCGACGACGATCGAGCGGAGCCCGACCGGGTGCGTCAGGGCGTGCTCCATCGCCAGCATGCCGCCCCAGGACTGGCCCACGACGTGGTAGCGAGCGGCGATGCCGAGGAACTCGGTCAGCGCGACCAGCTCGTCCTTGAACAGCTGGATGGTCCAGAAGCCCGGGTCGGCCCCTGGCAGGTGGTCGGAGCGGCCGTTGCCGAGTTGGTCGTAGAGCACCGTGGCCCGACCATCACCGGCCAGGCTGGCGATCGGGGTGACGTAGTCCGAGGTGGCGCCGGGGCCGCCGTGACAGATGACGGCGGGTGCGCGCGCGGCCCGCAGGTCGCCGGTGACCTGGTACCAGGTCCGGTGGCCCCGGAAGTCGAGGTATCCCTCTGTCATCGCGGCTCTCCCTCGTCGTCCGGTTCCAGCCAGTCGTCGATCAGTCGCCGGGCGATCGACACCGGCGGCGGCAGTATGAGTCGGCCGGCCCTCGACTCGCCGAGGACCGCCGCCCGGGAGTACCAGGCCGCGTCGGCCAGCTCGACCGGGTCCACCGTCAGATTGTGGCCGGTTGCCCGGGCGGTGAAGGCCAGCATCAGGCTGGAGGGAAAGGGCCACGGCTGGCTGGCGGCGTACCGCAGGTCGGTCAGCGCCAGGCCGACCTCCTCCGCGACCTCGCGCGCGACCGCCTGCTCGGCGGACTCCCCCGGCTCCACGAAGCCGGCCAGGACGCTGTAACGGCCGGCCGGCCAGGTCGGGCCGCGGCCGAGCACGCACCGGTCCGCGCCGTCGTGCACGAGCATGATCACGGCAGGATCGGTGCGCGGGAAGTGGTCGCTGCCGTCTCCAGGGCAACGGCGGACGTGGCCACCCAGCACCGCCTCGGTCGGCCGCCCGCAGCGCGAACAGCGGCGATGGGTGGCATGCCAGTTGGCCAGCCCTACGGCGTGCGTCAGCAGCCCGGTGTCGCGATCGCCGAGCAGGGCCCCCACCTCGCGCAGGCCCTGCGGCCGGGCCCCGGCGGGCTCGGGCAACGGTCCGGCCACCGCCCAGTACGCCGTACCGTCCTCCGTGCCGAGGAAGAAGCGCTCACCGGCCGGCGCGTCTGCCGTCGGCACCAGCACCAGCCGGTCACCCTCGACCGGCGCCCGGCCGTCCTCCACGACGACGACCCGACTCGCCGGGTCGGCCCAGGCCGCGGCCAGCCAACCGGCGTCCGTACGCCGGTGCGCCGCCCGATCGACGGTGCTGCGACTGAGCGCTGGCGGCTGCCCGGTCACGCCGGCCGGAGCGCGGGCGGCAGTTCGGACCACAGATGTGCGGCCGCCTCTGCGCCCTTGAGCAACATCGGCAGCACCACCCGCTCGTTCGGCGCGTGGATGCGGTCGTCGGGCAGCCCGACGCCGAGGAAGACCACCGGCGCCTCGAGCACCTCGGCGAGGTCGGCCTCGGGACCGCTACCGCCCTCGCGCATGAACAGCACCTCGCGGTCGAACGCCTTCTCCATGGCCGCGACGACGGCGCCGGTTGCCGGGTGGGTGATCGGGCTGAGCACCGGGCGTACGCCGGGCCCCTCGAAGTGGACCGTCCCCGTGATCCCGGCCGGCAACGACTCTTCGACGTAGGCGCGAACCGCCGCCTGCACCTCGAGCGGCTGCTGGTCGGCAACCAGGCGGAAGGAGACCTTGGCGTGCGCGTCGGTCGGCACGATCGTCTTGTGGCCGGGGCCGGTGTAGCCGCCCCAGAGCCCGTTGACCTCAGCCGTGGGCCGGGCCCAGACCCGCTCCAGGGTGCTGAAGCCGGCCTCGCCCGCAGCCGCCCGGCTCTCCGCGGTTCGCAACCAGGTGCCCTCGTCGTAGGGCAGCCGGGCGAAGAGCTCACGCTCGCGCTCGGTCAGCGGGAGCACCCGGTCGTAGAAGCCGGCCAGGGTGATCCGGCCGGTGTCGTCGTGCAGCCCGGCCAGCAGCTCGGCCATCGCGTGCAGGGGATTGGGCACCGCCCCTCCGAACGAACCGGAATGCAGGTCGGTGTCGGGACCGTGCAGGTCGATCTGACAGTCGGTGAGCCCGCGCATGCCGGTGCAGACCGTCGGCGTCTCCCGGTCCCACACGCCGGTGTCGCTGACGACCACGACGTCGCAACGCAGCCGCTCCCTGCGCTCGCGTAGCAGCCGGGGGAAGTTCGGCGACCCGGACTCCTCCTCGCCCTCGACCAGCACCTTGAGATTCACGGCGGGCGCGGACCGGCCGGTCGCGGCCAGGTGCGCTGACACGCCGAGCAGGTGGAAGGCAACCTGGCCCTTGTCGTCGATCGCACCGCGGGCGAAGAGCTCCTCACCCCGGCGCGTCGGCTCGAAGGGGGGTGTCGCCCACAGTTCCTCCGGGTCGACCGGTTGCACGTCGTGGTGGCCGTACACGACGGCGGTCGGCGCCTCGGGCTCCCCGCTCGGCCACTCCGCGTAGACCGCCGGGCCGCCGGCCCGGCCGTCGTCGTCGGTGGTCTCCCAGATCTCGACCGTCGGGAAGCCGGTACGCCGCAACGCCGCCGCCAGCCACTCGGCGCTGCGACGGACGTCCGGCGCGTGGTCCGGGTCGGCGCCGATGCTGGGAATGCGCAGCCACGCGTCGAGGTCGGCGTAGAGCGCCTCGGCGTGTGACTCGACGTAGTCACGTACGGCGTTGGTCATGGATCGGCAGCGTAGGAGATCGCGGCATCCCGGGCCGCAGCGTGGCCGATATGCGGGGCCCGACATGGGCACGGGGATTCGCCCGGGTTGCCTTTGAATTGCGCGCCCTGGCGTCCGAGGAGGCTGTGCACAACCGGCCGAACTGGCGCCGTAAGCCAGTAGACTCGAACGCATGTTCGAGGATGGTCATCCGGCCGGGCCGGGTCCTGGGGGGAGGAATGGCAGCCCGCCCGACACCGCGACCGCCACCCTGGAGTCGCTGCTGACCGGTGCGCCTGGGCCGGCGGCGGTGGCGCTGCTGGCCGGGATCGAGCCGGGCACACTGGACGACCTCGGCCGGGTGCTGCTGCTGCGCGCCCTCGAGCGCCAGTCCCGCTGGCTGGCGGCGCTGCAGCAGCGGGCCTTGGCGGCGGTGGCCGGACCCCACCCCCGCGCATCCGGACGACGACGACTGGGCGGCCGCGGAGGTCGGCGCAGCGCTGGCGCTGGCGCCGGTCACCGCCGATCGCCGGATCGCGGTGGCCCGCCGGTTGGCCGGCCCACTGGCCGACACCGCCGCCGCACTGGCGCGCGGCGAGATCTCGATGCTGTCCGCGGCGGTGCTGGCCGAGGAGACGGGCTCCCCGACCCGCTGGTCCGTGCCGTGCAGGCTCGGATGCTGCCGCGCGCCGGCCGGGGGCCGGTGGGCCGATTCCGCCGGGCGCTGCGCCGGGCGGTCGCTCTCGCCGACCCGATCGGGGTCGAGGTGGCTCACGCTCGGGCGGTGGCCGACCGCGGGGTGCGGTTCTACGCCGAACCCGACGGAATGGCGGTGCTGACGGCCCGGCTGGCGGCCGAGAGTGCCGAGTGTGTCTACACGGCGTTGACCGCGCTGGCCGGCCCCGGTGGCGCCGGTTCCCCGGGTATAGAGGTCCGCCGGGCCGACGCGCTGGTCGAGCTGGCCCGGACCGCGCTGGCGGACCCCGGGCTGCCGACCGCGCACCGGCGCCGGCCGCACGTTGCGGTCACCATCGACCTGGCCACCCTGCTCGGGCTGGCCGAGCACCCCGGCGAGCTGGCCGGCTACGGCCCGATCCCGGCCTCGGCCGCCCGGGCGTTGGCCGCCGACGGCAACTGGCGGCGGCTGGTCACCGATCCACTGACTGGGTCGCTGCTGGACCACGGGCGGACCACCTACACCCCACCGGCCGCGTTGGTCGACTTCCTGCTCGCTCGTGACGGCACCTGCCGGTTCCCCGGTTGCAGCCTGCCGGCGGTGCGCTGCGATCTCGACCACAGCGTCGCCTGGGAGGACGGCGGCGGCACCGACCGGGACAATCTGGGCCCGCTGTGCCGGCGCCACCACCGGCTCAAGACCCACACCGGTTGGGCGCTCCGGCGCAACGCCGACGCCAGTGTGACCTGGACCAGCCCGGCCGGCGCGATCTACACCCTGCCGCCGCCGACGGTTCCGCCGGACGGGTAGTCGAGGCTCAGACGGGATAGCCGTTCGTGGCGGGCCGGAACGACCCTGGGTATGGGGGCAGCCACTCTGACAGTCGGGAAGGGACCTGCGCACGGCGACCAGCGAGAGCGAGAAAATTCTCAATGATGCGCGGCCCGTCCGGCGTCAGGATCGACTCGGGATGAAACTGCACGCCGAACCGAGGGCGCTCTCGGTGCTCGAGGGCCATCACCAGCCCATCCTCGCTCTCTGCAGTGACCGACAGCTCGGGGGGCAGCCCCTCCCGCCGGACGACGAGGGAGTGGTACCGACCCGCGGAGAAGGACGTCGGTACGCCGGCGAACAGCGGGCGTCCCGTGTGCCGAACCGGCGAGGCCTTGCCGTGGACGGGCTGGGGTGCCCGCTCCACCGTCGCTCCCAATGCCACTGCCAGCGCCTGGTGCCCCAGGCAGACGCCGAGGACCGGGGTGTCGGCCGGCAGCGCACGAACCAGCTCCACCATGCAGCCGGCCGATTCTGGTCGGCCTGGGCCCGGGGAAAGGATGACGCCGTCCGGCGCCAGCGCCGCAGCTCCCGCCGCGGAAAGCTCGTCGGAACGGATCACCGTCGTCTTCCATTCGAACGCCTGCACGATCTGCACCAGGTTGTAGACGAAGGAGTCGTAGTGGTCGACGACGAGAATCACGCCGGTCCCCCGGTCACCGCGGCCAACACCCCGGCCGCCTTCGCGCCGGTCTCGGCCAGCTCCCTGTCCGGGTCTGAGTCGGCGACGATCCCTGCACCGGCGTGGATGTGGACTGTCTCCCCTCGAATTACCGCCGTCCGGATGGTGATGCAGAAGTCGAGATCCCCGGTAAAGCTGAGATAACCGGCGGCTCCGGCGTACGGCCCGCGCGCCGTCCGCTCCTCAGCGGCGATGATCTCCATGGCCCGCCGCTTCGGTGCACCGGTCACAGTTCCGGCCGGAAATGCGGCCGCCAGGGCGTCGAAGGCCGTCTGGCCCTCCGCCAGGTCGCCTTCCACCGTGCTGACGATGTGCATGACCCGGGAGAACCGTTCCACCGTCATGAACTCGGTCACTTCGACCGATCCTGGACGACAGACCCGCCCGAGGTCATTGCGGGCAAGGTCCACCAGCATGGCGTGCTCGGCCCGCTCCTTGGGATCGGCCAGGAGCTCCTGCTCCAAGCGCTTGTCATCGTCGGGGTCGTGACCGCGGGGACGGGTTCCCGCGATCGGCCGGGTCAGCACCCGAGTCCCCTCGACCCGGAGCAACGGCTCGGGTGACGAACCGGCGAGCTCCACGTCCGGCGTACGAAGGAGGAACATGTACGGCGCGGGGTTGCTCGCCCGAAGCCGGCGGTAGATCGCAAGACCGCCAGCCGGCGTCCGCACCGAGATCCGGCGGGACAGGACGGCCTGGAAGATCTCCCCCGCCAAGATCTGCGCCTTCGTCCGCTCCACGCCCTGACGGAAGCGGTCGTCGTCGATGTTGGACTCGGGCCGCCCCACGGCCACTGTTGCCGCCACCGCGAGCTGCGGCGGCGGAGCCGGGCAAGCGACCCTGTCAACCAGCTCCTCCAGCGCAGCGACGCTCCGGCGGTAGCCGTCCGGACCGAAGCCGTGGACGACGAGCAGCAGCCGCTGCCGCCAGTGGTCGAAGATCACCGCACGGTCGATCACGAGGAAACGGATCGGGGCGACCGGCGGGCCTCCGCCGTACGGGTGCGGGGCGCCGTCCAGCAGCTCGGCCGCCTCGTAGGCGAGGTATCCGACCAGCCCACCGGTCAGCGGCGGGAGATCTGGCAACCGAGGGGCGCGGAGCGCTGCGGCGAGCGACTTCAACGCGGGCAGGGCGCCGGCAGGGAGCCCGGTCGAGTCCAACGGCAGCTCCCGCGACACCGACTCCAGCCGGCCGCCCGAAGCGTCGACCCGCACGACCGCCGCCGGATCGCCCGCGACAAAGGAGTAGCGGCCCCAGCGCTCCGACCGCTCGACACTTTCCAGGATCACGCCCGGCCCCGGACCCGCCAACGACGAGAACAGCCCGACCGGCGTGGAGACGTCCGACAACAGCTCGGTCCACACCGGTACCAACGGCCACCTGGAGGCCAGCTCGGCATACCTCCGGGCGTCGGGCTGTACTCGCAGGGTGGATTTCACTCTTCCCTCAGACATGAAGAAAGCCCCGGCATCTCCGGGGCTTCGCCGTCTGGCCGCACGTCGCTAGACGCGGGCCGACACCGAGGCCCGCCACCGCCAGCGGTCGGATCGGGTCGTGGTGCGCCGGAGCGTCATGCCGGCGATTCTGCGGCCCGGCGCCGGCTCCGTCAACGCCTCGGGGCGCAAGGGGGTTGACGAGCCGGTCGTCCAAGACCGAGCATGGACGCGATGGCCCTCTCCGGAAGCGTCCTGTCGCCGACCTCTTGGTATCGGTGTGGCTGCTTCACGACTTCCCTGAGGGGCGCGACCGGCTAGCCGAACCGCGGAACCAGACCTCAAGGCGTGGAGCACTCGCTCCACGCCTTTCCTGTTGCTCCCAGGAGAGTCCGATGGAAACCGAACAGCCGGTGGCCTGCCGCGGGATCCGCGGCGCGATCACCGTCGAGACCAATGCGCCCGAGGCGGTGAGCGAGGCGACGGCCGAGCTGCTGGCGGCGCTCGTCCGCGAGAACGGCTGTCGGCTCGAGGACATCGCGGCGGCCATCTTCACGGTGCCCGACGATCTCCTCGGCGCGAATCCGGCGGCTGTCGCGCGGCACTGTGGGTGGGGATCCGTGCCGCTGCTCATGGTTCGCGAGCACGGCGGTGACACCCGGGTACGCCGCTGCCTCCGGGTCCTGCTGCTGTGGAACTCCCGCTGCCGCCAGGCCGACGTACGGCATGCCTATCTGGGCGGCGCCGCAGAGCTTCGACCCGACCTTTCCGCCGCCCGGTAATGGAGGATCTCGTGATCGTAATCATGGAAGCACACGCCAACACCGAGCAGCTCGCGGTCGTGATCGAGAGAGTCGACTCGTTGGGGTTGCAGGCGCACGTGTCGGCGGGGGCCGAGCGGACGGTCGTCGGCGTCATCGGCGACGAGCGCCCGGTCGACCCCGCTCTGTTCGAGGCGTTGCCGGGCGTCGACCGGGTGGTCCGGATCCTGCATTCCTTCAAGCTCGCGAGCCGTGACTTCCACCCTGCCGACCGGGTCATCACCCTGCCCAACGGCGCTCGGCTGGGTGGTCCCGAAGTCCTTGTCATGGCAGGACCCTGCGCGGTCGAGAGCCGCGAACAGCTGCAGGCGACGGCGGCGGCGGTCGCAGCGGCGGGGGTACGGGTGCTGCGCGGCGGTGCCTTCAAGCCGCGCACCTCGCCGTACAGCTTCCAAGGCCTCGGCGAAAAGGGTCTGCGGCTTCTCCGAGAGGTGGCAGACGAACTGGGGCTCGCGGTGGTGACCGAGGTCGTCACCCCGGAGGACGTGCCGCTCGTCGCCGAGCATGCGGACGTGCTGCAGGTGGGTGCGCGCAACATGGCGAACTACAGCCTGCTTCGGAAGGTGGGCGACGCGGGTCGACCGGTCGTGCTCAAGCGCGGCCTGGGTGCCACCGTGGACGAGCTGCTCCAGGCGGCCGAGTACGTGCTTTCCCGAGGAAACGGCGACGTGGCCGTCTGCGAGCGGGGCATCCGGACCTTCGAGACCTCGACTCGGTTCACCCTCGACATCAATGCCGTACCGGTCCTGAAGCACCTCACCTCGCTACCGGTGATCGTCGACCCGAGCCATGCGACCGGCCGGGCCGACCTCGTTGGCCCGATCGCCTGCGCCGGCGTGGCCGCCGGGGCCGACGGTTTGCTGATCGAGGTGCACGCGAACCCTCGTGAGGCCCGCTCAGACGGGGCACAGGCGCTGGACCCGGCGACTTTCGCGGTCCTGATGGCACGGATCGGACGGGTGGCCGAGGCGGTGGACCGGCGATGCGCATGACGCCGTCGCCTGCGTCGGCCGATGGCCACCCGAGGGGTCCAGGCCTCGGGTCGGTGGCCATCGTCGGAGCCGGGCAGGTCGGGACGATGATCGGCATGGCCTTGCGCGGCACCGGCGGCGACCGCGGCGCCTCCGAGGTGACGTTGTTCGACCGGAGCGGGACCGCCGCCGCGGCCAGCCTGGAGCGCGGAGCCGGCGACCGCCTCCTGACGACCGCAGCCGAGGCCTTGGCGGCCGACACGATCGTCCTCGCCCTACCGGTACCGGACATCCTCGACTATCTGGCGGAGTACGGCGGGCGGGCGCGGGCCGGCTCACTGTTCCTCGACACGGGCAGCGCCAAGGGTGCAGTCGTGCGGGCGATGCGCGACTGCCTGGCTCCCGCCGTACATGCCGTTGGCGGCCACCCGATGGTGGGCACCGAGGGTGTCGGCCCGGCAGCCGCGCGCCCGGCGCTGCTCCGCGACTCCGTGTTCGTTCTCACGCCGGTGCACGACGACGCGGAGGCGTTGACCAGGGCCCGAGCCTTCGTCCACCGGCTCGGCGCCCGTCCGCTGGAGATGGCCGCCGAGATGCACGACGCGACGGTCGCTCGCACCAGCCACCTGCCGCACGTCACGGCCTTTGCGGTGGCGGCGGCGGCCGGGCGGGCGGCGGCCGGCCGGAGTTTCGCGCCGGGGCTCGCATCGACCGGTTACCGGAGCGCGACCCGGCTGGCCGACAGTGACCCTTACATGGTGGCGGGCTTCCTGTCGGCAAACCGCGCCGAGGTGCACAGCGGCATGCAGGAGCTCCGCAGCTGGCTGGCGCGCTTCGAGGCAGAGCTCGAGACGACTCCCGAGCGGCTCGGTCGCTTTCTGGCCGAAGCCCGGGCACAAGGGGCAAAGGTCGCGTGACGGCGGCCGGGGCTCGCTTCCTCGACGGTCCGCTGACCGGGCGGTGCGGCCTACCTGGAGACAAGTCGATCTCGCACCGGAGCGCGCTGCTGGCCGCCATGGCATCCGGGCGCAGTCGGATCCGACGGTTCTCGACCGCCGGTGACTGCGCTTCGACGGTGGGCCTGCTGAGGGAGCTGGGCGTGGGCGTGCGCCGGTACGGCGAGGACCTCTACGTCGACGGCCGGGGCGTCGACGCACTGTCCGTGCCCCGCGGCCCGCTCGACTGCGGGCGGTCGGGCACCACGATGCGCCTCGCCGCCGGTCTGCTCGCCGGGACGCCGGGACGCCGAACGGTGCTCAGCGGGGACGACCAGCTGCTGCGACGCCCGATGACCCGGGTGGCCGAGCCGCTGCGCCGCATGGGCGCGTCCGTCGACACGACCCCGACCGGCACCGCGCCGCTGACTGTGGACGGGGCGCCGCTCCGCGGCATCGAGTACGTGCTGCCGGTGGCCAGCGCCCAGGTGAAATCGGCGATCCTGCTTGCCGGTCTCCAGGCGAGCGGCGCCACTGTGGTGGTGGACGCCGTCCCGACGCGCGACCACACCGAGCGGCTGCTGCGATCGATGGGCGTGCCGGTCGCCGTCTCCCGCTCCGCCGACGGTCGGGTGCGCACCTGCCTGTCCCGGGCGACGCCCGGCTGCCTCGACCTGGTCGTGCCGGGCGACTTCTCCTCCGCTGCCCCGCTGATCGTGGCGGCGGCCCTCGTCCCGGGATCGGACGTGCTGCTCGAGGACATCGGGCTCAACCCGACGCGGACCGGGCTGCTGCGGGTGCTCGAGCGCATGGGCGCGGCGATCGAGGTGGTGCCCAGCGCCACCGAGCCGGAGCCGCGCGGGTCGATCCGGGTCCGCCACACCGGACTGCAGGCCACCTCGGTGGCCGCCGACGAGGTCCCCACCCTGATCGACGAGCTCCCGCTGGTCGGGCTGCTGGCGGCGGCCGCCGAGGGGTGCACCGCGGTGCGGGGCGCCGCGGAGCTGCGCGCCAAGGAGAGCGACCGGATCACCGGCCTGGTCGCGGGGCTGCGCCTTCTGGGCGCCTCGGCGGAGGAGCTGCCCGACGGCTTCGAGGTCCAGGGACCCGCCACCCTGACCGGCGGGTATGCCGACGCTCTCGGCGACCACCGGCTCGCCATGGCGTTCGTCGTCGCCGGCCTGATCGCCTCGGGTCCGGTGCATGTGCCCGGACCGGAGTTCGTCTCCGACTCGTTCCCCGAGTTCTTCGCCACTCTGGGTCGACTGCGAGGTCACGCATGACCAGGCCGGCGATCGCGCTGATCGGAGATCCGGTGTCCCATAGCGCGTCGCCCGCGATGCAGCGGGCGGCCTTCGCGGCGGCCGGGCTCGCCATGGACTACACGACCGTACGGATCGGCGTCGAAGATCTTGCGGACGCCTTTCCCGACCTGCGTCGGCGATTCGCGGGGCTCAACGTGACCCGCCCGCTGAAGGAGGAGGTGCTCCCCCTGCTCGACGCCGTGTCGCCGGCCGCCGCCGGAGCGGGGTCGGTCAACACCGTCGTGTTCTCCGGCGGTGCCGCCCGGGGGGACTCCACCGACGGGGCCGGGTTCCTGGCTGCGCTCGCCCGGGTGCCGCACCCGCGGGTACGGCGGGCGTTCATCCTCGGCACCGGCGGCGCCGCCCGCGCGGTTGCCGCAGCGCTGCGGCAGAACGGGGCCACGGTCGAGGTCGCCGGCCGCAACGCCGGAGCCGCGCAACGGCTCCGAGAGCACCTCGGCGTCGACGTCATCGGGACCGACGTAGGCAGTCTCGCGGCAGCGGTCAGATCCGCCGACCTGTTGGTGAACGCGACGCCGGTGGGCGCCGAGGGCGGTCCGGCGATGTCAACGCTGCCGGCCACCGTGCTGCCGGACACCGTGCCGCTGCACCCGGCACTGGTCGTCGTCGACCTCGTTTACCGCCCTCGCCGTACCCCACTGCTCGAGCGGGCGGCGCTGGCCGGCTGCCGCACCGTCGAGGGGATCGAGATGCTGATCGAGCAGGGCGCCCGGTCCTTCGAGCTGTGGACCGGCGGCCGGGCACCGGTGCCGGAGATGCGCCGCGCCGCGTACGCCGCGCTCTCGGAGCGGACGACGTGACCGGGCTGCGGTTCCTCACCGCCGGGGAATCCCACGGCCCCGAGCTCGTCACCATCGTGGAAGGTCTCCCGGCCGGAGTTCCGATCTCGATCGAGGCGCTCGACCACGACCTGGTCCGGCGCCAGGGGGGATACGGACGTGGCGCCCGCTCGACGAAGATCGAGCGCGACGCCGCTCAGGTCGTCAGCGGTCTCGCCGGCGGCCGCACGACCGGGGCACCGGTCGCGCTGCGCATCATCAACCGGGACTTCGCCAACCAGCCATCCGTTCCGCGACCGCTCACCACGCCGCGGCCCGGGCATGCCGACCTGGCCGGCCGGCTCAAGTACGGGCTGCGCGACTTCCGCACGATCCGGGAGCGCGCGAGCGCCCGGGAGACCGCTGCCCGGGTCGCCGCCGGCTCGCTCGCCCGGCAGCTGCTGGCGCCGTTCGGCGTCGAGCTCGGCAGCGTTGTCACGGCCGTGGGCCCGGTCCGAACCCGGCTCGACCGAGGCATCGAGGGGCAAGCCGAGCCCGGGCCGGACCAGCTCGACGTCGCGACGCTGCGGAGGCTGTGTGCCGCGGCGGAGGAGGATCCGCTCCGCTGCCCGGAGCCGACGTCTTCGGCGCAGATGCGCCGCGCGGTCGACGACGCCCGGGCCGCCGGCGAGACGCTCGGCGGCGTGTTCTGGGTGGTGGCCGTCGGCGTGCCTGCCGGCCTGGGCAGCTACGTGCACTGGGATCGCAAGCTCGACGGTCGGCTGGCCCAGGCGATCTGTTCCATCCATGCCGTCAAGGGCGTCGAGATCGGACCCGCGTTTGCCCTCGCAGGCGCGCCCGGCAGTGCCGCCCAGGACCACATCGAAAGCCGCGACGGGGCTATCGTGCGCCCCACCAACTACGCCGGGGGTATCGAAGCCGGGGTCACGAACGGCCAGCCGGTCCTGGTCCGGGCGGCGATGCGGCCGCTGTCCTCGATCCGCGGCTCCATTGCCTCGATCGACTTCGAGACCGGCGATCCGGGCGACCCGCCCCATGTGCGGTCCGACGTCTGCGCCGTACCGGCGGCCGCCGTGGTCGGGGAGGCCATGGTGGCCTGGGTTCTGGCAACGGCGTTGCTGGAACGGTTCGGGTCCGATCGCCTCGACGCGATGCTCGCGGCGTACGCCGCGGTCCGCGATGCTGACCTCCCCGAGGTCCGGCGATGACCTCGCGGCGCTCGCGCACGTTCCTGCCCGCCCCGCCACTGCCGCCGGGGCGGCCGCGGCTGGTGCTCGCCGGCTTCATGGGGACCGGCAAGACCGAGGCCGGTCGCCGCGCTGCAGCCCGGCTGGGGCTGCCTTTCGTCGATGCCGACGACGTGGCTGCACGTCGGTCCGGCCGGTCGATCGTCGAGATCTTCCACCGGAACGGGGAGGCGGCGTTCCGTCGACTGGAAGAGCAGGTCCTCGCCGACCTCGCCCACTTGTCCGGAGTCGTGATAGCCACCGGCGGGGGCGCTGTGCTGCACACCGAGGCGTTCGCCGCGGTGTGTGAGGGAGCGGAGGTCGCGGTCCTCACCGCGGCACCGGAGGTGCTGGCGGAGCGGATCGGCCGGTCCGGCGGTCGGCCGCTGGTGCGAACGGACGACCCGGGTGCTATCACCCGACTGCTGCAGGAACGAGGCGCTCTCTATGCCGCTGCTGGAGGGCCGCTCGACACGACGACTCGATCACCCGACGAGGTGGCGGCCGAGCTGGTGGCACGTCACCGACGACGGGCCGGCGAACCCGCGACCGGTACGCCGGTCCGCATCGAGGTGGCGAGCCGTGGCGGCTCCTATCCGGTGCTGGTCGGAGGCGGCGCCATCGAGTTCCTCGCCGCGGAGTTGGCGAAGTTTCGCCCCGACGTCGGGACCGCTGTGATCGTGGTGGACGAGCAGGTGGAGAGCACCGTCGGTCCCCGCGTGACCGAGGCGCTGCGCGCCGGCGGCATCGAGACCGGAGCTCGCTACCGGCTGCCGGCCGGCGAGGCGGCCAAGTCACTGTCCTGCGCCGCCGACCTGTGGACCTGGTTCCGCGCCGAAGGGCTGGACCGCACCGGCGTCGTGGTCGCCGTCGGTGGCGGCGCCACCCTCGACGTCGCCGGCTTCGCGGCCGCCACCTACGCGCGCGGAGTGCCGCTGGTCAACGTGGCCACGACCTTGCTCGCCTGCGTCGACGCGTCACTGGGCGGCAAGGTCGCGATCGACCACGACGACGTGAAGAACCTGGTCGGGTCGTTCCACGACCCGACCCTGGTGGTCGCCGACACCTCGACGCTCGGCTCGCTTCCGCGTCGGGTGTTCCGCGCCGGGCTCGCGGAGTGCGTCAAGGCCGCCGTACTGGCCTCGCCGGCGATGCTCGAACTGCTGGGTGGTCCGTCTGACGGCGACGAGCTGCCCGTGCCGGTCGAGTGGATCGTGGAGCAGTCCGTACGCATCAAGGCGGCTTACGTGGCTGCCGACCCCGAGGACCGGTTGCTGCGGCAGTCCCTCAACCTCGGCCACACGTTCGCGCACGCCATCGAGGCCGCCACCGACTACGCCGTACCGCACGGCGAGGCGGTGGCCGTCGGACTCGTGGCCGCAGCGCGGTTGGGCGCCGAAGTCGGCGGCACCGGTCCCGACCTGCCCGGGTCGGTGCAGAGCACGCTCGAGCGACTCGGACTGCCGGTGCGGCCGCCCGCCGGGCTGTCGCAGCAGCGACTTCGGGCCGCGGTCGCCGGGGACAAGAAGCGCCGGTCCGGCCGGCCGGTGCTCGTCGTCCCGGCGGCGGGCGGCGCCGAGCTGGTCGAGGGTCTGACCGCCGAGGACGTCCTAGCCAAGCTGAGAACCGGATGAAGATCCTCGTCCTGCACGGGCCGAACCTCAACCTTCTCGGCGACCGGGAGCCCGAGGTCTACGGCCACCTGTCACTGGCGGAAGTTGATCGCCGAATCGCCGCCAGGGCGACCGAGCTAGGCATGGAGCTCCGCACCCGGCAGTCGAATCTCGAGGGCGAACTCGTCACCGAGGTCCAGCAGGCACGGGACTGGGGAAACGGGATCGTGATCAACCCGGGCGGCTACTCGCACACCAGCGTCGCCATCCGCGACGCCATCGCCGCGGTCCGGCTGCCGGCCATCGAGGTCCATCTGTCCAATCCCGCCGCGCGCGAGGACTTCCGCCGTACCGATCTCGTCGGCGCCGTCTGCACGGGCGTCATCGCCGGCTTCGGCTGGCGCAGTTACGTGCTGGCCTTGGAGGCCCTGAGTTCGATCGGAGTTGACTGACAGCGTGAACGACGCGAAGGTCTTCGTCCTGCACGAGAACCCGGACTGGATGCCCCCGTTCGCTCGGGCGTTTGACGACGAGGGCGTTCCCTACCAGGAGTGGCTGCTCGACGGCGGGGTGCTCGACCTCGACTCGCCTCCCCCGGCCGGTGTCTTCTGGTCGCGGATGAGCGCCTCGTGCCAGACCCGGGGACACACGCGCGCCAAGGATCACGCTCGAGCGGTGCTGTCCTGGCTGGCGGCGCACGGGCGGCGGGTCGTCAACGGGCGCGGGGTGCTCGAGCTGGAGATGAGCAAGGTCGACCAGCTGACCGCGCTGCGGGCCGCCGGCTTCGACGTCCCGCGCACGATCGCGGTCTCCGGGAAGGCTGAGCTGGCCGCGGTCGCACGCACGCTGCCGACGCCGTTCGTGGCCAAGCACAACCAGGGCGGCAAGGGCCTCGGCGTACGCCGTTTCGACACGGCCGAGGCGCTCGCGACCTACCTCGACTCGCCCGACTACGAGCCGCCCGCCGACGCCATCACCCTGTTGCAGGAGTACGTCGAGCCCAGCGCGCCCTTCATCACCCGGGTCGAAGTGGTCGGTGGCAGGTTCCTCTACGCATTGACCGCCGACGTTGCCCGCGGCGGGTTCCAGCTCTGCCCGGCCGACGCCTGCGCCATCGATTCCGACGAGTCGTGCCTGGTGGACGGGTCCGCGTCGGGGCTGTTCGCCCTTCGCAAGGACTTCGACGCGCCGATCGTGGGACGCTACCTCGAGTTCGCGCGTCGCCATCGCATCGAGGTGGCCGGCTTCGAGTTCATCGAAACCGCCGACGGCCGGGCGGTGACCTACGACGTGAACACCAACACCAACTACAACCCTGACGTGGACGCGCAGGCCGAGCGCTCCGGACCGCGGGAGGTCGCGCGGTTCCTCGGCGGACTCCTCGAGAGGATGGGCTAGCGCGGTGCGGTGGGGCTACTGGATGCCGGTCTTCGGCGGCTGGCTGCGCAATGTCCCGGACGAGGGGATGAGCATCGCGTGGCCCTACCTGCGCGACCTGGTGGTCGACAGCGAGCGGCACGGCTTCGACCTCTCGCTCATCGCCGAGCTCAATCTCAACGACATCAAGGGGCACCGGGCGCCCTCGCTGGACGCCTGGACGCTGGCGCCCGCCGTCGCCGCGGTGACCGAGCGGCTGGAGCTGATGCTCGCGGTGCGGCCGAACTACCACTCGCCCTCGCTCGCGGCGAAGGCGATCTCCACTCTCGACACCATCGCGCCGGGCCGGATCAGCCTCAACGTGGTGTCGTCGTGGTGGAAGGACGAGGCCAGCCAGTACGGCGCACCCTTCGACGTCCACGACGCCCGGTACGCCCGCACGGAGGAGTGGCTGACGGTGCTGCGCCGGCTGCTCACCGAGGACACGGTTTCGCACGCCGGCGACCTCTATCAGCTCGAGGGCTGCATCCTCGAGCCCAAACCGTCGCACCCGCCGACCGTGTACATGGGCGGCGAGTCACCGAGGGCCAAGGAAGTGATCTCGGCGTACGGCGATGCATACGTCATGCACGGCGACCGGCCCGAGGTCATCGCCGCCAAGGTGGCCGACCTCAATGCGCGGCGCCAGGCGCTGGGCAAGCCGCCGATGCTCTTCGGGGTGTCCGGATACGTCATCTGCCGGGACACCGAGGCAGCGGCGGCTGCTGAGCTCGCGCGGGTGCTCGACGTGCGTTCGAGCCCCGACGCCTACGCCTCCTACCAGGACTTCGTGGCCGGCTCCCAGCTGGAGTCCCAGGTGTCGCTGGAGGAGTACAGCGTCTCCAACCGGGGGCTGCGCGCCGGCCTGGTCGGAACTCCCGAGCAGATCATCGAACGAGTTCGGGAGTACGAGCAGGCGGGAGTCGACCTCATGTTGCTGCAGTTCTCCCCGCAACGCGAGGAGATGGCCCGTTTCGGGGCGCAGGTGATTCGAGCCTGAGCGCTGTCGCTCAGGCTCGATGACCGGCGGCACGCCCACTTGTCACCCTCAAGATCACCGAAGCCTCGTGCGCAGGTAGGCCCTCGGCCCGGGCGAGCCGCGCGACCGTTGGAGTCAGGTTCCGCAACCCGGCTTCGGACGCACGGATGACGTTCATCCGCTTGCCGAAGTCCTCCACGCCCAGCCCGCTGTCGAACCGCGCGGTGCGCGACACGGGCAGAACGTGGCTGGGGCCGGCCGCATAGTCGCCGAGGCTGGCCGGTGACCACTGACCACAGAACACGGCCCCCGCGTGCCTTACGTCCCGGGACAACGCCTCCGCGTCGGCCACCAGCAGCTCCAGGTGCTCGGGAGCAACGACGTTGGCGACGGCGATCGCCTGCTGTGCGTTCTCGACGAGCACCAGGTAGCCGTTCTCGCGCAGGGTGGCTTCGATCGCCGCCCGTCGCGGCGAGGACTCGGTCAAGACGCGCACCCGCGCGGACACCTCCGCTGCGACCGTCTCCGACCACGTAACCAGCCAAGCAAGCCCGTGCGGACCGTGTTCGGCCTGTACGACGATGTCGATCGCTGCAAGCTCGGGGTCGACGCTGTCATCGGCGATGACGACGACCTCCGATGGCCCGGCGAAGGCGGCGGGGACCTTCACGACGTCAGCGACCTCCCGCTTGGCGAGGGTGACGAAGAGATTCCCCGGGCCGGCGATGGCGTCCACCCGGCGTACCGACTCCGTGCCGTACGCCATGGCGGCGATGGCCTGCGCGCCGCCGATGGCGTGCACCTCCTCGATGCCGACCAGGGCGGCGGCGGCGAGCACCGCCGGCGATATCGATCCGTCGGCGCGCGGGGGGGTGCACATGACGAGGTCGGAAACGCCGGCCGCTTGCGCCGGGATGGCCGACATGAGAACGGTCGAGGGGTACTCAGCGATGCCCCCCGGCACGTACAGTCCGGCCCGGCCGAGGGGGACGAAGCGCTCCTCGACCAGGATCCCGTCGTCCTCGTCAGCCGCGTCGACCGGGCGCCGCCGGTCGTGGTGGCGGCGGATCCGGTCGGCTGCGACCTGCAGGGCACGCCGCAGATCCGGGTCGATGCCGTCGAGCGACGCAAGCAGCTGCGCCTTCGGCACCCGCGCCACCGCCACGTCGACGCCGTCGAAGCGCTCCGTCAGCCGGCGTACCGCCTCGTCACCGCCGCGCCGGACCTCGGCGAGGATGTCCCGTACGGCCTCGACGGGGTGCCCGGCCACGTCGGGGGACGGCAGAAACGCCTCGAGATCCGCCACTCCCCTGGCATCAAGCGTCCTCAGCATGGCGTCGCCTCTCCGCGAGTACGCGCTGCACGTCGTCGAGTGACCGGCCCCGGCTGTGCAGGGCGACGACGAGGTGGAAGAGCAGGTCGGCGACCTCCTCGGCCAGGTCGCCGACAGCACCGGAGGTGAAGGCCGCTACCACCTCGGCGCACTCTTCGCCGAGCTTCTTGACCACGAGGTTGTCGTCGGAGAGCAGCAGGTTTGTATACGAGCCCGGCTGCGGGTTGATGCCCCGGTCGGCGACCACGTCACCGAGCTGCCCCAAGGACCCGGCGGCGGAGCCGGCAAAGCACGACGAAGTGCCGTTGTGGCAGGCCGGGCCGGCCGGGCGCACCCGCGCCAGCACGGTGTCGCCGTCGCAGTCGGCGTGCAGAGCGATGATCCGCTGGACGTTCCCACTGATGGCGCCCTTGTGCCACAGGCCCCTTCGCCGGGAGCGATAGTGCATCTCGCCGGTCGCGACCGTCCGCTCCAGCGCCTCGCGGTCGGCGTGCGCCACCATCAGGACCCGGCCGGTCGCATCGTCGACGGTGACCACCACCACGGTTCCCGTCACCGCGTCGAACGTCAGGTCCTCAAGACTGAGCGAGTACACGCCGTACCTCCGCTCCCAACTTTGAGTTGGTGGCCACGGCACTGGTGCCGGGCCCCTGCGAGCAGCCGGCCCAGTCGGTGAACACCCCGCCGGCCTCCTCGACGACGACCCGGGGGGCCGCGGCGTCCCAGGGATGGACCACGCCGTCGACCATGACCTCCGCCCGTCCGGTCGCGACCATGAGGTAGCCGAAGCCGTCCCCCCACGTCCGGACGTCGCGGCTGCCCTGCGAGAGGCGTTCCCATCCCGGCCGGCACTCGGGTGCGGCGCGGAAGGCGGGGTCGGTCGTGAGCAGGAGCGCGCCGGCGAGCGCACCGACACCTGACACCTGGCACCTGCTGCCGTTCCACCAGCAGCCCTCGCCGCGGGCGGCCACCGCGAGCTCGTTCAGGGAGGGGCAGTAGATCGCGCCGGCGAGGACATCCTCCCCCTCGGCGACGGCGATCAGCGTCGAGTACAGGGGCACCCCGGCGAGAAAGGAGATGGTGCCGTCGATCGGGTCGATCACCCATCGCCGGCGGGCACCGCCGGCCGTGACCCCGAACTCTTCGCCGGAGATTCCGTCCTCGGGGAATCGCTCGCCGATCCACCCACGGGCGGCCGTCTCAGCCTCGCGGTCGGCAGCAGAGACCGGCGATCCGTCCAATTTCCGCTCCACCGCCAGGCGGGTGCGGAAGGAGCGGGCCGCGACCGCCCCGGTCAGGCGGGCCAGCTCCTCCACTGTCTCCAGCAGGCCGGTCATGCCGTTCCCCGGACGCAGAGGTCCGCCTCGACCAGCGCGGCTTTGATGGCGGACACCGACACCTCGCCGTCGTGCAGGATCCCCGCGACGAGGGCGGCGCTGACCGCCGTACGGCGAAACACCTCGACCACGTCGGCCACCCCGCCGGCGCCGCCCGAGGCGACCACCGGCAGCCCGACGGCCTCGGCCACCGCTCCGAGCGCCTCGATGTCGTAACCCTGCCGGGTGCCGTCGCGGTCGATGCTCGTGACCAGGAGCTCACCGGCACCCCGGCGCTCACACTCGCGGGCCCAGTCGACCAACGTCCGGCCCGAGTCCGCGGTGCTGCTGCGGGTCCACACCGTGGACCGGGCACCGGTCGTCCTGACGTCGATGCTGATGACGATGCACTGCGCCCCGAACCGGGCGGAAGCTGAATCGATCAGCCCGGGGTCGTCGACCGCTGCGGTGTTGATGGCCACCTTGTCGGCGCCTGCCCGCAGAGCCCGCCCGATGTCCGCCACGCTGCGAATCCCGCCGCCAACCGTCAGCGGTACGAACACCTCTCCAGCGGCACGCTCCGCCAGTGCGAGCACGGACTCACGGCCCTCCGGCGTTGCGGACACGTCGAGGAAGACGATCTCGTCGATCCCTTCCTGCTCGTAGCGGCGGGCGAGCTCCACCGGGTCTCCCATGTCGCGAAGCTGCCGGAAGCCGATGCCCTTGACCACCCGGCCGTCGCTGACGTCGAGGCAGGCGATGACGCGCGCGCTGGTCACGGCCGCACCTCCCAGGTGACGCTTCCCTTGGTGCTGAAGACGGCGTCGCCCTGTTGCAGCGCCTGACGCAGCGCGAGACCGACCGCCTTGACCGCACACTCGACGACGTGGTGGTGGTCCTGCCCCCGGCGTACGTCGATGTGCAGCGTCATCCCCGCCGCGATGGCCAGGGACCGGAAGAAGTGGTCGAACATCGGGTCGGGCAGCGGCCCGGCGTAGAACGGCCGGCCGCCCACGTCGAGAACGGCCGCCACCAGGGCGTCATCCATCGGCACGACGGCGCTGCCGTACCGCGCTGCCCGCGCCGGAACTACCAGCTTGAGTGCCTCGGCGAGAGTGAGGGCGACATCCTCGGCGATGTGGTGGTCCAGGTCACCGCTGGCGTGGACGGTCAGCGACAGGTCCGAGTAGCGCGCGAGCGTGACCAGCATGTGGTCGAGGAACGGTAGCGACGTGTCCGCCTCCGTCTTCGTTCCGTCGCCGAGGGCGACGGTCACCTCGGTCTCGTTCGTCCGGCGGGTGACGGTCACCATTCGTCCAGCTCCTCCAGGTCGAAGGCGCCGGTGTACAGCGCCATCCCCACCACACATGTGCCGACCCCGACCGCGGCGAGCGCCCGGACGTCGGCGGCGTCCCGGATGCCGCCTGCCGCCGTCAGCGGGTGCCGGGTCTGTTGCCGGAGGGTGGCCATCAGCTGCACGTCGGGTCCCCCCAAGGCGCCCTCTCGATGAACGGCGGTCACCAGCAGGCCGCCGAGATCCAGCCCGTCGACATCGGCGAGCAGCTCGCCGATGCCCGCGGGGAGCCGCCGCGCCCAGCCATCCACCACGGCGCCGTCGGTGTGCACGTCCAACGCCACCACGACCCGGCCCGGAAAGCGGGACGCCAGACGGGCCAGCCACGGCCGGTCTTCGAGGGCGCGAGTGCCCACCACCACCGCGAAGGCGCCGTTCCGGAGCAGCTCGCCGGCACGCGCCGTGCTGCGGATCCCGCCGCCGACCTGGATGCGCCCCGGCCATCGGCTGACCAACGCATCAACCACGGCCGCGTTCTCCGCCCGCCCGGTGGCGGCGTCGAGGTCCACGACGTGCACCCGGTCGAAGCCACGGTCGAGCCAGGAGGCGGTCACCGCCGCGGGATCGGCGATGCGGACCCGCTCCTCGGCGTAGGAACCGCCCACAAGTTGCACGCACGCCCCCTCCCGCAGGTCGACGGCCGGGATCACGCGCATCCGGCCTCGCGAAGGAAGCGCCGCAGGAATTCGATCCCGGGCCGTGAGCTCTTCTCGGGGTGGAACTGCACGCCCCACAGCGACCCGACGCGTACGGCGGACACGAACGAGACCCCGTCGTGCGTCGTGGTGGCCCAGGTGGACGTGGCGTCCGCGGGACGACAGGCGTAGGAGTGGGCGAAATAGCCCCAGCCGAGCTCGAGCGGCGCCCCGCCGGTCACGACGTCCACCTGGTTCCAACCCATGTGCGGTCGCCGCCTCGTCGGCAAGGCGGTGACCTCGCCAGCGAGAACGCCCAGCCCCTCACCTGGTGACTCGGCGCTGCCATCGAAGAGAAGCTGCATGCCGAGGCAGATCCCCAGCACGGGCAACCCGTCGGCGACGGCCGACTGCAGCACCTCCCGGTGCGGGCCGAGGGCCTGCGCGGCTGGGCCGAAGGCGCCCACTCCGGGCAGCACCACGGCGTCCGCCGACGACAGGAGGGCAAGGTCGGTACGGATCTCGACCTCGGCGTCGGCCGCTCGCAGCGCCTTGGAGATGGAGTGCACATTGCTGATTCCCGCGTCGAACATCACGACGTTCATGCCAACGCCTTCTGGAGCGCGGCTGCGACAGCGGCCATCACCGGCTCCGGTCCGACCGTGATGCGCACGGCGTCGCCCAGGCCGGGCAGGTCGGGGAACGACCGAACGGTCAGGCCGCGGGCCCGCAGCACCGACACGGTTGCGGCGGCGTCAGGCACCGGGACGAGCACGAAGTTGGCCTGCGACGGCACGAAGGCGATGCCCCTGTTGCTGAGCTCGTCCTGTAGCAGGCGGCGACCGGCCTTCGCCTTCAGGACGTGGTCGTCGACCCAGCGTCGTCCTTCCCCGCCGAGCACGGCGATGGCGGCGCGCTCCGCGGCGACGCCAACCTTGTACGGCCCCCGCGCCGCCTGGATCCGGGTGATGACCGCGGGCGCGCCGACAGCGTAGCCGATCCGGAGACCGGCGAGCCCAAAGGCCTTGGAGAACGTCCGCACCACCAGCAACCGCTCGTACTCCCACACCAGACCGATCGAGGTCCGGCCGCCGAAGTGGATATAGGCCTCGTCGAGGACGGTGTATCCGTCGAACCGCTCCAACAGCCGACGGACGTCGGTCTCCTCGAGGGTGGTTCCCGTCGGGTTGTTCGGTGAGCACAGGTAGGCCACGGCTGCACCTGTTGCGGTCATGGCATCGATGTCCAAGGAGAAGCCATCGCCGAAGGCGCACCCGGCGAAGAGCAGCCCGGCGGCGGCCGCGAAGGGCTCGACCATCGCGAACGTCGGGATGGTGGCGACCAGCGCCTCGCCCGGTTGCGCCAGGACCCGGAAAGAGGTGGCCAGGACGTCGTCCGAGCCACACCCGGTCGTCACCATGTCCGCCATCACGCCGAGCTCTCCGGCCAGAGCGTGGCGGAGGTCGTCGGCCGCCCTGGTCGGGTAGTCGGAGCTGTCGGCAACCGAGCGGATCACGGTGCTGCAGGCCACCGGAGGACAACCCCAGAAGTTCGTGTTGGCGCTGAGGTCGACGGCGGTCATCGCATCAACCGCTCCATGGCCGTGACCACGATGCCGGTGCCGCCGAGGTTGCGGAGGTCGGACATGGTCCGGTCCAGGCAGGCCTCGTCGATGACCGCGTGCACCGCGAAGACGCTGTCGGTTCCGAGCAAGGGCATCACCGTCGGCCGTTCGACACCCGGAAGAACGGCAGCCACCCGGCTCAGCGCGGCGGCCGGGATGTTCGCCATCACGTAGCGCCGAGCGCGCGCCTGGACGACGGAGTCGAGCAGCAGGATCAGGGGCTCGAGCGCCGGCTCCCGAGAGGGTGCCAGCAGCCGGGCCGAGGACGTCAGAATCGTCTCCAGCTCCACGAGCCCGTTGCGCTTGAGGGTCGATCCGGTGGCCACGACGTCGACGATCACATCGGCGAGCCCCAGGTGAGGCGCGATCTCGGTAGCGCCGGAGAGCGCGGCGATCTCGACGCTGAGCCCCTGATCCTTCAGAAACGACCGGGCGAGGTTCGGGAAGGTCGTCGCCACGCGGAGCTCACCAGGGAGGGCGGCGAGGGAGGTGAAGCCTGCAGTCTCGCGCGCGGCCAGCACCAGCCGAGCCCGTCCCAAGCCGAGATCGAGCAGATCACACAGGGGGAAACCGGACTCGCACACGAGGTCCCAGCCGGTCACACCTACATCGGCGACGCCGTCAGCGACAAAAGCCGGAATGTCCTTCGCCCGCACGAACATCACCTCGTATCGCTCGTCGATGGTGCTCAGCAGGGCGCTCTCGGCCTCGATGTTGTCGAGGTGCATGCCGGCGTCCCCGAACAGCTGCTGCACCGCGGCCGCCATCCGGCCTTTGCTCGGTAAGGCGATCCTGATCGTCTTCACTGATCTCCAGACATAGAAAAAGACCCACCCGACGGGGTGGGCCTCTGTGAAACGAGGACGTGTCGACGAAAGTCGCTACGCGCGCGCGCTCCAACAGCCCACGGGGCTGTGGTGATGGCGGCGGACGTCGAGGCGCTGCATGGCGGTGACTGTACAACGAGGATCGGCAGCTCGGTAGAACCTCCGGCAAGAGGTTGCCACGGGGGACCACGGACCGCCTCTGTGATCACCCGAGCCACTACCGTTCCGGCATGCGGCTCGCGACGTTCAACGTGCTGCACGGGCGCTCGATCGAGGACGGGCAGGTGGACGCGGACCGGTTCGCGGCCACCATCGCGGCTCTGGACGCGGACGTGCTGGCGCTGCAGGAGGTCGACCGCGGGCAGGTGCGATCCGGCCAGCTGGATCTCGCGGAGATCGCTGCTCAGGCCGCCGGGGCGGTCGGGTGGAGGTTTGCGCCCGCGGCCGTCGGCACGTCGAACGGCCGTTGGGTCCCGGCCGGCCCGGGCGACGGCGAACGCGGCGGGCCGGCGTACGGCGTCGCCCTGCTGAGCCGCTACCCGGTCGCCGGTTGGTATGAGATGCGGTTCAAGCCGGCGCCGGTGCGGTCACCGGTGTTGCCGGGCTCCGGTCGGATCCGACTGCTGCGGGACGAGCCGAGGGTGGCGCTCGGCGCCCGGGTCGAGACGCCGTTCGGGATCGTCACGGTGGCGGCGACGCATCTGTCCTTCGTGCCCGGCTGGAACATCGCCCAGCTGGCGGGATTGGCCACCGTGCTCCGGCGGCTGCCGGGGCCCCGACTCCTGCTGGGCGACCTCAACATCCCCGGCTCGCTGCCCGGATTGCTGACCGGTTGGACACCGCTCGCCCGCTGTCCCACGTACCCGACTCCGCAGCCTCGGGTGCAGATCGACCACATTCTCGGCTCGGGCCCGCTGCCGCCGGTGCGATCCGCCGCCACCCCCCTGCTCGCGATCTCCGACCATCGGCCGCTGGTCGTCGATCTCGATCGAGGCGGCTGAGCTCAGGGGAGCGGCTGCCAGTCCGGCCGGGTCGGGAAGTCGTTGGTACCGCTCTCGTAGATGGCGTTGCAGCACTGATCCGACCCCGCGGTGCGCGCCACGTCGAGCTGGGGGTTCTCGTTGCCGGCGGTGTAGACCACCTTCTTGCCATCGGGTGACACGGCCGGATCGTCAGAAGCGAAGACGCAGTCGACCTGCGCGGTGATGAACCGGAACCCTCCCCCCGACAGGTCGGTGATCGCGACGCCGCAGGAATCGGAGGTGTTGACGGCGGTGAACACGACGCGGTGCCCGTCGGGTGTCACGTCCGGCCCGGTGCCCAAGAAGAAGACCCGGCCGCCGGGCTGCGCCAGCCCGTCGACCCCGACCACGCTGCTGATCCGCCCGGTCCCGATGTCGACCTTCCGGATCGCGTCCCCCGTCGAGGTGGCGCCGCCCGCGCACGAGTCCCAGTAGACGACGAACCTGCCGTCGGCCGACCAGGTGGGCTCGAGCGCGCAGCCGTCCGGCTTGGACGTCAGGCGCGCAGCGTTGCCGCCGGCAACCGGCACGACGTACAGCGAGCGACCCGCAATGGTGCCGTCGGTCGTGCGGGAGAAGACGAGCCGGCGGCCATCGGGGGACCAGCTCGGGCTGAAGTCCTTCGCGGCGCCATTGGTGACCCGGCGGGCACCGCTACCGTCGGCCTTCATGACCCAGATGTCGCCGGCACGGTGGAAGGCGATCGAGCGCCCGTCCGGCGAGTAGCGTGGACTGCGGCTGAGGGTGTCCGTCGTCAGTTGCCGACGGTCGGACCCGTCCGGGCGGATCGAGTAGATGAAGCCGCCCTGCTCGAAGGCGATCCGGCCGTTGGAACCCGGGTACGCGGCGGTCGCGACAGCGGGTGTCGCCAACACCGAAGCCCCCATGATCAGAGCAATCGCGGCCCGATGAATACGCATGACTTCTCCCGCACGTCGAGGCGATTGACTTCGGCTGCCCGGGAGCGTGCGCCCGAGTCGGGACCCCGTCAAGGCAGATGGAGCACACGTACCCGAACGGGCGGGCTCGCTTGCCGGGCCTGGGCGCCGGCGCGTGCCAGGCTGTGCGGAGTCTCCGGAGGTTCCGCTGCCGCTGTCCCCCGCCCGCCCGCCGCGCGCGATGCTGCTCCTGGTCGCCCTGGCGGCCATCGGCGCCGCCTGCTCGACCAAGCCGGCCGGACCGGGGGCGGCAGGGGACCGACCGCCGGCTCAGGGGAGCCGTACGCCGGCAGCCGCTGCCAGCGCGGGGTCCACAGCCTCGGTTGGCGGCCGGACCGGACAACCGGTGACGATCGCCTTCGGCGGGGACGTGCACTTCATGGGTTCCTCAGGCGTGCGACTGGCGACCGACCCGAACACCGCCGTGGGCCCGATGGCGGCGGTCCTCCGCGCGGCGGATCTCGCGATCGTCAACCTCGAGACAGCGATCACGACCCGGGGTACGCCGCAGGAGAAGACCTACCGCTTCCGCGCACCACCGGCCGCGTTCACCGCTCTCCGGGCGGCCGGTATCGACGTGGTCACCCAGGGCAACAACCACGGCATGGACTTCGGTCCGGTGGGCCTGCAGGACTCACTGGACGCGGCCGACGCCGCCAAGTTCCCGGTGGTCGGCATCGGGCGGGACGACAAGGAGGCGTATGCGCCGTACCGGGTAACGATCCGCGGCCAGCGCATCGCCCTACTCGGCGCGACCGACGTCCTGGACGCGAACCTGGTCCGATCCTGGACGGCCGGCACGGACAAGCCCGGGTTGGCCTCGGCCAAGGACCCCGCCCCGCTGGTCGCGGCGGTGCGGGCGGCGCGGTCGAGCTCCGACACCGTGATCGTCTACCTGCACTACGGGGCCGAGCTGCACTCCTGTCCGACAGACCGGCAGCGCGCGCTGGTGCGGCAACTGGTGGCCGCCGGCGCCGACATCATCGTCGGCTCGCACGCCCACGTCCTGCTCGGCGCCGGTTACCTGGGTGAGGCGTACGTCGACTACGGCCTTGGCAACTTCGTCTTCTACGTCGAGCGGCAGGGACCGACCCGCGAGACCGGCGTTCTCACGCTGACCACCCGCGGGCGCGCGGTGACCGGTTCCCGCTGGGACCCGGGAAGGATCGAGGGCGGCGCGGCGCGCCCACTGACCGGCAGCGCTGCCGCGGACGCCGTACGCCGCTGGCACGGGCTGCGCGGCTGCACGGGGCTTGAAGCGGCACCCTGAGAACGGCTCGTCAGGCGCCCTCCCCCATGAGCAACGCCGCGAGACCGTCGGCGTCGGGCAGGTCCGGCGGCCGGACGATCTCCCCGGTCCGCACGTACAGGAAGCCGGCGCCGACCTCGGTGGGCGGTACGCCGGCGATGCCGGCCCAGGCCAGCCGGTAGACGGCCAGTTGCAGCGCGGCCACCGCCGGCTCGCGGGGCGAGATCCCGGTCTTGTAGTCGATCACGTCGTACCCGCCGGGGGTCCGGTACACCGCGTCGATCCGGCCGCGCAGCAGCCAGCCACGCAGGTAGAGCTCGAACGGCGCCTCGATGACGTGCGGCCGGATGTGGGCGTACGCCGACCGGGCAAACGCCTGCTGCAGGGCCACCAGTTGCTCGTCCGCCGGCAGGTCGGCGTCCCCGGCGCCGCCGAGGACACCGGCCTCGAACAGCGGCCGCTCGTCGAAGAGCTGCTCCACCCACGAATGGAACCGGGTGCCGCGACGGGCCGCACCACTCGGCTTCGCCGGCATCGGACGGGCCAGCGACCGTGCCAACCCGTCCGGGTCCGCCGCCAGCCGGACGACCTGGCTGGCAGTCAGCGACCGCGGCAGCCTCACCGAGCGGTCGCCGGCCGTGGCAGTGGCGAGTTCCTCGAGCAGCAGGCCGGCCTCGGCCGACCACCGCGCCACCTCGTCGGTGCCGGCCGAGATCGATCCACCGTCGCCGGGCTCGGCGGCCACCGCCAGCGTCGCCCGCACCGCCGCGGCGATCGCCCGCCGGCCGGCCAACGCAACCGGCTCGTACGGCGTCGGCCAGGCTACGTCGACCATCAACCCGGTGAGCGGATTGACATCACCCGGCGCATCCGACCAGACATCCACGACCCCGCCACCCCTGAGGCAGCATTGGTGGATCTCGGCCAGGAACGGGGACAGTTCCTTGGGTTTGACCTGGGTGAGTCCCCACAAGTAGCCGCTCGCCAGCAGTCGGTGGCGCGCCCGGGTGACCGCGACGTAGGCGAGCCGGCGTTCCTCCTCCCGATCGTCGTCCTTGCACTGGTCGAGAAATGCCCGCAGGCCCGTCCCGGTCAGCTCCGGGTCCGCCGGCAGGTCGTCGCAGTCACCACGCAGCTGGTAGGGAAGCACCCGGGCCGCACTCGTCCACCTGGAGCGACCGCGATCGGAGGGGAACACGTCACCGGACAGGCCGGGCACCGCGACAACGTCCCACTCCAGCCCCTTGGCCTTGTGCACGGTGAGCAGCTTCACCGTGTCGGTTCGCGACACCGCGCCGATGTCGAGGCCCTGCTCGGCGTCGGTGGCGGCCTGCAGGAAGCCGAGGAACGCCAGCAGGTCGGCCTCCCCTTCGATGCCGGCGAAGTGCGCCGCGTGATCGAGGAAGGCGGCCATGTTGGCGGCCCGGGCGGCGGCGATCGCCGGTGGCTGGGCCTCGATCTCGACGTCGAGCCCGATCGCCCGAACGACGCCGCTGACGGCCTCGACGACCGGCTGGCGAACCAGCGGCCGTAGCGCCGACAGCTCAGCGGCCAGCGCTTCGAGGCGCGGCAGCGCCGCAGCCGAGTACTGGTCCGCGGCTCCCAGCCAGTCGAGGGCATCGGCAAGCGAGACGACGTCGCAGGGGTCGACGGCGCGGGCCGCGGAGCGCAGGCCCTGCTCTGCGTCGGCATCATCGACAACCACGTCCGCCGGTGGCAGTTCGCTGTTGCCGGCCAGCACGGCGGCGCGCCGCCCGAGGGCGACCAGGTCGCGGGGACCGATCCGCCACCGCGGGCCGGTGAGCAGGCGCATGAGGGCCGCGTTGGCGGTCGGGTCGGCCAGGACCTCGAGGGTTGCCACCACATCAGCGACCTCGGGCATCTCCAGCAGGCCGCCGAGGCCCACGACCTCGACCGGTAGTCCCCGACTCACCAGCTCCTGGTGCAGCAGGGCGAAGTCGGCCCGTCGACGGCACAGGACCGCCACCTTGCCCGGCTCCACCGCCTCGTCCCGCACCGCCCGCTCGATCTGCGCACCCACCCAGCTCACCTCGTCGATCACCGTTCGGTGCAGCGCGCACCGCACCTCGCCGGCGCGCTCGCGGCCGGGCACGACAGCGAGGGCCGGTACGCCGAGATGGGGCCGACGGGAGCCCTTGCGCGGCTCGCGCAGGGCAGCGGAAACGGAGTTCGCGACGTCGAGGAGGCGGCCGTCGTTTCGGAAGCTGGTCATGAGGAACTGCGCCGTCGAGCGCGCCCGCTCCGGACCCTGGAAGTGCTGCGGAAAGCGCAGCAGGTTGCCCACCGAGGCCCCGCGCCAGCCGTAGACGGACTGGCAGGGGTCTCCGACCGCCGTGACCGGGTGACCGTTCCCGGAGTACAGCGCGGCCAGCAGGAGCCGCTGCGCGACCCCGGTGTCCTGGTACTCGTCGAGTACGACGACTCCGTAGCGCTCCCGCTCCAGTCGGCCGACCTCCGGCCGGCGGATCGCCACCTCTGCGGCCAGCGCCACCTGGTCGCCGAAGTCGATCAGGTCGAGGTCACGCTTCCGGCGACGGTATTCCTCCACCAGCCCGAGCAGCTCGTCCCGGGAGGCGGCGGCGGCGGCAACCCCGTGCACATCCTTGGTCGGCCTGGCCACGGCGGCCACCTGTGCGCGCAGCGCCGAGTTGCACTGGCGCACCTGGACGGGGGTCACGAGGTGCTCGGCCATCTCGGCGTCGAGGTCGAGCAGGTACCGCGCCACTGTCGGTGGCTTCCACTCCAGCGCATCGAAGGGGCCGGCCGCGTCATTGACCACACGGAGCGCCAGCTGCCAGCGGCCCGCCTCCGTGAGCAGCGTCGTCAATGGCTCGCGGCCGATCCGCAGCGCATGGTCCGCCACGAGCCGGGCGGCGTAGGCGTGATACGTCGACACCGTCGGCTCGTCGTCCTCGGGCGCGTCGTCCCCCGGCGCCCGGTGCACCCCGCCAAGGGCGCCGAGGGCGCTGCGAACCCGGTGCGCCAGCTCGATTGCCGCCTTGTTGGTGAAGGTCAGGCCGAGCACGGCCGCCGGCGCGACGCCGTACCAGGCCACCAGGTGCACCACCCGCGCGGCCATCACGGCGGTCTTGCCGGAGCCGGCGCCGGCCACCACCAGCTGCGGGCTCAGCGGATACGTGATGATCCGGAGCTGCTCGTCGGTGTAGGGCAGGCCGAGCAGGTCGCGAAGGTACGACCCGTCCGGTCCGGGCCGCGGCGCGATCACGACACCACCGGGGCACCGGCGGCGTGGGCGGGACAGCAGCGCCGGAACGGGCACCGCTCGCAGCGCTCGTTACGTCGGGCAGGAAACTGCTCGGCCAGCACACCGGTCACGGTCCGGGCCAACAGCTCGTCGGCCCAGCCACCGCCGTTGTCCTCGCCGACGAGCGGGTCCTGTTCCTGCACCGAGGGCCGGTCACCGGCCAGACGGTCACGCAGCTGGACCAGCTCCGCCCCACCCAGGGTGGGCTTCCCCCCGTCCGGGATCCCCCGTACGCCGCCCTCGCGAACGGCGATCTGGTACATGGCCAGCTGCGGGTCCGCCTGCACTGCGGCCAGCGGCGGCTTCTTCGCGGCGGTCTTGAAGTCGACGACATGCACGCGTCCGTCGGTCGCCTGCTCGAGGCGGTCGATGCTTCCGCGCAAGCGTGCCCCGGCGACGACAACGTCCACCGCGGCCTCGCTGGCGAGATGGCGGCGTGGGTTGGCAGCCGACCACTGCAGAAAGCCCGCCAGCGCTGCGGCCGCCTGTCGGCGTTCCCGGTCGCTCTCCCAGCGGGCCGAGAACCCGAGCGAGCCCCACACCTGGTCGAGCCGCTCGAGCAGCGGGTCGAGCTCGGGCGGCAGCCGGCCCTCCGCGACAAGTCGCGCCAGGACGTGCACGACGAGGCCGAAGCCCTGAGCCGTGGTGGAGGCAGCCTTTGCCCGGGCCTCACGGTCGAGGAACCAGGCCAGCGGGCAGGTGGCGTATCCGCTGACCGCCGACCCCGACAGGGCCACCGGCTCATCCGGCGGCCGGACCGGAGCGACGCCGGGGGTGTCTGCCACCAGGCCCCACCAGGAGTCTGGATGCGCCGCGGCCACCCGTGGCCGGCCGTCGGCGCCGGGGGCGGCCAACCGGGCCAGTTCGGCGACGGCGGCCTGCCGCACCGGCTCCGGCCGGTTTACGTCCACCGTGGCCCTCCTCAACCGGCCGACCAGGGAGTGCATGGAAAGGAGCGGCGGGGCCGCCTCGGTCACCGGTGGCAGCGGAAGGTCGAGCTCGGCGAGGAACCGCGACGGCCGCTCGCCGGCGTCGTCCTCGGACTGGACCGCGGTGAGCACCAGACGCTCGCGGGCGCGGGTGATCGCGACGTAGAACAGCCGTCGCTCGTCGCTGAGCAGGCTCGTCGCTGTCGGTGCGGGCAGCAGTTCGTGCCGGGAGAGGCGGTCGGCATCCAGCAGCGAGCCGCGGCGGCGCAGGTCGGGCCAGCTGCCGTCCTGTACGCCGGCAACCACGACGAGGTGCCACTCCAATCCCTTCGCCCGGTGCGCCGTCAGCAGCCGGACAGCACCGGTGGCCAGAGCGCCCTCGGCGCGGCTCGAGGACGGGATCTCCTGCGACTCCAGTTCGTCGAGCAACACCGCGACGCCGGCCCGGGGCTGCCGCTCCTCGAGTCGGGCAAGCGCCTCGAACAGGGCCACGACGGCGTCCAGGTCGCGGTCGGCGGCCCGGCCCGACTGGCCGCCGGCCAGCGACTCCCTGGCCAGCCGGTGCGGCCACCGGCTCCCGTCCCAGATGGCCCACAGCGCCTCCTCGGCGGCGCCGCCGGCGGCGAGGATCTCGGCAGCCCGGCCGACCAGCGCGCTGACCCGGCGGGCCGGCTCGGCGGTCCGATCATCGATCAGGATGAGCTCCCGAGGGTCGGCGACCGCCCTTCGGAGCAGCACCGCAGAGAACTGCGGCAGCCGAAGCGGTTGGGGCTGATCGGTCGGCAGCGGCCGGCCCGGAGCTGGGACATCGCGATCCGGTGCGGCGTACGCCGCTCGCTCGACGGCCCGCAGGGCGCGGCCGAGACGACGCAGGTCGCTCGGGCTGGCCCGGCCGAGAGGTGACGTGAGCAGCAGCCGCGCCGCCTCCGTCGTCAGTGCCGTCGGGTCGGCGGCGCACCGCAGCGCGAGCAGCAGCGGGGCCACCGCCGGGTCACGTGCCACCGGCAGCTCGTCGGCCGCCACGGCGATCGGCACGCCGGCCGCTACCAGCGACCGCCGGAGCACCGGCAGGCTGCGTACGCCGGAGCGCACCAGCACCGCCATCTCCCCCCATCCGACCCCGTCACACAGGTGCGCCCGTCGGAGCAGGTCGGCGATCGCCGACGCCTCCGCCGCGGCGGTCGAGTAGAGCCGGATCTCGGCGCCGCCCTCCGGCCGGCCCGGAGCCGCAGTGAGCGCCCGGTGCTCGGCCCGCCGCGGCGCGTCAAGCCCCGGCGTCGGTATGCGGGCGGTCAGGGCTCGGGAGTGCCGCAGCAACCCGGAACCGGCCCGGCGCGAGACCTGCAGGGCCACGGTCGGTGCCGGTCCGCCGGTGACCGCCGGAAAGCGCTCCGGGAAGCGCAGCAGGCAGGAGACGTCGGCGCCGCGGAACGCGTAGATGGACTGGTCCGGGTCGCCGACGACCACGAGGTCGCGGCCACGCCCGGCCAGCGCCCCCAGCAGCTCCTCCTGGGCGGGGTCGGTGTCCTGGTACTCGTCGACGAAGACCGCGGCATAGCGGCCGCGGACCTCCGCCAGCACCGCTGGATCGTCGAGAGTCCGCAGCGCCCGGCGCACCAGCTCGCCGTAGTCCATCTCCCGGGCGCCGAGAACCGCGATGTACTCGTCGAAGAAGTCGGCGGCCGCCCGCCACTCGTCGCGTGCCGTCCGGGAGCCGAGCAAGCGCAGGTCGGCCGGCTCCAGACCGCGCTCGCGGGCCCGGTCGAGCAGGTCGGCGAGCTCCCGGGCGAAGCCGCGGGTAGGCAGCGCACCGGCCAGCGCCGACGGCCAGGTGGTGCTGCCCTCGCCGGCGACGGCGCCGGCCAGCAGCTCCCGGATGCGGACCAGCCGCTCGGGCCCGGACAACAGCCGGGGCGCCACCCGGTCCGGCGCCGAGTCGTAGGCGCAGACCAGCGCGTAACACCAGGCGTGGAAGGTCCAGGCCGAGGGGGCGCTGACCGTGCGTCCCAGCCGGCCGCTGATCCGCTCCCGCAGCTCGTCGGCGGCCTTGCGGCTGAACGTCAGCACCAGCACCTGCTCCGGCGAGGCGCCCCGGCGTACGCGCTCGAGCACCGCCTCGACCAGCGTGGTGGTCTTGCCGGTGCCGGGGCCGGCGAGCACCAGCAAGGGGCCGCCCGGGTGGTCGACCACCGCCTGTTGGGACGGGTCGAGGTCGGGCACCGGAACCGGTGGCGGGGGCGTGCGCACCAGCCGGTACGACGGCGAGCGGGGCATGCGGGCATTCGACCACGCAGGTCTGACAGAGCCGCCGCGCTAGCGACCGTCCCACCGGGCCCGGCGCAGGTCGACCCGGCTGCCGTCGTTCGACAGCGGCGTCCTATCAGTCCGCAGCCGGGCGAGAGCCCGCGCCTCGTGGCCGGGGGCCGGGGCACCGGTGGACAGCACGACCCGGTGCCAGGGCACCCGCGCGCCGGAACGTGCCATCACCCGGCCGACGGCCCTGGCCGAGGACTCCCCCAGGTACTCGGCGATGTCGCCGTAGGTCATCACCCGGCCGGCGGGGATCGCGGCGACCACCGCGAGCACCCGCTCGGCAACATCCGGCAGCCAGCGGGCGGCGGTGAGGTCCACCCGTCCCGGCGCCAGGAAGGGCACGCCCTCGGCCGCCAGCAAGGCGGCGTTGTGTTGGGTATGCACCCGCTTGACCGTGCCGTCCGAGCGCACCACCCGATGGCAGGGCAGCCCCTCGCCGTACCGCGACAGGACGCCGCCCACGCTTCGCGCGCCGCCCGACGCCATCCGGCTGGCCACGTCGGCGTAGGTCAGCACCCGACCGGGAGGGATCGCGGCAACGACCGAGCGCACCCGCTCGGCGTACGGCGTCACCGGCTCAGTACGTCGGCAGCGACCGGTCGACCTGGGTCGCCCAGGCCGTCACACCGCCCTGGACGTGCCGCGCCGAGGTGAAGCCGGCGCCCTTGAGGACGGCGAGCGCCTCCGCCGAACGCACCCCCGTCTTGCAATGCAGCACCACGGGCTTGTTCTGCGGCAAGGCCGACAGCCGCGCCGGGAGCTCGCCCTTCGGGATCAGCACCGAGCCGGGGATCCGGACGATGTCGTACTCGGCCGGCTCCCGGACGTCCACGAGCAGGAAGTCCTCGCCCCGGTCGAACATGTCCTTGAGCTCGGTGGCGGTGATCGTCGAGTCGCCGGCCGCCTCGGCCGCCGCTGCCGACACCACGCCGCAGAACTCCTCGTAGTCCACCAGCCCGGTTACCGTCGGGTTCTTGCCGCACAGCGCGCACTCGGGGTCCTTACGGACGACCACGGTGCGATAGCTCATCTCCAGCGCGTCATAGATCATCAGGCGGCCCACCAGCGGGTCGCCGATGCCGGTCAGGAGCTTGATCGCCTCGGTGACCTGGACCGACCCGATGGACCCGCAGAGCACTCCCAGGACGCCACCCTCCGCGCACGAGGGCACCATCCCCGGCGGCGGCGGCTCCGGATACAGGCACCGGTAGCACGGCCCGTGCTCGGCCCAGAACACCGCCGCCTGGCCATCGAACCGGTAGATCGAGCCCCAGACGTAGGGCTTGGCCAGCAGCACACAGGCGTCGTTGACCAGGTACCGGGTGGCGAAGTTGTCGGTGCCGTCGAGGATGAGGTCGTAGCCGGCGAAGATCTCCAGCGCATTGTCGGAGTCGAGCCGCTCCCGGTGCAGCACGACCCGGACCAGCGGGTTGATCTCTGCGATCGAGTCCCGGGCGCTGTCCGCCTTCGGCCGGCCGACGTCGTTGGTCCCGTGAATGACCTGCCGCTGCAGGTTCGACTCGTCCACGACGTCGAAGTCGACGACACCGAGTGTCCCGACACCGGCCGCGGCCAGGTACATCAGCGCCGGGGAACCGAGACCCCCGGCCCCGACAACGAGGACGCGGGCATTCTTCAGCCGCCGCTGCCCTGCCATCCCGACGGACGGAATGATCAGATGTCGGGAGTAACGCCGGATCTCCTCGACGGACAGGTCGGCCGCGGGTTCGATCAGTGCCGGCAGCGGCATTCTGCACTCCTCGGGCTTACTCCGGACGGGTTCCCCCGCTCCCCACCCAACCCGGCGCGACCGCCGGCCCATTCCCCGGCTAGTCCTCCTCCGGATAGGGCCAGGGATTGGGGCGGCATGCGCCAACCCCCTTGGTCTGCTGCATCATCGTCGGCGCCGGTCCACCCGCCGTCCTGCACAGCTCGTGACCGTGCCCGAGCGCGTGACCCACCTCGTGCAGCACCACGTACTGCCGGTACGACGCAAGGTCGTCCTCGTACGCGGCCGCACCGGTCTGCCAGCGCAGGTAGTTCAGCACTGCCATCCCCTTGTTGAAGCAGGAGTAGATCCGGGCCGTGTCCAGCGGCCGGCACAGCCGGTCGGTGGTCGCGGCGCTGGCCAGTACGACGGTGAAGTCCGCGCGGCCGGCTCCGACGCGCTGGAACGAGAACTGCCCGCCGGCCCCCCAGCTCCGTGGGTCGGCCAGGGTGCGCTCCACCGCCGCCGCGAAAGCCGGCGCGCTCACGGGCAGCCCGGCCTCGACTGCCACCCGGTAGCGCCGCGGCGGCCCGGTTCCGCGAACCGCGCCGTCCCCCGATACGACGGCCAACCGGCCGCTGGCGGCCGTGGGGATCACCGCCGGCTGCGGTGCCCTCGAACTCCGTGCCGGCGGCGGAACCGATCTCGCGGGCGGTTGGGCGATGGCCGGTGTCGACGGCCGGTCTGCTTCGATCAGCGTGCCCTCGGCGGCCGGCGGCGGGTGACCGCTCCGGAGCGATCGGCTCTCCCATCCCAGCAGGGCCACCGTCAGCAGGACCGCGGTGCCCAGGCCGTACGCCGCCCGCCCGCGCGCCGTCAGCACCACCTCGCCAGCGTGTCACAGCGCGGCGTGGCAGTCGTGGCGGCACGGCGTATCGAGACGACGGTGTGCAAGAGGGTGCCACCGGGTAGGTAGCTGGGGATCGCGACCCCACCTCAGGAGGAACACAATGGGCGACAGCGACAAATTCGAAAACAAGGCCCAGGAGTTCAAGGGTCAGGCCAAGGAGAAGCTCGGCGACGTGACCGGGGACGAATCCATGCAGGCCGAGGGCCAGACCGACCAGGCCAAGGGCAACCTCAAGCAGGCCGGCGAGAAGGTAAAGGACGCGTTCAAGTAGGACTGGCGCAACACGAGGACCCCGGGATTATCCCGGGGTCCTCGTGTTGTCGAGGCGGATCAGGCGGCGGCAAGCAGTTCCAGCACCGCCGCCGCAACCACCTCTGGATGCTCTAGTTGCGAGACGTGCCCGCCGTCCTCCACCACCACCAGCCGGGAGTTGCGGATCACGGCTTGGGCGCGTGCTGCCAGCCGGACGCTGACCAGCTTGTCGTGGCGTCCCCAGACGATCAACGTCGGGGCGCGAATCCGAGCAGCGCAGTCCCACAACCCACCTGGTCCGCGCCGCAGGTAGCTCGCCACCAGGCCGCGTAACGATCCGAGAAGGGCGTCCGCGGCCCAGCCCACCCGCTCCCGTCGGAGCAGTTCGCCTTCGGCGGCGACCAGCCGCTCAGGTGGAATCCGGCCCACGTCGTAGAAGCAGCTCGCCACGACGGCGCGGCTGCGGGTCGCGGCGTCGACCTGGGCGAGCCGGCGACGGGCCACCCCGCCGATGCCCGGCAGCAGGAGCAGCAGGAGCTGCGAGTCGCCGGGCCGCTGCGGACGAAAGCTGGGCAGCGCCGGGGACACCAGCGTCAGGGTTCGCACCAGCTCGGGCCGGGCGGCGGCGACCCGGACGCAGACCGCGCCGCCGAGCGAGTTGCCGAACAGGTGCACCGGCCCGCGGCCCGACTCCTCAAGGTAGCAGATCACCGCCCGCTCGTGCGCCCCCAGCCGGTAGTCGTCGCCCGGCGGCGGGTCCGACCAGCCGAACCCGGGCAGGTCCATCGCCTCCCCGGCCAGCCGGAGGCGGAGCAGGTACATCAGGTCGGTCCAGTTCGTGGACGCTCCGCCGAGCCCGTGCACGAACAGGGCCGGCTCGGTGCCCGACGGGGCCGGCGTACGCCGGACGAACAGCCGGTACGGCCCGGCGGTGACGTGCTCGCCCGGCCAGTCCGGTACCGCCGGCCGGCCAGGAGCGGGCAGCTCGGGGAGCACGGTGCCGACCGGGATCACGGCGTCGAGCGTACGTCGGAGCAGGTCAGCCCGCGGACCCACCCGTGGGCCGAAGCATCGGGCCGACCCGACGGTTGACGGCGTCGAGGGTGGCGCGCACCGCGGCCTGGCGTGCATCCTGACGCACCGCAGCCGCCCCGGTGAGCCGGCTGCCGCCTGCCGCAGTCAGCATGGTCACCGACACCAGCACCGTGCTGTCCGAGCCGGTGCTGACCAGCTCCAACGCCTCGATCTCGAGTCGCACCGGGACGGTGGCCAGTTGCTCGACGGCTCGGAGGGTGGCCCCGCACACCGCCCGGAGCGTCCCGCTCGAGGTGGCGGCGCCGACCCCCTCGCCGCGGGCTTCCCGGCCGGAACCGGTCAGCGTCACCGCGCACGTGACCTCCAGGCCGGCGACCCGCAGCCGTAGCCGCTCGAACACCAGCCGTGGGATCGCCCGGGGGGGAGGCGCCGAGGCGGCGACCGTCGACCACTCCTCGGCACCCGACTCCTCGCGCGCAGGCCGGTCCTCGATCAGCTGGATGCGGTCGGTATCGACCCCGACCCCGAACCCGGCGCGCAGCAGCTCGGACACCCGGCTGGCCACGACGGCGTCGTCACTGTCCTCGTCCAGCGCGAGGTGCAGCATGCCGATGCCGCCATCCGTCGACGGCTCGATCGTGGCGTCGGCCACGCCGGGGACCGCGCGCAGCGCGGCCACCATCGCGGCGAGGTCGGCGGGCGGCAGCTGGAGCTCCCTGCGGTCGAACGAGGCGGGCCGGTCCCCGGTCGGGCGCGGTTCGCAGCGCAGGACCGGTCCGTCCCGGCATCGGGACGACCGTAGACCTGCTTGAGCGAGCGGCCTAGGCGGTACGCCGGGCCGAGGCTCGCTTGGCGGCGGGCTTGTCCGCCTTGCCGGCTCCTGCAATCGCCGCCGCTTCGCGCTTTGCCGTCGCGGCCGGCCGGCCCGGTTTCGCGGGCTTGCGGCCGGTGGCCTTCTTCGCCGGTGCCGCCGCGACCGCCGGCTCCTTGCCGCCACTGGCCGGGCGCTTGGCAACCGCGGGAGTCGCGGAGTCGGCTTCGGCCCGCTTGCTCTTGGCCGCCTCCACGCTCGCCCGCAGCGCCGCCATCAGGTCCACGACCGTGTCGGGACCGGCCGGCGCACCCGCCGGAGTTACCAGTTCCCGGCCGGCGACCTTGGCCTCGATGAGGGTCTGGAGCGCGGCCCGGTAGTTGTCGGCGTACTCGCCCGGCTCGAAGTCACCTGCCAGCGTCTCGATCAACGACCCGGCCATGGCCAGCTCCTGGGGCCGCACCTCGACGTCGTCGTCGAGAAAGCTGAAGTCGGGGGTTCGGACCTCGTCCGGCCACAGCATCATCTCCAGCACGAACACCCCGTCGCGGACCCGCAGCGTGGCCAGCGACTCCCGCTGCCGCAACGCCACCTTGACCAGCGCCACCCGACCGGACTGCTCGAGCGCCTCGCGGAGCAGCACGTACGGCTTGGTTCCGGCGGCCTCCGGCGCGAGGTAGTAGCTCTTGGCGAAGAAGATCGGGTCGACCTGCTCCAGCGGGACGAACTGGAGCACGTCGATGTTGCGGCTGGTGCTCAGCGGCAGGTCGGCGAAGTCCTCGTCGGTAAGCACCACCACCTCGCCGGTGGACATCTCGTACCCCTTGGCGATGTCGCCGTAGGAGACCTCCTGGCCGTCGACCGAGCAGATCCGCTTGTACTTGATCCGGCCACCGTCCTCACGGTGCACCTGGTGGAAGGAGACGTCCTTCTCTTCCGTGGCCGAATACAGCTTGACCGGGATGGTGACCAGCCCGAACGAGATGGCGCCCTTCCAGATGCTTCGCATGGCCACCTCGAGAGCTCGGGGAAGATACGTCTGAAGATCATCCTACCCGCTCGCCGGGCCCACTGCCAGGCGGGCGACCGCTTGGAGATGGTAGGACGGGCCGGTGCCACCGGGGACGAGAGAGACACTGCCCGACCTGGTGCGACCGATGCTGGCCACCGCCGGGCAGATGCCGGCCGACGATGACGCATTCGGCTACGAGCTCAAGTGGGACGGGGTCCGCGCGGTCGTCTACGTCGAGGGGGATTCGGTGCGGACGCTGACCCGCAACGACCGGGAGGTGACCGCGACCTATCCGGAGCTCAGGGGCCTCGCCCAGGCGCTGGGCGGGCGGCCGGCGGTGCTGGACGGAGAGATCGTCGCATTCGACGACGCGGGCCGGCCGAGCTTCGGCACCCTGCAGGCCCGGATGCACGTCACCAGGCCCGCGCAGGTGGCGCGGTTGCGGGACGCCGTACCCGTCCAGTACCTGCTCTTCGACCTGCTGCACCTCGACGGTCGATCGACCCGGGCAACGCCCTACGCCGACCGAAGGGGGCTGCTGGAGGGGCTCGCCCCGGCGGGACCCTCGTGGCAGGTGCCGCCGTACTTCCAGGGGGGCGGGACCGACCTGCTGGCTGCCAGCCGAGAGCGCGGCCTGGAGGGCGTGGTGGCCAAGCGGCTGGACTCGGGGTACCTCCCCGGGCGCCGCTCCGAGGCCTGGGTCAAGGTGAAGAACGTGCGCACCCAGGAGGTGGTCATCGGCGGCTGGAAGCCGGGCGAGGGCAAGCGGGCCGGCACCATCGGCTCCCTGCTCCTCGGGGTCAACACCGAGCCGGGCCTGGTGTACGCCGGCCACGTCGGCACCGGGTTCTCCGAGGCGATGCTGGTCGACCTGCGGGGGCGCCTCGCCGCGCTCGAGCGGCCCGGCAGCCCGTTCGCCGACGTCATACCGCGCCAGTTCGCCAAGGACGCCCGCTGGGTCGAGCCGGAGCTGGTCGCCGAGGTCGTCTTTACCGAGTGGACGCGGGACGGACGGCTGCGGCACCCGTCGTACCGGGGGCTGCGGGTGGACAAGGCCCCGACAGAGGTGGTCCGTGAGCCCTAGCAGCACCAAGGTCCCGGTCGTCGTCGAAGGCCGCCAGCTCACGCTGTCCAACCTCGACAAGGTGCTCTATCCCGAGGCGGCATTCACCAAGGGACAGGTACTCGACTACTACACCCGGATCGCGCCGGTGATGCTGCCGCATCTCGCCGGCCGACCGATGACCTTCAAGCGCTACCCGGACGGCGTCGAAGGGCACTTCTTCTTCGAGAAGAACGCCCCGTCGCACCGGCCGGCCTGGGTGCGCACGGCGGTGATCGCCACTCCCGGCAGCACCAAGAACCGGGAGACGATCAACTACGCGGTCGTCGACGACCTCCCCACGCTGGTCTGGGTTGCGAACCTGGCCGCGCTGGAGTTGCACGTGCCGATGTGGCGGGTGGGTTCCCGTGGAGGCACCCACGACCCTGACCTGCTGGTCTTCGACCTCGATCCGGGGCCGCCGGCGACCATCGTCGAGTGCTGCCGGGTCGCGGCCCTGCTCCGTACGGCGCTGGCCGAGGATGGGCTGGCCGCCCAGGCCAAGACCAGCGGTTCGAAGGGCCTGCAGCTCTACGTGCCGCTGGCCGGCGGAACCGGGCGCGGCCGCACCTCGGCGTACGCCAAGGCCCTGGCCGAACGGCTGGATCGCGCCGAGCCCGCACTGGTGGTGTCCCGGATGACCAAGGAGCTGCGCGGCGGCAAGGTGCTCGTGGACTGGAGCCAGAACAATCCGGCCAAGACCACCGTGGCGGTCTACTCGCTGCGGGCCCGGCCGCTCCCCACGGTGTCCACGCCGCTCACCTGGGCGGAGGTCGAGAACTGCGCGGAGGTCGGCGACCCCAGCCTGCTCCGGTTCACCAGCGACCAGGTGCTCGAACGGGTGGCGGCGGATGGCGACCTCTTCGCCCGCCTGCTGGCGCCCACGGTCAGTCTTCCCTGAGACGGCGCCCCCGGCCCGGTCGTTACAGTCTTGCCAGCTCGGACGGCTATCGGGGGGACATGCGGGTGCGCCGAGAAGCACTGACGGCGGGGCGTGGGCGGTCCGTCCTGACGCTGCTGCTGGTGGTTGCGCTCGGCTGGCTCGGTCCGGGTGGTACGGCGGCCTCGGCTGCGCCACCCACGCCGTCGTTCGGGCCGGGCGTCGATTCCTACGCCGACTACGTCGCCCAGAGCACCTGCGACCCGATGGCCAAGGCGGGTGTCCTCGACTTCCGCGCGCTGGTGCTGCGGTCCTACCCGCAGACCGGCGATGACGGCATCGTGCGCGCCTGCGACATCGGCGGTACCAGCGAACACAAGGAGGGCCGCGCCTGGGACTGGCACGTCTCCGCGAGCACCCAGTCGGCCACGGCCGCGGACCTGCTCGGCTGGCTGCTGGCCACGGACCGCTACGGGAACCGGAACGCTCTGCTGCGCCGCCTCGGCATCATGTACATCATCTGGAACGGCCGGATCTTCGGGGCGTACGCCGCCGAAGAGGGCTGGCGCCCTTACCCCTGCGGTGGCAGCACCGGTCGCGACTGCCACACCACCCACGTGCACTTCAGCTTCAGCTGGGACGGCGCACTCCGGCAGACGTCGTGGTGGACCGGCGTCCCGCTGGTGACCGGCAAGGCCACCGGCTGGCGTTCGCTGGGTGGCTCGATCCTGGGTGCGCCGGACCTGACCTCCCAGTCCGCGGGCTCACTGGACGCCGTCGTCCGCGGCTCCAACCGCGCCCTCTACTTCCGCCACCGCCTCCCTGGGGGCAACTGGTCGGCCTGGGTGGGCCTCGGTGGCCAGCTCAGCGGGGACCCGACCGTGACGTCGTGGGGAGCCGGGCGGCTGGACGTCTTCGGTCGCGGCACGGACAACGCCCTGTGGCACCGGGCGTACAGCGCAGGGCGCGGCTGGTCGGCCTGGGAGAGCCTCGGCGGCGTACTGATCAGCGGCCCCGATGCGACCTCGCAGGCGACCGGCCAGCTCGACGTGCTGGTGGTCGGCAGTGACCGGGGGCTCTACCTCCGGTCCTCCGGCACCGCGGGGTGGGGACCGTGGCGGTCGCTGGGAGGCGTCGTCACTGCGGATCCGGCGATGACCTCATGGGCGCCCGGCCGGCTGGACTTCTTCGCTCGCGGCGCCGACTACGCGTTGTGGCATCGGTACCTCGCCGGCGGGATCTGGTCGGGCTGGGAGCCGCTCGGCGGCGCCCTGCAGGGAGGCGCTGACGCCGCCTCGTCGGAAGCCGGCCACCTCGAGGTCGTGGTGACCGGCGGCGACTCGCAAGTCTACCGCAAGCGGTACGCGAGTGGCTCAGGTTGGTCGCCCTTCGAGCGGCTGTCCGGCGTGGTGCACTCGGCGCCGGCCGTGGCGGCGCCGGTCGAGCGGACGGTCTACTACGCGGCCCGGCTGGACGGCGGCGCGCTCGGCTGGCGGCGGTCGCACACCGGCAGCGGCAGCCGCCCCGCCGTTGGTGTCGTGCCCGGCGACTGATGCGTACGGCGGTCGGCTATCTGCTGCCGGCGGCCCGACCGAGCTCTCCCAACCGACTGTCGTGGATCTTCTCGAGCAGTTCGGCGGCGTCCCGGTAGATCTCCACGGCGCCGGCATCGCGGAGCTCCGCCGCTGAGATGCCTCCGGAGAGGACGCCCACGCAGGGCATGCCGGCCTCGGCGGCGGCCGCGACGTCCCAGACCGTGTCCCCGACCAGCACGCAGTCCGCGGCCTGCAGGCCGGCCCGAGCCAGTGCCGCCGCCAGGATGTCCGGTGCGGGCTTGGAGGCCGCCGCGTCCGCGGAACTGGTCACGACGCTCACCACGTCGTCCACGCCGAGCGCCGCCATGAGCGCGTCGACCTCCTCCTGCTCGGCGCTGCTCGCTACGACCACCTCCAGCCCGAGCCGGGCGGTGGTGCGGAGCAGCTCCGCGGCGGCCGGGAACGGCTGCAGCTGCTCGAGGTACGGCGCGTAGAAATGCCGATGACCGGTCGCCACCTGCTCGTCGTCCGAGTCGATCAAGGCGGCGACCAACAGGTCCGCCCCCATGCCGACCTTGCGGTGGATGTCGCTCATGGCGACGGTGTAACCGGCGGTGCGGAAGGCGTGCCACCAGGCCAGCACGTGCGGGTAGTTGGTGTCGACCAGGGTGCCGTCGAGGTCGAAGAGGACGCCGCGGCGCCGCGAGAGGTCGGAGGTCATCTGACTCGCCTACCCTCGCGGTCGAGGCGGCTCCCGCCCGAACCGAGAGATTTCGCAAGGAGGACGAGGTGGCTCACGGAGTTCCAGCGGCCGAGCTGTCCGACGACGACCTCGAGCGGGAGGTCATCCACCTGCACGAGACCCGGCACGAAACCTTTCTGCACGGCTCCGAGGACGCGCTCGAGAACCACACGGAGCGGATGCTGGCGTTGGAGGAGGAGTACCTTCGCCGCTTCCCCGACCGGACGGCCCCGGACCCGATGCGGGTGCGGTCGAGCAACCGCCGGCAGTCCGGTCAGGACTGAGCCGGGACCACCCAGAAAGACCGCCCAGCCAATCCCCAAGCCGAGGGAGTGCCATGAGCGAGACGCCGGTCGATGATGCCTTCGAATCGGACCGGGAGCCGATTCCCCCGGTGCGTACCCCGACCGGATTGACGGACGCACCGGTCGAAGCCGATGAGGCGGACGCCGCCGAGCAGGCCCTCGACGTTCCGATAGACGAGGACGAGTACCGCTGAGCCTGGACTAGCCTGGACCGGCGACGCACGATTCGCCGGACCCGGAGGATGCTGCGGTGGAAGTCAAGATCGGCGTTTTGTACGCGCCGCGCGAGCTGGTGCTGGAGAGCCCGCAGCCCGCGGCCGAGATCGAAAAGGCAGTTCACGAGGCGCTGCGGGCGGACCTCGGCGTCCTGATCCTGGTCGACGACAAGGGTCGCCGGGTCCTGGTGCCGGCGGACAAGCTGGCGTACGTCGAGATCGCCGACAGCGAGCTTCGGCGCGTCGGTTTCGGCTCCATGTAGCGAGCGATCTAGGGTTGAGCGCGCGCGCCGAAGGGAAAAGACGCGCCAGTTGACATCCGCGAAGCAGAAGGAGCTCCCATGATCGGCCTGATCATCGGCTACATCATCATCGGTCTGATCGTCGGCGCCCTGGCCCGACTGGTCATTCCCGGTCGGCAGAACATGGGCATCGGGATCACGATCGCGCTCGGCGTGGTCGGCGCGGTCGTCGGCGGTCTCATCACCCGGGCGATTCTCGGTGACGGTCACAGCATCATCACGTTCATCGTGTCGGTGGTCATTGCCGCTCTGCTGGTCTACCTCTTCTCGAGCATGGGCAGTCGCAACCGCGCTCGCATCTAGCGAACCGAACCGAAAGGCAGCCGTCCCGTTCGCGGGGCGGCTTCTTTTCGTTCCAGGCTCAGGCCGACAGGCCGAGGCTCGCCATCCGCTGCGAGTGTGCGTCGGTGAGCCGGGCCAGCAGCCGGCCGACCTCGGCCAGATCGCCGCGACCTCCGACAATCAGCCGGGCCAGGGCGTCGTGGTCCACCGCGACTCGTTGGGCCGAGGTGAGGGCCTCCCCCACCAACCGCCGGGCCCACAGGGCCAGCCGCCCGGCGAGAGCCGGCTCGGCCGCGATCGCGGCCCGGACCCGTTGCACCGCGAAGGCGGCGTGACCGGTATCGGCCAGCACCTCGAGAACCAGCTCCCGGGTCGGTTGGTCCACGAAGGAGGACACCTCCCGGTAGAAGTCCGCCGCGATGCCGTCGCCGACGTAGGCCTTGACCAGGCCCTCAAGCCAGTCCCGGGGGGCGGTGGAGTCGTGGAAGGTGTCGAGGGCAGCGACGAAGGGCTGCATGGCGGCGTCGGGGTCGGCACCGAGCTGCGCCAACCGCCGCTGCAGCAGCCGGAAGTGGCCGAACTCGGCGACCGCCATCCCGCCCACGGCAGCCTTGTCGGCCAGCGTCGGGGCGAACCGGGCGTCATCGGCCAGCCGCTCGAACGCGGTCAGCTCGCCGTACGCGAGCACCCCGAGCAGGTCGAGCACCGCGGGCTCGATCTCTGCACGCGAGAGATCGGCAGCCGGCTCGGTCACGACCCGGCACCCTACCGGCGGCGTGCCCGCCGAGACCGGGCGGCGTACGGGTAGACTGTCAAGGTCATCGCGGAGCGACGCCCTGCCTATGGCGCCCGACCTGAGGACCCCTCGGCGACGTGGCGCGGCACCGGAAGCGGCCTCCGCCGTTCGAGAGGCACCGGACTGAGCACCTTCTCTTCCCTCGGGGTGCGCCCCGAGACCGTCGATGCGCTGGCCGCGCTCGGCATCCTTGAACCCTTCGCCATCCAGACCCTCGCGATCCCACTCGCACTGGAGGGTCACGACCTGATCGGCCAGGCCCGTACCGGCACCGGCAAGACACTGGCTTTCGGCGTACCGCTGCTGCAGCGGCTGACCATTCCCGGGGACGGCCCGCCGCAGGCCCTGGTGGTCGTGCCCACCCGCGAGCTGTGCGTGCAGGTCTCCGGTGACATCACTGCCGCCGGCCGGACCCGATCCGTGCGGGTGCTGTCGGTGTACGGCGGTCGAGCGTACGAGCCGCAGGTCGAGGCGCTGCGCGCGGGCGTGGACGTTGTCGTCGGTACGCCGGGCCGACTGCTCGACCTGGCCCGGCAGGGCCACCTGAACCTGCGTTCCGTGCGGATGCTGGTCTTGGACGAGGCCGACGAGATGCTCGACCTCGGGTTCCTGCCCGATGTCGAGCGGATCCTCGCCCTGACCGGGGCCGACCGCCAGACCATGCTGTTCTCGGCGACCATGCCCGCCCCGATCGTCGCGCTGAGCCGGCGCTATCTGCGCCAGCCCACCCACGTGCGGGCGGAGCAGCCGGACGAGCTGAGCCTGGTCCCGACCACCCAACAGCACGTCTTCCGGGCGCACGCGATGGACAAGGCAGAGATGCTGGCCCGAATCCTGCAGGCCTCCGGCCGGGGGCTCACCATGGTGTTCTGCCGGACCAAGCGCACCTGCGCCAAGGTGGCCGAGGACCTGGTCGAGCGCGGGTTCGCCGCCGCTGCGGTACACGGCGACCTCGGACAGGGTCAGCGCGAGCAGGCGCTGCGGGCCTTCCGGGCCGGCAAGGTGGACGTGCTCGTCGCCACCGACGTCGCGGCCCGCGGGATCGACGTCAAGGACGTAACCCACGTGATCAACTACCAGTGCCCCGAGGACGAGAAGGTCTACCTGCACCGCACCGGCAGGACCGGCCGCGCCGGCGAGTCCGGCATCGCGGTGACCTTCGTCGACTGGGACGACCTGCCGCGCTGGAAGCTCATCAACGATGCCCTGCAGCTGCCGTTCCCTGACCCGCCCGAGACCTACTCGACCTCGGCCTTCCTCTACGAGTCGATGGACATCCCGGCCGGCGTCACGGGCCGGCTACCTCGGGGGCAGCGGGTCCGGGCCGGGCTCGGCGCCGAGGGCATCGAGGACCTGGGCGAGACCGGCCGGTTCCGGCGGCCGGCCGGGCGGAACGCCGCGCCGACGGCTGGCGCCCCGCGCGACACCGGGTCACCGGTCGGCGGTCGCCCGCCACGCACCCGGCGTCGCACCCGCGGCACCGCCGCCGCCACCACCGTCACCGGCGGCGGCGACTTGGTGCTGGCCGCTGAGCCGCCTCCCGGAACCGAGCCGGCGGCCACAGCACGCCGGCGACGCCGCAGTCGGGGTGGCCGCGGTCGGGGCTCGGACGGCCGGGTGGCGGATGGCGGCCCGGTCGGCGGCCCGGCGGCCGATGCCGCCGACCGCCGTCAGGCCGACTCCGCCTGACCGTCGGATGCGGCTGCTGCTGCTGGCCGACACGCACCTGCCGCGTCGGGCGAAGGACCTGCCACCGGCTGTGTGGGTCGAGGTGGAGCGAGCCGACGTCGTCGTACACGCCGGCGACTGGGTGGACGAGGCCGCGCTCGACGCACTCGAGGCCCGGGCGAACCGGCTGCTCGGGGTCTACGGGAACAACGACGGTCCCCCGCTACGGGCCCGGCTGCCCGAAGTGGCCCGGGAGGTGCTCGACGGCGTCCGGCTGGCCGTGGTGCACGAGACCGGGCCGGCCGCGGGGCGTGAGCAGCGCTGCTCGATGCGCTTTCCGGACACCGACGTACTGGTCTTCGGCCACAGCCACATCCCGTGGGACACCACGACGGCGACCGGCCTGCGGCTGCTCAATCCAGGCTCGCCGACCGACCGTCGCCGGCAGCCGGCGGGCACCTACATGACCGCATCCGTTCGCGGCGGGGAACTCGCCGACGTCCAGCTGGTGGCGCTGCCGCCGCGGGCGTCGGGCCGGCCTATCGTCTGGGACAGTCCGACGCCCACCGTCCGCGGAGCGCGCCCGTGAGCCTGCCCTACGTCGAGCTGCCGGCGGCGGTGGCGACCCGGCACGTCGATACCGACGGCGGGCCGCTCGCGGTGCTGGATGCGGCCCCGCGGGACCGGCACGGCTCCAGCGTGCTGCTGGTGCCCGGGTTCACCGGCAGCAAGGAGGACTTCGCCGGGGTGCTCGGCCCCATCGTCGACGGCGGGCACCGGGTGGTCTCGCTGGACCTGCGCGGCCAGTTCGAGTCGGTCGGCTCCGACGATCCGGCGGCGTACGCCGTGGCTGCCCTGGCGGCCGAGGTGCGGCAGGTCGTGGACTGGATGGCGGACGGGCCGGTGCACGTGCTCGGGCACTCCTTCGGCGGGTTCGTCGTACGCCGGGCGGTGATCGAGGCACCGGCAGCATTCCGCTCGCTGGCCTTGCTCGCATCCGGTCCGGCCGGGATAACCGGGAAGCGGGCGGTATGGCTGCGGCGGCTGCGTTCGGTGCTGGCCCGTGGCGGCGTACCGCTGCTGTGGGAGGCCACCGAGGCGCTCTCGGCCGGAGATCCACGGATGGCGGCCCGCTCGGAGCAGGAAAGGGCGTTCCGCCGCCGCCAGTTCCTGGCGACGCACCCGGTGGCGATGAGGGTGATGGGCCAGGAGCTGCTCGACGAGCCCGACGCCGTGGCCGAGCTGGCGGCGGCCGGCGTACCGGTGCTCGTCGCGCACGGCGCGGAGGACGACGCCTGGCCGCAGGCGGTGCAGCTCGAGATGGCCCACCAGCTCGGCGCCGCCTACGCCGCGGTGCCGGAGGCGTTCCATGCCCCGATGGTCGAGGCCCCGGAGGCGACGGCCAAGATTGCCCTGGACTTCTGGGCGCAGGTGGAGGGAACCGGACGTCCGCGCTGACGCAGACTCGTTCCCGGGAGGCGCTCGCCGACGCGGCATGTCAGGCTGGCGGTATGTCCGCTGACCCTGGGCTCTTCGGACCGGACAGCGTCACCTGGCGGGTGCACGGCGACCCGAGCATGGCACTGGCCGGCTTCCGCGCCCTCTTCCTGCAGGCGCTGCACCCGCTGGCGATGGCCGGCGTGGCCGGGCATTCCGACTTCCGCGCCGACCCGTGGGGCCGGCTGATTCGCACCGCCGAGTACGTCGGGGTGGTGACCTTCGGCACGGTGGCGGAGGCGCAGCGCGCCGGTGCGCGGGTCCGCGGCATCCACCGCCGGGTGAGCGGCGTGGAGCCCGAGAGCGGTACGCCGTACCGCGCCGACAATCCCGAACTGCTCACCTGGGTGCACTGCAGCGAGGTGGACTCCTTTTTGGCCTGCCACCGGCGTAGCGGCGGGCCGATCACCGGCACCGAAGCCGACCGCTACGTCGCTGAGCAGACCCGCGCCGGCGCGCTGGTGGGTCTGGACCCCGGAACGCTCCCCGCGTCGACCGCCGAGCTCGCCGAGTACTACTCGCTGGTCCGGCCGGCGCTGCGGTTGACCGCCGAGGCGCGGCGGGCGGCCAGGTTCGTGCTCTTCCCGCCGATGCCGTCCCGGCTGGTCGGCATCCCGGTCCGGCCGGCCTGGGCCGGCCTGGCCACGCTCGGGTTCGCGCTGCTGCCCCGGTGGGCTCGCCGGATGTACCGGCTACCGGGTCTGGCGACCACCGATCTGGGCGCATCCGTGGCCGCCCGGGCGGTGCGGGCCTCACTGCTCGCCGTGCCGCCGGCGGTGCGGGACGGACCGCACGTCAAGGCCGCCCGGGTACGCCTGGCGGCGGCGGCGGCCGAGGCCGGTTAGCCCGACCGGCCGGCTCAGCTGAAGCGGGCCACGTGCGGGTGCGACACCTGGTTGACCGAAGTGAAGTCGCCGCCAGCCCACAGCGCCCCGCCAGCCGGCCGGACCACCCAGACGCCGAGCGCGCTGTTGAACACCGGCGCCCACCCGAGCAGGGTGCCGTTGCCCGGGTCGAAGGCGGCGCCGTGGTGACGGGTCGCACCGGCCATGGTCCCGAAGTGACCTCCGGCGTAGATGACGCCGCCGAGTAGCGTGACGGACTGGACGTTGCCGTTGCCCTGCCGCAACCAGGTCGGTGAGGTGGTTCCGGTCGTGCCGGTGCGGAAGGCGACAACCGAGTTCCCACCGGTCTTCCCGCCAGCGCAGGCGACGTAGATCTTGCTGGCATCCGACACCAGGTCCAGCGCCGGGCAGTTCAGCTGCGGGCGGTAGCCCGTCGCATTGCCCGTGGACGCCGACAGCGCCGCCAGGTGCGGCCGGCTCACGCCGGCGATCGTGGTGAACTTCCCGCCGACGTAGAGCGTCGTGCCGGCCAACAGCAACGTGTCGACACCGGCACTCGGGTGCGGATCGAAGCCGGAATTCGCGTGGCCGGTCGCCCGGTCCAGGGACACCAATCGGCCAATGGTGGTCGACCCGGCCGCGGTGAACGAGCCGCCGGCAAATACCGTGCTCGAGTTGACGGCCAGCGCCTGGACGCTGCCGTTGCTGGCACCGGGGTTCCACGGCGTCACCGCGCCGCCCGCGGCCGTGACCGCCGCCAGGTTCAGCCGGTTGGCGCCGTCGACCTTGGTGAACGAGCCGCCGACGTACAGCGTGGTGCCGTCGGGCGAAGCGGCGAGAACCAGCACCGTGCCGGCCACGTCGGCCTTCCAGCCTGAGTCGACCTTGCCGGTGCTGGCGTCGACCGCGACGAGGCCGCGCCGGGCCAGCCCACTGGCACTGGTGAACGAACCGCCCAGGTAGATGCGACTACCGATCTGCACCATGGCGTCGACCCGGCCGTTGGTACTGGCGGGGATGCGATCTGCTGTGGAGCTGACGGTGGCGGTTCCCCACGCCGGAGGAGCAGCGCTGACGGCGACCCCTACCGACAGGGCGATCATCAATGAGCGACGCATTGGCATCTCCTCGAGGGAACTCGGTCACGACCGGGCGCTGAACGGAGAGCGCACTGCAATTCAAACGACCGACCGGTTGATAGGTCACTCAGAACGGGCTAAACCGTACGAAAGTACCAAACTCAGGGTCAGGGCACCGAGCCTTCCCACGGACGGGAGTGCAGGCGTAGCCGACAGTTTGGGCGAAGTGCGGTCGTTGGTGGGACGGCGCGGTTGGGACGGGGCGGTCAGTGTCCCCGGGCCCGCCACTGCGCCAGGTGGGGCGCCTCCGCACCGATCGAGGTGTCGGCACCGTGACCGGTCAGCACCCGGGTCACGGGTGGCAGGGTGAGCAGCCGCGTCTCGATGGAGCGCAGGATCGTGGGGAAATCCGAGTACGACCGGCCGGTGGCCCCCGGGCCACCGGCGAAGAGGGTGTCCCCGGCGAAGACCAGCCCGGCCTCGGCGGCGTACAGGCAGACGCCGCCCGGCGAGTGTCCGGGTGTGTGCAGGACAGTGAGGGACTCGATCCGGTCCCCGTCGGCGAGCTCACGGTCCGGTGCCCGGTCGGGATGCACGGCATCCCAGAGCATCCGGTCCGCCGGATGGAGGTAGGTGGGTGCACCGGTCCGGTCGGCCACCGCGACGGCGGCGTTGACGTGGTCGTTGTGGCCGTGGGTGCAGACCACGGCGACAACCGGGCGCCCTTTCACCGCGGCGAGGATCGCGTCTGCGTCGTGGGCCGCGTCGATGATGACCACCGGGTCCGCGCCTACCAGCCAGACGTTGTTCTCGACGTCGAAGGACTGCCCGTCGAGTGTGAACACACCGGCGGTGACCACCCGCTCGACAGTCTGCTTCACAACACGACCACCGAGCGGAGCACCTCGCCCCGCGACATCTTGGCGAAGGCCTCCTCCACGTCGTCGATGCCGATCGTCTCCGAGACGAACCCGTCGAGGTGGAGCTTTCCGCGGAGGTAGAGGTCGATCAGCATCGGGAAGTCGCGGCTCGGCAGGCAGTCGCCGTACCAGGAGGACTTCAGCGCACCGCCGCGGCCGAACAGGTCGATCAACGCGAGTTCGACCCGCATCGACGGGTCGGGTACGCCGACCTGCACCAGCGTGCCGGCATGGTCGCGGGCGTGGAAGGCCTGCCGGTAGGTCTCCGGCCGACCCACCGCCTCGATCACGACGTCGGCCCCGAACCCGTCGGTGAGCGCGCGGATGGCCTCGACCGGGTCGGTGTCGCCGGCGTTCACGGTGTCCGTCGCCCCGAAACCGCGAGCCCACTCCAGCTTGCGGGGGTCGATGTCGACCGCGATGATCCGGCGCGCCCCGGCCAGAGCGGAGGCCGCGATCGCGGCGTCACCCACGCCACCGCAGCCGATGACGGCGACGGTGTCGCCGCGCCCGACGCCGCCGGTGTTGACCGCCGCCCCGAAACCGGCCATCACCCCGCAGCCGATCAGACCCGCGGCCTCCGGCCGGGCCGCCGGGTCGACCGGCACCGCCTGACCCGCCGCGACCAGCGTGTACTCCGCGAACGCGCCGATCCCCAGCGCCGGGGACAGCGGCGTGCCGTCTTCGAGTGTCATGGGCTGGGCGGCGTTACGGCTGTCGAAGCAGTACCAGGGCCGACCGCGCCGGCAGGAGCGGCACAGTCCGCACGGCGCCCGCCAGGCGATCACCACGTAATCACCGGGGCTGAGCCCGGTGACGTCCGCGCCGATGGACTCCACCGTGCCGGCCGCCTCGTGGCCGAGGAGGAAGGGGAAGTCGTCGCTGATGGCCCCCTCGCGGTAGTGCAGGTCGGTGTGACAGACCCCGCAGGCGGCCACCCGAATTCGTGCCTCACCAGGCCCGGGATCCGGTACCACTATCGTCTCGACGCCGACGGGGCCGCCCTTCGCGCGGGCCACCACACCACGTACCTGCCGGCTCATCGGCTGACCTCCTGGCTTCGACCCGGGCGACCCGAGCCTAGTCAGCCCGCCCGGACGAACGCCCGAACCGAGTCGGCGATCAGCTGGACCGCGATCGCGGACAGCAGGAGGCCGGAGATCCGGGTCAGCAGGATCACGCCGCTCTCCCGCACCACCCGCAGGATGCCGACGGCGAACCGGAGGGCCAGGTAGAGCACGACGTGCACCGCCACCAGCCCGGCCGCGATCGCCAGCACGTCGCCCACACCGTCGGCACGACGGACGAACACGATGGTGGCCACGATCGCACCCGGACCGGCGAGCAGCGGCGTACCGAGAGGCACCAGTGCCACGTTGACGTTGGACGTGCCGGTGGGCTCGTCCTGACGGCCGGTGAGCAGCTCCAACGCGACCAGCACCAGGAGCAGGCCGCCGGCGCCCTGCAACGCCGGCACGGTGATGCCGAGGTAGGCCAGGATCGACTGCCCGAACAGGGCGAACGTCGCGATCACGGTGCCGGCGACCACGACCGCCTGCCAGGCCTGCCGGCGGCGCTCTTGCGGGCTGCGGCCACCGGTGAGGGCCAGGAACAGCGGAATGGTTCCCAGCGGATCCATGATCACGGTCAGCGTGACGAACACCTCGCCGAACAGTCGCGGATCGAAGAGGTGCGTCATGCCGTGACCGGCAGCAGGCCGGACGCGGCCGCGGCCAGCTCCTCGTACGCCGCGGGGTCGGTCGTCTCGGCGGCCAGCCGCAGCTCCGGCTTGTTGGCTCCGTGGAAGTCGCTGGAGCCGGTGACGAACAGCCCCGCGTCGGCCGCGACCGAGCGCAGCTCCGCACGCGCCGCCGGTCCGTGGTCGGGATGGTCGACCTCCAGCCCGCGAAGGCCCAGCCCGGCCAGCTCGGTGATCACCTCGGCCGGCAGGTGTCGCCGGGCCCGGTCGGTCCGGGGATGGGCCAGGACCGGTACGCCGCCCGCACCTGCCACCAACCCGATGGCATCGCGCAACTGGAGCTCGGGCTTGGCAGCGTGGTAGCGACCGCCCGGCGCGATCCAATCCGGTGAGAAGGCCTCCGCGATGCTGCCGACCGCTCCCACCTCCATCAGGGCCCGGGCGACGTGCGGGCGACCGACCGTGCCACCGGCGATCTCCTGAACCCGCGGCCAGCGGATGTCGTGCCCGTCCGCCCGCAGCCGCTCCACCATCCGCTGGCCGCGCCTTCGCCGACCGTCCCGGAGGGCCGCCCGAGCGGCGCGAAACCCCGGCTCGGCCGGATCGAACAGATAGGCCAGCAGGTGTACGCCGATCCGCTTGCCGGTCGCATCGTCGTACCGACAGGAGATCTCCGCCCCACGCACCAGGGTCAGGCCGGCCGGCAGCTCCGCGACCGCGACCGCCCAACCAGCGGTCGTGTCGTGGTCGGTGATCGCGAGGACGTCCACGCGCGACTCGGCGGCCAGGGCGACGAGCTCGCCCGGCGCGACCGTACCGTCCGAGGCGGTGCTGTGAGAGTGCAGATCGATGCGCAGCGAAGAACTCCGAAGGCCGGCGGCGGGAACCGGATGCTATCCGGGCGGAGTGACCGCGGCCGGCCCGGTCAGCCGAGGCGACAGGGCGCCGAAGTCGACCGTGGGCTCGGGAACGCCGTCCCGGGCGTCGCGCAGCACCAGGTCCTCCAGCAGCAACAGCCCGGCGTCGACCGGCCACAGCACGGCCCAGAGCCACAATCCCATGGCGGCGCCGACGAAGGCGGCCCGGTCATCGGCCGGCAGGCTCCACAACGGGGTCGGGTGGCCCGCCGCCTCCACCTTGGCGTGCGGGGCGGCATCGGTGACCTCCGCCCCTGGGTCCGGGCCGGGCAGTCCGGCGAAGCGGCCGCCGAGGCCGACACCGGGATCCTCGGCGACCAGCACCAGATCCGCCGGTCCACCGAGGGGGGCCGGACCCGAACATGCCAGCAGGGTCGCTCGGGCGCCGGTCCGCTCGTCGCCGGCATGACCGACCCCGCTGACCAGCCATCCGGTGGGCATCGGGGTCGGCAGCCACAGTGGCACGCCCGCGATCGACCGGACGTGGTCGAGCGCCTCGAGAGACGCCCTCGGTGCCAGCCAGAAGGGATGTACGCCGCCGTGCACGGGGCAGGTCCAGTCGCTGGACCACAGGCCGGGCGCCCGCAGTTGTCCCGCACACCGCGGACAGGTCGGCTCCGGCCGCACCCACTAACGGTGCGCCGGTAGACCGGCCGCCGTCAACCCTTTGCACGCGGTCGGTCACTCTGCGGCAGAGGACGCGGGACTACTCCAGGTCGTCGACCTCTTCGGTGACGACCCGGCGGCGGCGCACCCGGGCCGGCCGCTCGACGAGCCGGGTACGCCGGATCACCCGCCGCGGTCCGGCGTCGGCGAATAGCAGAAAGCCGATCGCCACCACCAGCGCGATGCCGAGCAGGACCAAGATGGTCTTCATGCCGTCAGAGTCTCACGCAGCGGGCGCGGGAGCCCCCGAACGCCGGAGTGCCCAGCGTGTTCCGTGCGTCGGCGCCGTCATCCGCGATGACGCCGGCCGACTGCTGCTGGTACGCCGGGCCCGACCACCGGCGGCCGGCCGGTGGTCGCTCCCAGGAGGGCGGGTCGAGGCCGGCGAGTCCAGCCAGCAGGCCTTGGCGAGGGAGGTCGCCGAGGAGACCGGGCTGGTGGTCCGGGTGGGGCGCCACGTCGGTAGCGTGGAGCGGCCGGGCCCCGCCGGGGTTGTGTATGCCATCCGCGACCACGAGTGCGAGGTGACGGGGGGCGTACTGCGCGCCGGTGACGACGCCAGCGACGCGCGCTGGTGCGACGCCGACGCCATCGCCCGGCTGCCGCTCACCGACCTGCTGCTCGAGAGCCTGACGGAGTGGCACGTGCTCTGACCGCCGGGCGAGGTCAGTCGACGTCCAGGGGGGCGGGGAGCTCGCCACGGCCGCCGCGAACTCCGACCACCAGGCCGATGCCGACGAGCAGCAGGGCCGCGGCCGGTAGTGCCGCGGCCGGTGGCCGCTGGTTCAGGAACACCGCGGCGATCAGCGCCGCACCGGGCACCTCGAGCAGGATGGCGAGCGAGACGACCGTGGCACTCGTGGTCCGGAGCACCCGGTTGATCACTGAGTGCCCGAGCAGCTGGGCGCCGGCGGTGAGCGCCAGCAGCTGCAGCCAGGTGACCGGCCGGTACCCGCCCAACTGGGCGCGCCCCACCAGGCAGCCGACCAGCAGTAGCACCGAAGCGGTGCTGTAACAGACGAGCGTGTACGTCGTGGTGCTGAGGCTGCGCCGCGCCTCTGCGCCGGTGGAGACGTACATCGCGGCGAAGATGCCGCCGACCACGGCCAAGGCGTCGCCGGCCAGCGCCCGCGGCGAGACGGCCGAGTCGATCCCGGACAGCAGAGCGGCAGCGGACACGGCCACCGCGATGCCGAGCCACGCCCGCCGGGAGATCGTCGACCCTCGAAGGTGCGCGATGAGTGCCGCCCACACCGGCTGAGTGGCCACCAGTGCGGTCGCGGACGCCACCGAGGTGAGGGCCAGGGCCGGCGTCCAGGTGGCGAAGTGGGCAGCCAGCAGTACGCCGGCGAGCAGCGCGAGCCGCCACTCCCGCCGGCCGAGGGCGCGCAGCTCGGCCCGACACCTGGTCAGCGCCCACGGCAGCAGCAGCCCGCTGGCCATGGCGTTGCGGTAGAAGGCGATGGCCAGCGACGGCGCGGCGGCGGCCGCGATCAGCGGCCCGGAGGTGGACACCGCCAGCACCGCGACCAGCAGCAGCCCCAGGTCTCCCACGGGGGGCCGGTGCACCGCCGGCAACGGAACCGGCCCGACGCTGGAACCGCGGCCGGCCGCGACGGCCGAGCCGCTCGAGTCGGCGCGCACCACTGGAGTATCACCCGCGCTGGTCGGGGGCCGGGTCCGGGGACTCACCGCCGTACGACGGGGTGACACCGGTTGACGAGGGACGGACGATCTCGCCGCGGGCGATCGCGACCACCCGGCCGGCGACGCGGCACTGCACGGCCGCGCCGCCTACCGCTCGAACCGTGCACTCCAGCGTCGAAGGCCGGCCGAGCTCCAGACCCTGATGCACCACGTACGACGTCGTCGTGTCGCCGGGGACGAGGCCGGTCGCGACCAGGTAGGCGCCGAGGCCGAGGGCGGCCGACCCGGTCGCGGGGTCCTCCGGTACGCCGACATCGCCGGCGAACACCCGCGCACGGGCCCGGCCGCCGTGCCAAGCGAACACCGACAAGCCGGCGGCGCCCAGGCCCCGCAACCGGCCGAGGTCCGGCGCCGCCCGCGCGAGCGCCGCCTCGGACACCGACAGGTAGCCGAAGTCCAGGCCGGCGCCGGCGACCCGGGAGGGCGGCCCGGCAAGGTCGGCGGCGACCAGCCCGACCGCGGCGAGCCACGGTGCCGGGTCCACCGGCTCACCGACGGTCGGCGTACCTCCGGTCAGCTCCACCCGGCCGGGTCCGGCTTCGACCGACAGGGGCAGTACGCCGGCGCCGCAGGACTGCCGAACCACGCCCGGTGAGATCCGGCCGAGCCGGGCCAGGACCCAGGCGGCGCCGATCGAGGGATGTCCCGCGAACGGCAGCTCCGTCTCCGGAGTGAAGATCCGCAGTCGGTAGTCGGCGCCGGCCGCATCCGGCAGCAGCGGAAAGGCCGTCTCGGACAGGTGGAACTCGCGCGCCAGCGCCTGCAGCGCCGTGGTCGCCAGACCGTCGGCGTCGAGGACCACGGCGAGCGGATTGCCGGCGAAGGCGACGTCGGTGAAGACGTCGACGACCTGGTAGGACAGGGTGGACATCAGGTGGCTCGGGACGCGTCGGCGGTGTGCACCGCCGGGACACTAGCCGCGGCATCGGTCCGGGCTCCCGGCTCCGGCCCCCGGCGGCGGTAGCCTCCGGTCGTGAGCGGGCCGCCCACGAGGGTTTTCGTCGCGCGCCTCGCCGGCATCGCCGTGTTCGATCCCAATGGCGACCAGCTCGGCCGGGTGCGGGATGTCGTCGTCGCCCTCCGGATCGCCCGGCAGCCGCCGCGGGTGCTGGGACTCGTGGTGGAGGTGCAGCCGCGGCGGCGGATCTTCGTCCCGATGGGCCGGGTCACCGCCGTCGACGCCGGCGCGGTGATCATCACCGGCACCATCAACCTGCGGCGCTTCGAGCAGCGGGGCGGCGAGACCATGGTCATCGGCGAGCTGCTGGACCGCAAGGTCACCCGGCTGTCGGACGAGGTCACTGTGACCGTGGTCGATGTGGCGATGGAGTCGTCCCGGACCCGGGACTGGCTGGTCACCAAGGCTGCCGTGCGCACCGGCGGCGGCATGCGGCGACGCGGCCAGGTCAGCACGCTGGACTGGGACGCGGTGTCCGGCTTCTCGATCGAGGAGCAGGGGCAGGGCGCCGCCAACCTGCTGGCGGCCTTCGACCAGCTGCGGCCGGCGGACCTGGCCAACGTGATGCACGACCTGTCGGCGAAACGCCGGGCCGAGGTCGCCGCTGCGCTCGACGACGAGCGGCTGGCCGACGTACTCGAGGAACTGCCGGAGGACGACCAGGTGGAGATCCTGGGCAAGCTCGAGGGGGCGCGGGCCGCCGACGTCCTGGAGGCGATGGCGCCGGACGACGCCGCCGACCTGCTGGGCGAGCTGCCGCCGGAGGAGGCCGAGCGGCTGCTCGAGCTCATGGAGCCGGACGAGGCCAAGCCGGTACGCCGGTTGCTCAGCTACTCCGAGGACACCGCCGGCGGCATGATGACCAGCGAGCCGATCATCCTGCCGCCCGACGCCACCGTCGCGGAGGCGCTGGCCCGCGTCCGGCACCCCGAGATCACGCCCGCGCTGGCGAGCCAGGTCTACGTCTGCCGGCCGCCGACGGAGACCCCGACCGGCCGGTACCTGGGCATCGCGCACGTGCAGCGGCTGCTGCGCGAGCCACCCTCGGCGCTGGTCAGCGGAGTGCTCGACAAGGACACCGACCCGCTGACCCCGGACGTCACGCTGCCGGCGCTGACCGCGTACCTGGCGACGTACAACCTGGTGGCGGTGCCGATCGTCGACGACGCCGATCACCTCATCGGGGCGGTCACCGTGGACGACGTGCTGGACCACCTGCTGCCCGAGAACTGGCGGGAGACCGCCATCGACGAGGACGGCCAGGTCCGTGGCACGGGCTGACCGCCGGCGGGAGCCACGACTGGACCAGCCGCGGGACGTCCGCCGGCTGGTGCCCCGCCCGCACTACGACCCCGACGCATTCGGTCGGTTCTCCGAACGGATCGCTCGCTTCCTGGGCACCGGGCGCTTCCTCGTCTACATGACCATCTTCATCATGCTCTGGCTCGGCTGGAACACCCTCGCCCCGCGGTCCCTCCGCTTCGACCCTTACACGTTCACCTTTCTCACGCTGCTGCTGTCCTTGCAGGCGTCGTACGCGGCGCCGCTGATCCTGCTGGCCCAGAACCGCCAGGACGACCGGGACCGCATCAACCTGGACCAGGACCGGACCGTCAACGACCGCGCGATCGCCGACACCGAGTACCTGACCCGGGAGGTGGCCGACATCCGGCTCGCGCTGGGCGACGTGGTGACCCGCGACTTCCTGCGGTCCGAGCTGCAGCGGGTCGTCGAAGAGTTGGGGGACGGGGCGGGACCGGCCGCGCTCGACCGCTGATTTCGGGACATGCTCGGCCCTTTACCGCCGGCCCGATCCGGCCGACGACATCTGTTGTGAGCTCGCCCGCCTTCTCCGTGCCCGGTCGTCGCCGGCGGCTGGGCGAGGTGCTGGTCGACTCCAAGGTCGTCAGCGTGGAGCAGCTGAACCTGGCGCTGCGCGCGCAGGCCGAGGCACCACCAGGAACCCGGCGTAAGCGACTGGGGGCGGTGGTCGTCGAGCTGGGCTACGTGACCGAGACACAGTTGGCCGCCGCCCTGGCCGAAGCGCTCAACCTCCCCCTGGTCGACCTGACCCAGACGACGACCAGTCCCGAGCTGGTCCGGCAGCTGCCGCAGGCGGTCGCGTCGCGGTCCGGCGTACTGGTGCTCCAGCGGTCCGAGGACCGGCTGACCGTGGCGTGCGCCGACCCGACCAACGTGGTGGCGCTCGACGACGTGCGGCTCTACACCGGCGCATCGGACATCAGCGTCGTCGTGGCCCCCGAGAGCCAGCTGCGAGAGTGCCTGGCCCGGGCCTGGTCGCCCGCCGAGGGATCGGCGGAGACGTCGAGCTACTTCGAGGAGGTCGAGGCCGAGCCCGGCGAGGCGGTCGCCGAGGTCACGGCCGCGAGCGGCGACGACGCGCCGATGGTGCGCCTGGTCAACGTTGTCCTGGCCGACGCGGTCCGCGCCGGCGCCAGTGACGTCCACGTGCAGCCGGAGACCAAGGAGGTGCGGATCCGTTACCGGGTCGACGGCGTGCTCCGGGACGTCATGGCCGCCCCCCGGTCGGCGGCCACGGAACTGGTCAACCGGGTCAAGGTCGTCGCGGGCCTGGACATCGCCGAGCGGCGAGTGCCGCAGGACGGCCGGACCCGGCTGGTGGTGGACGGGGCCAAGGTCGACTGCCGGATCAGCACGCTGCCTTCGGTGCACGGGGAGAAGGTGGTCGTCCGGCTGCAGGGCAGCGCCGAGTCGGTGCCGCCGCTGGATTCGATCGGCCTCGACGAGGAGCAGCTCGCTGTCGTACTGAGCAGCCTCGCCTCGCAGCAGGGGCTGATCCTGGTCTCCGGCCCGACCGGCTCCGGCAAGACCGGCACCCTCTACGCGTCGGTCAATTCCGTCCGTACGCCGGAGCGCAACATCGTCACGGTCGAGGACCCGGTCGAGATCCAGCTCCCCGGGATCACCCAGATGCAGGTGCAGGACCGGGTCGGGCTGACGTTCGCCCGCGGACTGCGCTCGATCGTGCGGCAGGACCCGGACGTGGTGCTGGTCGGCGAGATCGGCGACGCCGAGACGGCCACGCTGGCGTTGGAGCTCGGGCTCACCGGTCACCTGGTCCTCAGCGCACTGCACACCAAGGACGCACCCACCGCCGTGGCCCGGCTGGTCGAGATGGGGATCGAGCCGTTCCTGGTGGCGTCCGCTCTCTCGCTCGTGGTCGCCCAACGGCTGGTACGACGGCCGTGTGCGGGCTGCGTCGAGCCCTACGTGCCGGGCGAGCGGGTGTTGCAGCTGCTGGCCCTCACCGGCGCCGACCTGGCCTCGGACACCCCCCGGCACGGCCGGGGCTGCCCCGACTGCGGCGACACCGGCTACAAGGGCCGGCTGGGGATCTTCGAGGTGCTCGTCGTCGATGCGGCGATCCGGGCGGTGCTGCTCGCCACCCCGACCGAGTCGGCGGTCACGGCGGCTGCCCATGCCGGCGGGATGACGACGCTGCGGGGTGCCGCGCTGGCCACGGCACGCCGCGGCGAGACCACCTTCGAGGAGGTGCTGCGGGTCACGCCCGCGGCAGCCGCGCAGCCGCCACGGTCGCGGTAACCGCGTTCGCCGGAGCGCGAAGCAGGCGGGCCACCAGGCCACCGAGAGCCTCCAGCTCACCCGCGGAGAAGCGGCCGGTCATGTGCGCGCCGATTCCGCGGAGTGGGTCGGTGCGGCGGCCCGCAGCCTGGCCAGCCCGCCCTCGGTCAGTACGGCGAACAGCCCCCGCGCGTCACTCGGGCAGGCGGCACGGGCCACCAGGCCCTCCTGCTCCAGCCGGTCGACGAGCCGGGTCAGACCGCTGCGGGAGAGCAGCACCCGGTCGGCCAGCTCGGTCATCCGCAGCCGCCGGTCGGGAGCCTCCGCCAGCTGGAGCAGCACGTCGTACCAGGCCAGTGGAAGCTCGTGCTCGGCAACGAGCTCGGCCTCGAGCCGGCGGGTCACCTCCGCATGGGCCCGCAGGAACGTCCGCCACACCGCGAGCTCGGACGCCGACGGGCCGGCGGCGGCCGGTTCGCCCTGCGTCGTCACCTCACCATGGTAGGTCGGGCGGCCTCGACCCCTTGCCCTCGCGGCCACCGGCGAGCCGACCGCACGACCCGTACGATGGCGGGAGCCGACCCCTTCGGGCGGCCCCCTTGAGCGAAGGACGACATGCCGACCGCTCCCCCGACCGTCGAGGCGATCACCGCCGCCCTGTCGACCGTGTCCGACCCGGAGATCCATCGACCGATCACCGAGCTCGGGATGGTGAAGTCCGTCGACGTGGCACCGGACGGCCGGGTGGGCGTAGCGATCTTCCTGACGGTCGCCGGCTGCCCGCTGCGCGACAAGATCACCGCTGACGTCACGGCCGCCGTACGCCGGCTCGACGGGGTGACGGCGGTGGCCGTCGAGCTCGACGTCATGAGCGATCAGCAACGCAAGGACCTGCAGACCTCGCTGCGCGGCGGCACGCCGGCCAAGGAGGTGCCGTTCGCCCAGCCCGGATCGTTGACCCGGGTCTACGCGGTGGCCAGCGGCAAGGGCGGGGTCGGCAAGTCCTCGGTGACGGTGAACCTGGCCGTCGCGATGGTGGCCAACGGCCTCAAGGTCGGCATCGTCGACGCGGACATCTACGGGCACTCGGTGCCGCGGATGCTCGGGACGACGGCCCGGCCGACCCAGGTCGAGTCGATGATCATGCCCCCGACGGCGTACGGCGTGAAGGTCATCTCGATCGGCATGTTCACCAAGGACAACACGCCGGTCGTCTGGCGCGGTCCGATGCTGCACCGGGCACTCCAGCAGTTCCTCACCGACGTCTTCTGGGGCGACCTCGACATCCTGCTGCTCGACCTGCCACCGGGGACCGGCGACATCGCGATCTCGGTCGCCCAGCTGATGCCGAGCGCCGAGCTGATCATCGTCACCACGCCGCAGCTAGCGGCCAGGGAGGTGGCGGAGCGGGCCGGCGCGATCGCCCTGCAGACCAGGCAGACGATCGCGGGCGTGATCGAGAACATGTCCGGCCTGCCGTGCCCGCACTGCGGCGAGCTGGTCGAGATCTTCGGCTCCGGCGGCGGCGCGACGGTCGCCGAAGCCCTGTCCCGGGCTACCGGGACGAACGTTCCGCTGCTCGGCGCGATACCGATCGACGTACGGCTGCGCGAGGGTGGCGACAGCGGTCGGCCGCTCGTCCTCGACGACCCGGACTCGGTCGCGGCCAAGGAGCTGCGCGCGGTCGCCGACCGGCTGGGCAGCCGGGCCCGCGGGTTGGTCGGCCGGTCTCTGGGCCTGTCTCCGGTCTCCCGCTGACGGCGTCCCGTCGGTTACAGCGATCGATCGTTGTCTCCTGTACTCGCCGGATTCGCTGGAATCGGCGGGTACAGGAAACGTGGATCGATCCAATTGGGTCCGGGACGGCGCTGGTGGTCCGACCACGTTGCGTCGGGCCGGCCGGGTGGTCCGCCTATGTCGCGTCGACGTCGTACGGCGGCCGCTCGCCGGGGCCCAGCGGCGGGCCGCCGGCGGGGCGTCCGACCGCTGTGGGCACGGTCTGCTCGTCGTCGCCGAAGAGGTTTCTCGCCACGAACGTCCGCGGGTGCAGTGACGCCAGGTCCAGGTCGGCCATCTCGGGGCCTAGCTCGGCCTTGAGGTCGGCGGTCGCGCTCTGGGCCATCTTGCGCAGGTTGCGCAGCATCCGACCGGCGTCGGCCGCGACCTGCGGGAGCCGTTCGGGCCCGAAGACGAACAAGGCAATCAGCGCAACGACGACCAGCTCGCCCCAGCCCACGTCGCCGAACAACCGGGCCTCCCGCCAGGTACGGAGCCGTGTCAGCGTACGTCGGTTTCAGCCGCCGGCGTTCGCGTCGCTGGCCAGGGTCAACCGTACGGTCGACTTCTTGCCGTCCCGGATGTAGGTCACCGAGATGGTGTCGCCGATCCGGTGCTTGCGGGTCTCCACGACGAGCTCATCGACTCCGGTCACCCGCTGGCCGGCCACGGCCACGATGATGTCGCCGGATCTGATGCCGGCCCGGTCCGCCGGACCACCGGGTACCACGGCCGGCCGGCCGTTGTAGGAGGACACCAGGGCCCCGGGCTCGGCGCCCGCGATGGACCTGGCCTGCGTCTCGTCCAGCGTCGCTGCGCTGACGCCCAGGATCGGGTGGGTCGCCTTGCCGGTGCGGATGATCTCCTCCGCGATCGAGCGGGCCTGGTCGATGGGGATCGCGAAGCCGAGGCCGATCGAGCCGCTCTGGCCACTGCCGCCGCCCAGCGTGGCGATGGCGGAGTTGATGCCGACCACCTCGCCACGGCTGTTGACCAGCGGGCCGCCGGAGTTACCCGGGTTGATCGCCGCGTCGGTCTGGATCGCGTCGATGACCGACTTGTTCGTGGAGTCGGTCACCGGCCGGTCCTTGGCGCTGACGATGCCGGAGGTCACGGTCTGGTTCAGCCCGAGCGGGGAGCCGATTGCCACGACCGGGTCGCCGACGACCAGGTTCGAGCTGCTCCCCAGCCGGGCGGCCGGCAGGCCGGAGGTCCCCTCGACCTTGATGACGGCCAGGTCGGACTTCGGGTCCCGGCCGACGATGGCGGCCGCGGCCGACTTGCTGTTGTTGAACTGCACTGAGATGTCACCGGCGCCGTCAGCGGCCGCCGAGATCACGTGGTTGTTGGTGAGGATAAAGCCGTCGCTGCGGATGATCACTCCGGTTCCGGAGTCTCCCTGGCTGCCCGCCCGCACCGAGATCGACACCACGCTGGGCAGCACCGCCTGAGCGATGGCGGCGACGGAGCCGGGCGGGCGGGCGTCGCTGGTCCTGGCGGGCTGCGCGCCCAGGCTGGCCGAACCGTCCCGCAGACCAGCTCCGCGGTCGTCCCGAGCGGCCCGGACGCCGACGGCGGCGCCCACGCCACCACCGATCAGGGCGGTGGCCAACGCCACGGCCGGCAGGACGAGCCAGTCGCGTGACCGGCGGGCCCTGGCCTGCTGGCCGATCGTGTCCGCGGTGTATACCGGCGCGCCGAAGGGTCGGGTCTCCTGCGTCACGCCTGCGCTCGCGGAGCCGGGCTGCTCGCTGCCGGCATCGGTCCGGTACGCCGAGGAAACCGCGCCCGACGGCCGCCACGGGTCGTCGGAACCGCCCGACCACCACGGCGTCGGGTTCGTGTCGGCGGAGTCGGGCGGCCGGTCGTCGTTCGTCATCGCGAGGTCCTCGAGGTCAGGAGAACGGGTTGAGCCAGGAGCCGACCCGGGCCAGGCCGCGGCCCAGCCGCGGCAGCACGCCGCTGCGCGGCGTGGAGTGCGGCAGCCGGCCGATGACCGCGTCCACGGTGTCCCCAGGAGCATCGGCAAGAACGGTGTAAACCTTGCCCCGGCTTGCCCAGACGACACGTCGGGGCAGGGTGTCCCGCACGTAGACGTGGGCGCCGCCGATGTTCTGCCGCCGCCAAGAGGCGAGCCGGCGGGCGTCGAGGCGACCCTTCTGCTCGAACAGCGACACGGTCGAGAGCCCGTCGGAGAACGACAGATGGACGACCTCGTCGCCGCCGTCGTCGCCGCTGCGGGCGTCATAGAGCTCCAGACCACCGGGCAAGGTCCCGGGCACCGCCCAACCCCGGTCGCGCAGGCGATCCAGGTCCGCTCGCTCCAGCCGGCGGTTCCATGGCCGGGCGGCCTGCTTGGGCGACTCCGCGGAGACCGTCGGCGGTATCCCAGCGGAGCCCACCGTCAGCTCCACGAACGCGCTCGCCCGGGTCATCCGGCCGCGGTTATCGGTGATCTCGCGGCGTACCAGCATCCTGGTCGCCACGTCCAGCCACAGCCGCGCTGCCAGCGAGCCGTCCGGCCGCCGCACATCCACCACATCCGCGGGGCGGCCGGCGACGTCTTCCCGGGCGGCGAGTTCGACGTCGTACTTGCGCTCCAGCAGGGCCAGGGCCTGGCCGCGACCGCCGGCCAGATTCTGCCCGCCCAGACCCTGCGCGCGGTCGTCCTGATCGTTCTCGTACACCGAGATGCCACCGCTGCCGGGCGTCGGGCGGACCTGCACCATCGAGCCCTTGCCCGGCACATGGGTGACCTCGATCACCACGCTGGTGGACGCGCCGTCGGAGCCCCACGACGAGAGGTACTGGACACCGGAGTACGCCGTCGCATCGGCCGCGGCGGCCGCCTGGCGCAGCAGCCGCACCGCAGCCGGGTCACTGGACGCGGTGGCCGGTGGCCGGCTTGCACCGGTCACCGCGGCCGCGCCCGGCGAGACCAGGCATACCGCGCCGACCGTGCCGAGGCCGCCGAGCATGACGAACACGCCGAGACGGGCGGGGACGGACAAGGTCACGGCGCGTTCGACCCGGCGAACGAGGCGGACACCGCGGCACCGACCGCCGATCCGGGGAAGGACACCCCGCCGGTGGTTGCCGCGTGCTCGACGGCGTAGCGGTCCACCGCGGGAGAAACCGCCGGCCCGTCGGCCGGGGTGCCGCCGGCCACGAAGGCGGTGCCCAGCCCGAGTACCAGGCTCGCGGCGACCCCGGTGGCGGCCGCCAGGGTCCGCGAGCGCCGGCGCTGCGACCAGCGTCGCCGGTTCGCGGGGCGACGCGGTCCGGCAACCGTGGCCGGGCGACGTCCCGCCAGCCCGGGCGACAGGGTCGGACGAGGGCGCTCCGAGGCGGTAGCGGTCCCCGAGCCGATGCCGAGCAGCCGGTCGGTCAGCTCGCCCGGCACCGTCGGCGGGGGGGTCGCGGCCAGCAGGGCCTTGATACGACGCTGCCCGTCGACCTCGGTCCGGCAGGGCGGGCAATGGGCCAGGTGGGCGAATGCGGCCTCCCGGGCGGGGTGCCCGAGCTCACCGTCCACCAGCGCGGCGGCGGTCTCGCCGAGATGGGCGCGATGGCTCGATGACCAGGTCACTAGGTGCCTCCCTCAGCCGGTCGGTCGGCGGGCCCGTCGGCGGAGTCATCCGCCGGGGGCCGGTTGGTCGCCCGATGGGCAAGAGCGGTGCGCAGCTGCGCCCGGCCGCGGTGGATGCGGCTGCGTACCGTTCCCAGCTTGATCCCCAGCGTCGCAGCGATCTCCTCGTAGGACAGCCCCTCGATGTCACAGAGGACCACCGCGGCCCGGAACTCCGGCAGCAACGCGTCCAGCGCGGCCTGGACGTCGCCGTCGAGGTAGCGGTCGTCGAAGACCTGTGCCGGCGTAGGTTCCCGGCCGGCGATGCGCTCGGCGTCCTCGGGCAGCCCCTCGAAGCGGATCCGGGCCTTGCGACGTACCCGGTCGAGGAAGAGGTTGGTGGTGATCCGGTGCAGCCAGCCCTCGAACGTCCCGGGCGTGTAGTCGGCCAGCGACCGGAAGACCCGGACGAAGACGTCCTGGGTGAGATCCTCGGCGTCGTACTTGTTGCCGGTGAGTCGGTAGGCCAGCCGGTATACCCGGGGTGAGTGGGTCCGGACGACCTCATCCCAGCTCGGCGGCGTCCAAGGCTCGGCCGGACCAGGATCGCGAAAGCGGGCGTCCCCCTCCTCCTGCAAGGAGGCACCTCCCGCCATCCGCACGACCGTTGCAACCATGGTGCCGGCGCGCCTCCTTGCCCGTCCACGCGGGACGGTGACCTGCGGGTGTCGTTTCGGCAACGATGCCCAGGCAGAACCGGTTCCCGGACCGCTACGCTGCCTCCGCACGAACCAACCGGAGGAGGCCGTCATCGCCGCTTCCCCGCAGGCGAGCAGGGAGTACGCCGAGTCCTTCCTGCCCGAGGACGAGCCACTGACCACGGCCCGGTCCCGCGGCGAGCAGGTAGGCGCCCCGCCGCTGGCTGCGGTCAGCGGGGCGACGCTGCGATTTCTCGCCGCTGCCATGAACGCCAGGCATGTCGTCGAGATCGGCACCGGAGCCGGGGTGTCCGGCATCTGGTTGCTGCGCGGCATGGCCGCCGACGGCGTACTCACCAGCATCGACATCGAGGCGGAGCACCAGCGGCTGGCCCGCCGCGGCTTCACCGAAGCCGGCATCGCTGCCAATCGGTTCCGGTTGATCAACGGCCGCGCGTTGGACGTCCTCCCGCGCCTGAGCGACGGTGCGTACGACCTGGTTCTGTGCGACGCCGAGAAGACCGAGTACGGCGACTACCTGACCGAGGCCCTGCGGCTGCTGCGTCCCGGCGGCGTCGTGGTGTTCGACAACGCCCTGTGGCACGACCGGGTGGCCGACCCGTCGGTGCGTGACACCGCGACGACCACCGTGCGGGAGCTCGGCCGGACCGTCCGGGACGACGACCGGTTGCTGCCGGTCCTGCTGCCGGTCGGCGACGGACTGCTCGCAGCGGTCAAGGGCGACTGAGACCCGAACACCGCCCGGGCCATTCCGCTTGATCGAGCCGTTGTCTTGACTCGATCAAGTGCGCCGTGAAACGCTGCCGAGGATGTCAGAGACGCTCGACTTCGCGGCCCAACTCCGTGCCGCGGACCTGCGGGTGACGGCCCCTCGGCTGGCCGTGCTCGCCGCGCTCCCCCGGGGTCGCCATCTCGACGTGGAGACCGTGGCGGGCACCGCCCGCGAGCGGCTCGGCACCCTGTCCACCCAGGCGGTCTACGACATTCTCCGCGCCCTGGCGGAGGCCGGACTGGTACGCCGGATCCAGCCGGCCGGCGGCCCGGCCCGGTTCGAGACCCGCGCCGGCGACAACCACCACCACCTGGTGTGCCGCTCCTGCGGCGCCACCGCCGACGTCGACTGCGCGGTCGGAACGGCGCCGTGCCTGGACCCCTCCAGCACCGACGGCTTCGCCGTCGACGAGGCCGAGGTCACCTTCTGGGGCCGGTGCCCCGACTGTCAACCGACCAGGACCACGGCTCCGGCCGGCACCCCACCATCCGAGCAGAGGGGAAGCGCATGACCGACGACACGCGGGAGTTCCTGACCGACCGGCAGGGGCATCCGGTTCTCGACAACTCGAACCAGCGCACGGTCGGCAGCCGCGGCCCCGCGACGCTGGAGAACTATCACTTCCTGGAGAAGATCAGCCACTTCGACCGGGAGCGGATCCCGGAGCGGGTGGTCCACGCGCGCGGTTTCGTCGCGCACGGCGAGTTCGAGGCTTACGGGACGATCGGCGACGAGCCGGCCGGCCGGTACACCCGGGCCAAGCTGTTCTCGGAGAAGGGCAAGAAGACCCCGGTCACCATCCGGTTCTCGACCGTGATCGGAGGCCGCGACTCATCGGAGGCGGCCCGCGACCCGCGCGGCTTCGCGGTGAAGCTGCGCACGGAGGACGGCAACTGGGACATCGTCGGAAACAACCTTCCGGTCTTCTTCATCCGGGACGCGATCAAGTTCCCGGACGTCATCCACTCCCTCAAGCCGGATCCGGTGACGTTCCGTCAGGAGCCCAACCGCATCTTCGACTTCATGTCGCAGACACCCGAGTCCATGCAGATGCTCTCGTTCCTGTTCAGCCCGCGCGGGATCCCGCAGGACTACCGGCACATGGACGGCTTCGGCGTCAACACCTACAAGATGGTCAACGCCGCCGGTAACGGTGTCCTGGTCAAGTACCACTGGAAGACCAAGCAAGGCATCGAGTCGATGACCCAGGCGCAGGCCGACGAGACACAGGCGACCGAACTCGGCCATGCGTCCAAGGACCTCTACGAGGCGATCGAGCGCGGCGACTACCCGAGATGGGAGCTCTGCGTGCAGATCATGAGCGACGAGGAGCACCCCGAGCTCGACTTCGACCCGCTCGACGACACCAAGACCTGGCCCGAGGATGAGTTCCCGCTGCTGCCAGCCGGCATGATGACCCTCAACCGGAACGTGGCCTCGCACCACGACGAGAACGAGCAGGCCGCTTTCGGCACCGGCGTACTTGTCGACGGGCTCGACTTCTCCGACGACAAGATGCTGGTGGGGCGGACGTTCTCCTACTCCGACACCCAGCGCTACCGCGTCGGGCCGAACTACCTCCAGCTGCCGGTCAACGCGCCGCGCGAGGACGTCCGGGTCAGCACCAATCAGACCGGCGGCCTGATGTCGCACGGCCGGGACAACGTCGGGGCCAACCCACACGTCAACTACGAGCCGTCCGGTGTGGCGGGGCTGCGGGAGGCGACCGCCGGCGGGCCGCAGTACGAGCCGATGATCTCCGGGCCGCTGCAGCGCCGGGCGATCGAACGCAAGAACCCATACGGCCAGGTCGGCCGGCGCTGGCGGGGCGAGCTGGCCGGCAGCGAGATGTCCGACGCCGAGAAGGAGGACCTGATCCTCAACCTCACCACCCTGCTCGGCTCGTGCGAGAAGTCGATCCAGGAGCGGATGGTGTGGCACTTCAGGCAGTGCGACGAGGAGTACGGCCGGCGAGTCGCCGACGGCCTCGGCATGTCGCTCGACGCCCTCCCCGACTTCACCGAGGAGTACGCCGACCGCATCTGAGCCGCCGATCGGGGTCAGCTCAGGGTCTTGCAGAGGTTCCCTTCGCTGCCGCGGTCGACCGTCAGGGTCCTGGTGCCGTCGGCGGCGAAGTGCACCACATGCTCGCCACGCAGCACGTAGTAGCCGGGGCGCAGGCTGTCTCCCGGGTGGAATCCGACCGCGGCGGGCCCCTGGATTCGAAAGTCGAAGCTGCCGTTGCGGTGGTAGTCGACCACGGCCCGGCCGCTCAGGTCACGGATGACGGCGCGGCCCGACTCGCGGTTGACGATCCGTACGACGAGCGGTCCGACGAACTCCTGGGTGCGCGGACTGCCGTCGGCGTAGGTCCTGGTGGTGCGGACGTACTCGCGGTCGAACAGCACCTCGGAGTGCAGCTTGAACGGGCACAGATCGCCGGCAGCGGTGGTGAACGACTGCGCGTGGTAGCGCTGCCAGCCACCCGCCTGGGCCGGGGACGCGGCGCTGGTGCTGGGGGGGCCGCGGCCGCCGGGGGCGCCGCGACGCCGAGGGTCAGCATGGCCCCGCCGACGGTGGCGAGAACCGTTGATGTGAAGCGAGTTCGCAGTTGCATGGTGCCGTCCTTGGCTTCTCGACCCGGCCCACCGTGGGCGCGGCTGGATCAACCGTGGCAGGGGCCGGCCGGCACCGCGATCCTTTCAGCCGTCGCTGAAACGTTCATGGTCCGTCACCGGGTCGTTGCCGGCGAGCGATCAAATGGCCGAAGCCGGCGGGTGGAGGAGGCGGCATGCTGCGGGTGCATTTCACGGCCCAGGACCTGATGCGGGTCGGTTTCGCGTCCCGGCCGGCTCCGCTGATGGAGCTGGGGCTGGCCGCAGCGACCCTGCAACGCCCGGACCGCAACGTCGTCTTCGCCCGGTGGCGGGCGGCCCGGCGCCGCGAGATCACCTCGGCGGCCCTGCCGCTGTTCAGCCTCGTGCCACCGAACGGCGCGGGACCGCTCTTTCTCGACCCCATCAGCGACGCCCTGGATGACGGGATGGACGGTGTCCTGTCCGCCCCCCGGGCGGTGGTCACCCGTGAGCTGCGACGGGTGTGTCCGGCCTACCGGCCGGTCACGCCGTGGGTACTGGATCTGGCGCGCCAGGACCGCCGGGCGTGGCGGACCTTGGAGCGGGCGGTCCGTGCTGGCCACCAGACACTGGTGAGCCGGGACTGGGCGCGGATGCAGGCCAGCTTCACCGCCGACCTCGCCTACCGGGGCCGGCTGCTGGCCGAAGAGGGGCTCGGCGCGACCTTGGCCAGCCTCTACCCCGGCTCCGTGTGGTCCGGCACCACGTTGCACATCGATCTGCCGCGGGACTCCGAGATCACCTTGACAGGCGACGGCCTCACCCTGATGCCGTCCTCCGTCTGGACCGGGGCACCGCTCGTGGGCCAGGACGCCGTCGGCCGGCCACTGCTCCTCTATCCGGCGCTGACGCCGCTCCCGATGATCGCCGACCGGCCCGACAATGATCCACTGGTCGCCCTGCTCGGGCGGACCCGGGCCGCCGTGCTTCGCTCACTGGTGGCTTCGCGAACCACGACTGAGGTCGCCGGCGAGCTGGGCATCAGCCTGGCCTCGGCGTCGCAACACACCACGACGCTGCGCGCGGCCAGGCTGGTCACCAGCGCACGCGACGGCAAGAGTGTCTGGCACACCGTTACCCCGCTGGGCGGGAAGTTCCTCGACTGACCTCAGCCGGCCAAGCCGGGGACGGCGGCGATGTCGACGTCAGAAGCCTTGGCCCGGATCGCCACGAGGCTCACCACCAACGCGATCGCGGCGAACACCACCCCGACCAGGAACGCCGTCGAGATGCCATGAGCCAGGACGCTGTCCAGGATGTTCTGCGACGGCCCGCTCTTGGTGAACGCCTGCCGTTGCTCGGGTGTCGCGGTCGCCAGGAACTGGCCGATCTGGTGCCTGCTCTCGTTGCGGCTGGCCGTACCGAAGACGGTGACCAGGATGGACAGGCCGAGCGAGCCCCCGACCTGCTGCATGACGTTGAGCAGGCCCGACGCCGCGCCCGAGTCGCTGACCTTGACACCGGAGACGGCAACCACGGTGAGTGGCACGAACAGAAAGCCCATTCCCGAGGCGAAGAGCAGCATCGGACCGAGGATGCCGCCGACGTAGCTGCTGCTCGTCGAGATCTGCGACAGCCAGCCGAGGCCGCCCGTCGCCAGTACGGCGCCGAGCACCATGAAGAATTTCGGTCCTCGAGCGAGGAGCTGACGCGAGGCGATCTGGGCGGTGACGACGATCGCCGCACTGACCGGAAGGAAGGCGAAGCCCGCCTTTAGCGGGCTGTAGTCGAGGATGTTCTGCACGAACAGCGTGAGGAAGAAGAACATGCTGAACAGTGCCGCCGCCAACGACAGCATGACGACGTAGCTGCCGGTCCGGTTGCGGTTGCGGAACATGTGCAGCGGCATGACCGGCTGCCCGGACGAGCGCTCGATGGCGACAAAGGCGAAGAGCAGAACGACGGCAGCGCCGAACGACGCGATCGTCACCGGGTCCAGCCAGCCCTCCTGCGCGGCCCGGATGAAGCCGTAGACGAGTGCAGACATGCCCAAGGTGGAGGTGAGGGCTCCGCTGACGTCGAACCGGCCCGGGTTGCGCTCGGACTCGTTGACGAACAGCGGCGCCGCGACGGCGATCAGAATGCCGATGGGGACGTTCACGAAGAGCACCCACCGCCAGGACAGCCAGGAGGTGAGCATCCCCCCGGCGAGCAGGCCGATCGCCGCCCCGGAACCGGAGACGGCGGCGAACACGCCGAAGGCGCGGTTCCGCTCGGCGCCCTCTTCGAAGTTCGTGGTGATGAGCGACAACGCGGTGGGCGAGGCGATGGCACCACCCACGCCTTGCAGGGCACGTGCGGCCAACAGCCAACCCGACGAGGTCGCCAGCCCACCGAGGAAGGAAGCGAAGATGAACAGCCCGATCCCGAACATGAAGACCCGGCGCCGGCCGAGGATGTCGCCGGCCCGGCCGCCCAGGAGCAGCAGGCCGCCGAAGGTCAGCGTGTAGGCGTTCAGAACCCACGAAAGGCTGGTGTCGGAGAAGCCCAGGGCCGTCTGGATGCGCGGCAGCGCGATGTTGACGATGGTGGCGTCGAGCACGACCATCAACTGGGCGCCCGCGATGATCGCGAGTGCGATGCCCGGGTACTGCCCTCGCCGCGCCTCACCGGCGACCCTCGGCGCGGCGGCCGTCGATGTGGCCATTTTGTCCCCCTAGAGAACGTCTGCGTTCACTACTATCGGGTACGCTACCCACACGCGAGGTAGGAACGCAAGCGTTCACTACGGCGTCATCGGAAGGTCGCCTGATGGCCGAACACTCGTCCCGCTGCGGACCGCCGTCAGGATCCTGCGAGCACCGTCGCCGGCGCGGTGACGTGTTGGAGCAGGCGATCTACGACGCCGTCGTCGAACAGTTGGGCACCGTCGGCTACGGGGCCCTCACGATGGAGGGCGTCGCGGGGCAGGCACGAACGGGCAAGGCGGCGCTCTATCGTCGTTGGCCGTCCAAGGACGAGCTCGTGATCGATGCCCTGCAGCATCGGATGCCGGCCCTCGAGGACCCGCCCGACACCGGTAGCGTGCGCGCCGACCTACTGGATGTCCTGGGCCGGATGGCTCGAGCCATCAACAGCCCCACCGGCTGCGCGATCCAGAACCTGATGAGCGAGGCGCAGCGAGATCGCGACTTCCTCCGCGTGGTGCGCAGCCGGGTGATCCAGCCGCGGAAGCGGATGATGATGGACGTCCTCCGCCGCGCCGCGGAACGCGGGGAGGTCCGCGCGGACGCCGGCTCGGAACTCCTGGCTCAGGTCGGACCCGCGATGGTGATCTACCAGTTCCTCGTCGACGGACCGCCGATCACGCCGCGGACCGTCAAGGCCATCGTCGACTCCGTCGTGCTGCCCATGCTCCGCCCGTAACGGCGGTCGCCGGTGAACTAGGGCGCTACCTGCTGGCCCTTGCCGATCACCACCACGCCGCCCGGAGAGACGGTGAAGCGGGCCCGGTCGGCCTCGGCGTCGACCCCGATCCGGGCGCCCTCGGGGATCACGACGTTCTTGTCCACGATGGCGTTGCGTACGACGGCGTGCCGGCCGACGTCGACGTTGTCCATCAGCACCGAACCGGTCACCGAGGCCCAGGAGCGCACGGTCACGCCGGGCGAGAGAACCGAGCCGCGCACGGTACCGCCGGAGACCACGACGCCGACGCTGACCATGGAGTCGAGAGCGTGGCCGGTCCGGTCCGGATCTGCGAAGACGAACTTGGCGGGCGGCAGCGGCGGCAGCGACGTGTAGATGGGCCACTGCCCGTTGTAGAGGTTGAAGACGGGATGAACCGAGATCAGGTCCATGTGCGCGTCGTAGTAGGCGTCCAGCGTGCCGACGTCGCGCCAGTAGCCGCGGTCGCGGTCGGTTGCCCCCGGCACGTCGTTGCCGGCGAAGTCGTACACCTCCGCCGCGCCGTCCTCGACCAGTCTCGGGATGATGTCGCCGCCCAGGTCGTGCCGCGAACCGTCATCGAGCGCGTCCGCGCTGACCGCATCGATCAGCGCTCGGGTGGTGAAGACGTAGTTGCCCATCGAGGCGAAGATCTGGTCGGGCGCGGCCGGCAGGCCGACCGGATCTGCGGGCTTTTCCCGGAAGGCGGCGATCCGGCGGCCCTCCGGCGCCGTCTCGATCACCCCGAACTGCTGCGCGTGGGCGATCGGCGCCCGGATGCCGGCCACCGTCACGCCGGCACCGGAGGCGATGTGCTGCTCGACCATCTGCCGTGGGTCCATCCGGTAGATGTGGTCGGCCCCGAACACGCAGATGTGGTCGGGGCGGTCGTCGTACACCAGGTTCAGGCTCTGGAAGATCGCGTCCGCGGAGCCGGCGAACCAGCGCGGGCCCAGCCGCTGCTGCGCGGGCACCGGTGTGACGTAGTTGCCGAGCAGCGTCGACATCCGCCAGGTCGTGGTGATGTGCCGGTCGAGGCTGTGGCTCTTGTACTGGGTCAGTACGACGATCCGCAGGTAGCCGCCGTTGACCAGGTTGGACAGCACGAAGTCGACCAGCCGGTAGACCCCGCCGAACGGCACCGCCGGCTTGGCCCGGTCGACCGTGAGCGGCGCCAGGCGCTTCCCCTCGCCGCCGGCGAGCACGATCGCCAGCACCCGCGGCCCGGCCATGGCCGAACGATAGCCAGCCGACGGCCCCTCTCGCAGGCCCGGCGGTTACAGTCCGCGGGTGCGCGTCGCCCTGCTGACCCGCGAGTTTCCGCCCGAGGTGTACGGCGGCGCCGGCGTGCACACCGGCTATCTCGCCCGGGAGCTGTCCCGGCGCGTCGACCTGTGCGTGCATGCCTTCGGCGATCCCCGTGCCGATCCGGGGGTCCGCTCCCACCGAGCCTGGGACGAGCTCGCCGGAGCCAATTCGGCCCTCCGGGTCATGTCGGTCGACCTGCGCCTGGCGGCGGGTGCCCGCGGCGCCGACCTGGTGCACAGCCACACCTGGTACGCCAACTTCGGCGGCCATCTGGCGAAGTTGCTGTACGGCGTACCGCACGTCATGACCATGCACAGCCTCGAGCCGCTGCGGCCGTGGAAGGCCGAGCAGCTGGGCGGCGGCTACGCGCTCTCCAGCTTCTGCGAGCAGGTCTCCATCCAGGCGGCGGACGCAGTGATCGCGGTGTCGGACGCGATGCGGCGCGACGTGCTCGCCTGCTATCCGGCGGTGGACCCGGCGCGGGTCACGGTGATCTCGAACGGCATCGACCCGGCCGAGTTCCAGCCGGGTACGAGCGCCGACGTGCTCGAGCGGCACCGGATCGATCCGACCCGGCCGGTCGTGGTCTTCATCGGCCGGATCACCCGCCAGAAGGGTCTGGGCCACCTACTGGCCGCCGCCCGTCATTTCGATCCGGTCGCCCAACTCGTGCTCTGCGCCGGGGCGCCCGACACCGCCGAGATCGGGGCCGAGGTACGGCGTCAGGTGGACGGGCTGCGCGGTCAGCGAGGCCGGGTGGTCTGGATCGAGGAGCGGCTGGCCAATCCCGACGTCGTCGCGCTGTTGAGCTCCGCCACCGTCTTCGTCTGCCCCTCGGTCTACGAGCCGATGGGAATCGTCAATCTGGAGGCGATGGCCTGCGAAACGGCCGTGGTGGCGACGGCGACAGGCGGCATCCCGGAGGTCGTGGCCGACGGCGAGACCGGCCTGCTTGCGCCCATCGACCCGCTCGACGACGGCACCGGCGAACCACGCGACCCCGATCGGTTCGCCCGCGACCTGGCCGACCGGGTGAACGCGCTGCTGGCGGATCCGGCCCGAGCCCGGTCAATGGGCGCGGCCGGTCGGCGGCGGGCCATCGAGCACTTCAGCTGGCCCGACATCGCGGACCGGACCGTCGGGCTCTACGAGTCGCTACTGCGTTGAGCTGGCCCTGGACCGGAGCGCTGTTCGCGTTCCAAGCCGGCCAGCCAGCACAGCAGCAGCCGGACGCCGAAGCCGGTGCCACCCTTGGTGACCTCGTGTTCGTCGGCGTCGGCGCGGGCCGCCCCGGCGATGTCGAGGTGCGCCCATCGCCGTGACCCGGCGAACTCGCGCAGGAACAGGGCCGCGACGATCGAACCGCCGGAGTAGGTCTTGTGGCCGATGTTGGCCAGGTCCGCGACCGGGGAGTCCAGGGTGTCGCGATAGTCCTCGACCAGCGGCATCCGCCACAGCCGCTCACCGGCCGCTTCCGCTGCCGCCAGCAGCTCCCCCGCCAGCTCCTCGTCGGTCGAGTACAGACCGGCGTCCCGGCGGCCGAGACCGACGCTGATGGCACCGGTCAGCGTGGCGAGGTCGACGACTGCGTCGGGGTCCAGCACCGCGTCGGCGTAGGCGAGTGCGTCGGCGAGCACCAGCCGGCCCTCGGCGTCGGTGTTGAGAACCTCCACCGTCTTGCCGCCGTACTGGGTGATCACGTCGCCAGGACGCAGGGCGGAACCGGACGGCATGTTCTCCGCGGCGGGCACCAGCCCGGTCACCTTGACCGGGACGCCGAGCTCCTGGAGCGCGCTCATCGCCGCGATCACGGCCCCGCCGCCGGCCATGTCGGACTTCATGGCGACCATGCCCTCGCTGGTCTTGATCGACAGGCCGCCGGAGTCGAACGTGATGCCCTTGCCGACCAGTACGACGTGCTGCCGCGCACCCGGGGGGTCGTAGCACATCTCGATCAGCCGCGGCGGCCGGGTCGAACCCATCCCGACCCCGAGGACGCCACCGAACCCCTCGGCTGCCAACTCACGCTCGTTGCGCACCCGCACCGAACAGCCGGCCGGCTCGGTCACCTGCCGGGCCTGGTCGGCGAGCCAGCCGGGCGACTTCTCCAGCGAGGGAGTGTTGACCAGGTCGCGGGCGAGCAGGGTGGCCGCGACCACAACGGTGGCGCGCCGGCGTACCGGCTCGAGGGCCGCCGGGTCGTCGACCAGCAGCTCGATGTCGGCCAGCTCCGGCGGCGAGTCGTCATGGCCCAGTCGGAACCGGTACGCCGCCAGCAACAGACCTTCGATCAGCCCCTCGAGGCCGGCCGCGTCCGCCTCCTGGGTCAGTGCGGCGCGCAGCGTGGTCACCGAAGCGGTCCGGCGTACCAGTGCGGCGCCTGCCTTGCGCAGCGCAGCCGGCGAGCCGTCGCCGGTGCCGACCAGGTGCAGGATCTCGGTGCGCCCGGTGAACAACGGCAGCGAGACCACCTCGCCCGCGACCCCCTTGGCGTCGGCCCGCTGCAGCTGCACGAGGAGGTCTACGCCGAGATCGACGCCCACACCGACGGCCCCGCCGCTGACCACCGCACCGAACTCGCCGGGTGTGGTCGCGACCGCCACCGCCGCGGCCCCCAGCAGCTCCCCGCGAACCAGAGTCAGTCGGGGTAGGCCGGTCCTCTCGCGAGCGGCCGGCAGAGAGCCCGTCAGCCGGCCACGTTCTTCAGCGCGTCGCCCAGCGTGTTGGCCTCGTCGGCCGACAGCTCGACCACGAGCCGGCCGCCACCCTCGAGAGGAACCCGCATCACGATGCCGCGGCCCTCCTTGGTGACCTCCAGCGGGCCGTCACCGGTCCGCGGCTTCATGGCCGCCATTGCCAGCTCCCCTTCCGTTCACGGGTACGCCGCCGGGGCACGAGCGACCGGCGGCGTCGTCGGAGCCAATTATCCCCCGCCCGACCGGGGAGGCGGTAATCGCGCCGGTCGCGGGTCGAAGCGACTCAACGCCGGCCGACATACTCGCGGCGACCGAACGCCGTCGATGGACCAGGAGAAACCGGTGCCGGACACCGTGCGCTACGACCTCGCCACCGGGGTGGCGACCATCACGATGAACCGCCCCGAGTCGCTGAACTCGCTGTCGGTAGAGATGAAGAACGAGCTGCTTCGAGCGCTGCGGCAGGCCCGCGGGGATGACGGCGTACGGGCGGTCGTGCTCACCGGTGCCGGCCGCGCCTTCTGCGTCGGCCAGGACCTGCGCGAGCATGCCGACATCCTCGCCACCGGGAGCGGCATCGGCTCGACGGTGCGGGAGCACTACCTGCCCATCGCGCTGGAGATCGCGACCATGCCCAAGCCCGTGGTCGCTGCCGTCAACGGGATGGCCGCCGGCGCCGGAGCGGCGTTCGCGTTCGCGGCCGACTTCCGGCTCGCCGCGGACTCGGCCGGCTTCCTGCTCGCCTTCGCGAGGGTTGGGCTGGCGGCGGACTCCGGGGCGTCCTGGACCCTGCAGCGGCTGGTGGGCTACGGCCGGGCAACGGCGCTGTTGATGCTCGCCGAGCCGATCGCCGCGCCGGCCGCGTTGGAGATGGGGCTGGTCAATGCCGTCGTACCGGGAGGCGACCTTGCTTCGACCACCGCCGAGCTCGCCGCCAAGCTCGCCGCCGGCCCGACCGCGGCGTACGCCGGCATCAAGCGTCAACTGGCGTTCGCGGCGACCGCGGACCTCCCGGCGGCGCTGGACTTCGAGGCGGTCGAGCAGGAGCGGGCCGGCGCGACGTCCGACCATCGGGCCGCCACCGAGGCGTTCCTCGCCAAGTCCACCCCGATCTTCGACGGCCGCTAGGTCACACCGCGGCGCCAGCACCCGACGAGGTGGTCGTCCACCAGGCCGCAGGCCTGCATCAGCGCGTACGCCGTCGTCGGGCCGACGAACCGGAAGCCGCGTGACTTGAGCCCGGCCGCCAGCGCCGCCGCCTCCGCCGTCTGGGCCGGTACGTCGGCCAGCGACCGCGGCGCCGGCGGCGCGGTCATCGGAGCGAACGACCACACCAGCGCGGCAAGACCGCCATCCAGCTCGCGGGCCGCCCGCGAATTGCCGACCACGGCCTCGATCTTGGCCCGGTTGCGGACGATGCCCGGGTCGGCGAGCAGCCGGCGTACGTCGGCGTCGCCGTAGCGGGCCACCGCAGCGATCGAGAAGCCGGCAAAGGCGGCTCGGAACGCCGGCCGCTTGCGCAGGATGGTGAGCCAGGAAAGCCCCGACTGGAACGCCTCGAGGCTGAGTCGCTCGAAGATGCCGTCGTCGTCCCTGACCGGCCGGCCCCACTCGTGGTCGTGGTAGTCGACGTAGTCCGGCGTCGCAACCGACCAGACACAGCGGTGTCGCCCATCCGGACCGACGGCCAGATCGGTGCTCAGCGAGTCTCCCGGCGTACGACCCAACGGGCAAAGCGGCGCAGCGACAGTCCGACGCCGGCCGCCAGGAGCGGCCGCACGAGTAGGAAACCGAGCTGACCGACTCGACCCAGGGGCAGGTCGAGCCACTCGGCCCAGGTGAAGCGGGAGCGGCCACCGGGCAACTCGGCCACCTCGAACCCGCCCGCCCCGCGGACGAGCCGGCCGGTGTGGCGGACGACACAGCGGTACGGCGGCTCCCAGGCGGTGATCGTCATCAGGTCCAGCACGGCCACGGGTCCCGCACCGGTCCGGGCCGCCAGCCGGCCGCCGACCCCCTGCCCGTCGCGGTACGTCGGTCGGACGCTGGTGGCCAGCATCCACTCGCCCTGGCGCCCCCAGTCGGTCAGCGCCGCCCAGACGGCGGCCGGGGGCGCATCGACGTCAACGGAGCGCACCAGCTCGGCCACCCGCTCATCCTGCCCCGCTAACGGACGCGGTACGAGCCGCCCGGCCGCCGCGCGTGCGGGTCCCGATCGCCGGGATCGTCGACCGGTGCCGGCGACCCGACCGCGGGACCGCCCGGCGCGGTGGGCTCGGCCGCCGACTCAAGCTCGGCGATGCGCTCGTCACGCTCGGCGAGCTCGACGGCCAGCCGGTCCAGCGTCTCGTCGACCTCCGCCATCCGGTAGCCGCGCACCGCCATCGGAAAGCGCACGGTCTCCAGGTCCGCCGGCAGCAACGGACGGTCCGCCGGGAGCCCGAGATCGGCACCGTCGCGCGGGGCGTCCGCCAAGGCGTCGCCACGGCCGGCGGCCACCGCCGCGACGCCGAAGAGCACGGCCGCGAGCAGCAGGACCTCGAGGACGATCACGGTTGCGATCGTGCCATGCCCACCTCCGGGCTGCGCTTACCGAGCCCGAACACGCAGCGCGCCCAACCCCGGACGTCACGGCCGCAGACTGGAGCTGCGACGGAGACCACTTCCCCGGAGGACCAGATGAATCGATCGACGTTCCGCAACCGCGCCGCGCTCTGGACCGCTGCCGGCGTACTCGGCGCCGGCCTCACGGCCGGTGGAGTGGCCGATGCCGTTGCGACGCCGTCCCCTTCACCCGGCGCACCCGGCGCGGGCAAGCCAGCCGCTGGCGCCAAGGCCGGTCACGCCAAGCACCAGGGCAAGGGACAGCGCCTGGAGCGGGTCGCCGCGCACGTGCTGCACGGCGATGTCGTGGTGCGGGCCAAGGAGGGCTACCGGACCGTCGCCCTGCAGCGCGGGACCGTGGTGTCGGCCAGCCCCACCTCCCTGCAGCTCCGCAGCGCGGACGGCTTCACCGCGACGTACGCCGTCAACGCCGACACCTTCATCCGCAAGGGCCACAAGGCCGGCCAGTCGAGCGAGCTGGCCGCGGGCGACTCGGTGATGGTGCTGGCAACCCGGTCCGGCAGCACGCTGACCGCCACCAAGGTGCTGGCTCACCAGGCCAAGGCCGAAAAGCCCGCCGCGGCCAAGTAAGCGGGGTCAGCGCGCGCGCCGCTTCCCGTTGGGACCGGCCTCGGTCCGCTCGGCGGCGGCGCGCTCGCCTTCGGCCCGCTGGATGATCGCCACGGTTTCCGCCACGTCGTCGCTGATCTGCATGAGCGCCATGTCTGCCTCGCCGATCTTTCCCTCGGCGAGCAGCGCACCGCGGACCCAGTCCAGCAGCCCCGACCAGTACGCCGAACCGAAAAGCACCACCGGAAACGACGTCACCTTGTTCGTCTGCACCAGGGTGAGTGCCTCGAAGAGCTCATCGAGGGTGCCGAACCCACCCGGCAGCACGACGAAGGCCTGTGCGTACTTCACGAACATCGTCTTGCGGGCGAAGAAGTAGCGGAACTGCACGCCGAGGTCGACGTATTCGTTGATCTGCTGCTCGAAGGGCAGCTCGATGCCGAGGCCCACAGAGACACCGCCGGCCTCGACCGCTCCCTTGTTCACCGCCTCCATGACGCCCGGACCGCCGCCGGTGATCACCGCGTAGCCGGCCCGCGCCAGTGCGGCGCCCAGTGCCTCACCCGCCACGTACTCCGGCGATCCGGGCGGCGTACGGGCAGAGCCGAAGACGCTGACCGCAGCCTGCAGCTCGGCGAGCAGGCCGAACCCCTCGATGAACTCCGACTGGATCCGCAGCACCCGCCACGGGTCGGTGTGGACCCAGTCCGACGGCCCGCGGGTGTCGAGCAGGCGGGCGTCGGTGGTGCTGCCGTCGACGAAGTCCCGGCGGTAGATCGCCCGTCCGCGCCGCTTCTCCGGTACGTGGGTGGGCGCGGAGGGGGACAACGGACGCTCGGACGGGGCAACCATGCCCTCAGGTTAGCGAGGGTACGGGCACCGGCGGGCGAGCCCGCGGGACAGGTCAGCCGAGGTAGCCCCGCAGCATCCGCTCGCACTCGGCGATCCGCGGGATCTCGACGTACTCCTCGCGGGTGTGCGCCAGCTCGGGGTTGCCGGGCCCGTAGTTGATCGCTGGTATGCCGAGCTGGAAGAACCGCGCCACGTCGGTCCAGCCGTACTTGGCCACCGGCTGCTGGTCCACCGCGCGGACGAACTCCGCCACCGCCGGGGCCGTCAGCCCGGGTGGTGCCGCCGGCGCGGAGTCGGTGAGCACGCACTCGTACGGCGCCAGCACCTCCTGGACGTGGGCGAGGGCCTCCTCCTCCGTCCGGTCGGGCGCGAAGCGGAAGTTCACCGTGACCGTGCAGCGGTCCGGTACGACGTTGCCGGCCACGCCGCCCTCGATCCGGACGGCGTTGAGCCCCTCCCGGTACGCCATGCCGTCGATCTCCACCCGCCGTCCCCGGTACGCCGCCAGCCGGTCGAGTACCCCCCCGGTGAGGTGGATCGCGTTGTCACCGAGCCACGACCGGGCACTGTGCGACCGGCGCCCCGGCACCACCACGAGCGCCCGCAGGGTGCCCTGGCAGCCGGCCTCCACCTTGGCCGAGGTGGGCTCCATCAGCACCGCGAGGTCGGCGTCCAGCCAGTCGCGGGCGCGCCGGGCGATCCGGCCCAGGCCGTTGCGGTTCGCCTCGGCCTCCTCGTTGTCGTAGAAGAGGTAGGACACGTCCCGGCTCGGTGCCGGCACGTGGGCGGCGAGCCGCAGCATCACCGCCACCCCGCTCTTCATGTCGGTCGTACCGCAGCCGTAGAGCCGGTCGCCGTGCTGGCGGGACGGCACGTTGTCCGCGATCGGCACGGTGTCGAGGTGACCGGCGAGCACCACCCGGAGCGGGCGGCCGAGCGACGTACGGGCCACCACCGCGTCGCCGTCGCGCGCCACGGTGAGGTGCGGCAGCGGCCGCAGCGCCGCCTCGATCTCGTCTGCGACCTGCTGCTCGGCGCCGCTGACCGAGGGGATGTCGACCAGCGCCGCCGTCAGCGCGTCGCCGGCCTGGTCCAGGTCGAGGGTCACGGCGCGACGCCGTGCTCGCGCAGGATGTCGTTGAGCGCCAGCTTGTCGTGGATCTCCCCCTCGGCCAGCAGGCGCAGGACCAGCAGGCAGGGCAGCCCGAAGTCACCGCCGGCGAAGCTCTTCCGCCGGGTCGCGCCCACGGCGACCGCCCGCTCGGGCACCTCGCCGCGAGGCAGTTCCGCGCCGGTCGCCGCGTCGTACACCCGGGTGGAGGCCGTCAGGATCGCACCGGCGCCGATCTTGGCACCTCGGCGTACCCGGGCGCCCTCGACCACCATGGCGCGGGAGCCGACGAAGGCGTCGTCCTCGATCACCACTGGCGCGGCCTGCGGCGGTTCCAACACGCCACCGATGCCCACCCCGCCGGACAGGTGCACCCGCTCGCCGATCTGGGCGCACGAGCCCACGGTCGCCCAGGTGTCCACCAGGGTGCCGGCCCCGACGTGGGCACCGATGTTGGTGTAGCTCGGCATCAGGACGACGCCGGGCGCGAGGTAGCTGCCCCAACGGGCGATTGCGCCAGGCACGACCCGCACCCCGTCGAAGCGGGTCTTGACCGGCAGCCGGTCGGCGTACCGGAAGTCGCCGGCGCCGGACTCGGCCATCGGCAGGACCTTGAACGCCAGCAGGATCGCCCGCTTGGCCCGCTCGTCGACGACAACCTCGCCGTCGACGAGCGTCGCGACCCGGGCGGTGCCGTCGTCGAGCATGTCCACCGCCTCGACGACCAGCTTGCTGGCGTCCTCGTCGGCCGGTGACAGCTCGGCAAGGCGGTCCCAGAGCTCGTCGATCTCCGGCGGGAGTGGGCTCGCGTCGGTCACGGAGAGCCAGCCTATGCCGAGGTTCGACGACTGGCGTCTGGCCGGCGAGCGGTCGCGAGCACCGCGCCGACCACCGAGCCGGCCAGCCCGAGTGCCTCGTCGCCCATGGTGTCCCGGTATGCGGTGAACCGTTCCGCCGAGTTCTGGACGAACGTCAGGTACTCACCGAACTCCCACAGCATCGCGGTCACGGCCCCGAAGCCGATGGCCAGGCCGATCGCCGTACGGCGCGGGGCCCGGGCCCGGCGAAGGAGCCGACCGGCTGCAGCCACGAGCAGTGCCCAGTTGACGAAGTGGTTGGCGTCGTCCCACCACGTCACCGAGTCGAAGAGGTCCAGCGCGTTCCCGGCGAGATCGATCGCGAACGGTGCGGCCAGCAGCGCATCGATGTCGTGCGGGTACGGCGCCGGCCGGCCGACGAGCGCCCACACGACCGGGACGAGCAGGGCCGCGATCGGATAGGTGACGAGCCGGAGCGGGATCGCCTTGCCCTGGAACCGCGGCAGGTCGTGGCGGATGGCGACGAAGAGCAGCAGCGCCGCGAAGGCGGCCTTGAGGGCAAGGTTGACGGATCGGGCGGTCATCCCGGTCGGGCAGCGAGCCGCTGCGCGGCGGCGGCGACCCGCTCGTCGGTGGCGGTCAACGCCACCCGGACGTGGTCGGCCCCGGCGTCGCCGTAGAAGCTCCCCGGGGCGACCAGGATGCCCTTCGCCGCCAGCCGGCCGACGCTGGCCCAGCCCGGCTCGCTCCCGGTGGCCCAGAGGTAGAGCCCCGCCTCCGAGTGCTCGATCCGGAAGCCGGCCGCCTGCAGTGCCGGGCGCAGCACCGCGCGCCGCGCGGCGTAGCGGGCCCGCTGCACCTCCACATGTGCGTCGTCCCGCAGCACCGCGGTCATGGCAGCCTGCACCGGAGCCGGCACGATCAAGCCGGCGTGCCTGCGGACCTCGAGCAGCTCACGGACCAGAGCCGGGTCACCGGCCACGAAGCCGGCCCGGTAACCAGCGAGGTTCGACCGCTTGGACATCGAGTGCAGGGAGAGCAGGCCGGTGTGGTCACCGCCGGACACCTCCGGGTGCAGCACGGAGACCGGCTCCGCCTCCCAGCCGAACTCGAGGTAGCACTCGTCGCTGGCGACCCAGGCCCCGCGTTCGCGGGCCCAGTCCACGATCTTGCGCAGGTGCGCCGCGGGGAGCACCTGGCCGGTGGGGTTCGCCGGCGAGTTGATCCAGACCATCCGCACCCGTGCCGGGCCGAGTTCGTGCAGCCCGGCAGCGGCCACTGCCTCGGCTCCCGCCAGCCGGACACCGACGTCGTACGTCGGATAGGCCAACGGCGGTACGACGACCAGATCGCCGGGACCGACCCCCAACAGCGTGGGCAGCAAGGAGACCAGCTCCTTGGAGCCGATCGTCGGCAGCACCGCCGCGGGGTCCAGCGCCGACACACCGAACCGGCGGGCCAGCCAGCCGGCCGCGGCCTCCCGGAGCTGCGCCGTTCCGGCGGTGTACGGGTAGCCGGGCGCGTCGGCCGCGGCCCCCAGTGCCGCCCGGGCCAGCGCCGGAGTCGGGTCGACCGGCGTCCCGATGGACAGGTCCACGATGCCGTCCGGGTGGTCGCGGGCGATCTCGGCGTACGGCGTCAACCGGTCCCACGGGAACTGCGGCAGCCGCCCCGACACCGGCTCCGACGAACGACGCGCCGCCCACCCACGCGGGGTGGACGGCGCCAGCGGCGGCGTACCGGTCGTCAGTGGTCCTGTCCCATCGGCGGCAGCGCCGCGACCAGCGGGTGGTCGCGGTCGAGCTTGCCCACCTTCGAGGCACCGCCCGGCGAGCCGAGGTCGTCGAAGAACTCGACGTTGGCCTTGTAGTAGTCCTTCCACTGCTCCGGCGTGTCGTCCTCGTAGAAGATCGCCTCGACGGGGCACACCGGCTCGCAGGCGCCGCAGTCGACGCACTCGTCGGGGTGGATGTAGAGCATCCGGTTGCCCTCGTAGATGCAGTCGACCGGGCACTCCTCGATGCAGGCCTTGTCGAGCAGGTCCACGCACGGCTCGGCGATGACGTAGGTCACGTCGGGTCCTCCAGAAGTCGGGGCGTGGTCCGGACCAGTATCCGCCAGCACCGCGCGGGGCGTCACCCCCGGGGGTGTCAGTCCGGCCGATGGCGGAACAACGTGATCCGGCGGACGCAGACCACTGCTCATCGCTAGGCTTCGGCAGCCAAACGTTCACGAACCGGGGGGAATGTGCGATGAAGCGAGCGCCGCGGGTACTGGTTGCGGCCGGCATGGTGCTGGCGGGGGTGACAGGTGGCGGGGCGTCCGCGCTGGCGGCGACCGGGTCGAACGCACCGGGTTGGTGCAACCCCGGCTCTTCGGTGGCGGCCACGGCTGTACCGGCCCGGTTCGCCGCCAGCTCGTGCAACACCACCGCAATGGCCATCACCGACGGCCCGGCCTCGGTGTTCGTGCCGGCGCGCGGACTGACCGTGTCGGCCGCCGTCCTGACCACCACCGGCACCCGGCTGCTCACCGTGGCGCACTCCGCCGACGGCCAGGTGAGCGTCCAGCGCGGCCTGCCGGCCCCGGCCGCGCCGGCGGCCCCCGCTGCCTCGGGTTGCACGAGTTCGGCGTACAGCGACCTCGGCTACCAGGTAGGTGGCAGCTACGCCTGGAAGTACAACGGCAAGGGCGCGCCGGCGAACGTGGCGGGCAGCGCGCTGGCCAATCTCAAGACTGCGACCAGCAACATGGCCAGCGGCCGCGACGACTGTGGGATCGCGGGCAAGCCGCGCACCGGCCAGTCCTTCACCGGCACCACGGCGGCGAACCCGGGCATCACGACCGACGCCCGCTGCGCCCCCAATCCGGACCAGGTCAACATCACCGGATGGAAGGCACTGTCCGCGAGCGGCGTCCTGGCGGTCACCTGCACCTACTCGTTCACGGGTAGCGGCGACGTCGCCGACTCCGATGCGGCGATCAACACGAAGTTCAAGTGGGTCACGTCCTCCGCCGGCTGCAACAACGCCTACGACCTGCAGGGGGTCATGACCCACGAGCGGGGCCACACCTACGGCCTCGGTCACGTGTCGGGGTCTGGGGACCAGGGCCTGACGATGTACCCGAGCGTCCGCGCCTGCGACTTCAGCATCCGCACCCTGGGCAAGGGCGACCTGCTGGGCATGTTCCACATCTACGGCAAGGCCTGACCGCTCCACGACGGGGACGGGCGCGGCCGAAAGGTGGCGCCCGTCCTGCTATGTCGCCGGTCCGCCGGGTTCGTCGGACGGCGGCTAGTCCCTCGGCAGAGGCGCCGCCAGGGCGCCAGCGCCCACTGTGGGCAGCGGCCGGCGCGGCTCGCGTACCCCGGCCGGCGGCGGGCCCCAACCCCCGAGCGGCGGACGAGACTGCGGCACACGGCGTCGCCGCAGCGCGGGGACCAGCCGGGTCAGCAGTCGCCACACCGGGGCGAGCCACCGGCTGGCCAGCGTCGGGCGACACCGCTGGGCACCACATCCGCGAGCTGGTCGCATCGACTCACCCCCTTCAGCCGCCAGTGTGCGCCAGGCAGCTACCTGAGACAACGGCACCGCGGCATGCTGGCGGGCATGCACATCGGGACGACGTCGTGACGGCGGAGTCCCGGGCGCGCTTCGCCGAGGTCGTCCGAGCGGAACCGGTCGACCTGGCAACGGCCTGCCTGCTGCTCGGCGCAGAGGTCGAGCCGGATCTCGCGCCGGCGCCGTACCTCGTCGAGCTCGATGAGCTGGCCAGGCTGGCTCGGCCCCTGCTTGCGGACGCCGGTACCCCGGCCGACCAGGCGGCGGCGCTGCGGCTGGCGCTGGGCGAGCAGGCCGGCTTCGCGGGGGCGGCGGCCGACTACCTCGACCTGCGTTCATCTCTCCTGCACCAGGTGCTACGTCGACGCCGCGGCCTGCCGATCCTGCTCTCCGTGGTCTGGCTGGAAGTCGCCGGTCGGCTCGGCGTACCGGCGTACGGGGTCGGCCTGCCGGGCCACTTCGTGGTGGCCGTCGGCACGCCGACGGGCGAGTCGGTACTCGTCGACCCGTACGGCGGCGGTCGGGTGCTCGGGCTGCCGGCGGCGGCCGAGCTCGTGCGTGCCTCGGGCGGAGAGCTCGAGCCGGCCCACCTGTCACCGTGGTCGGCGCTCGACATCCTGCTGCGGGTCCTCAACAACGTGCGGCAGCTGGGAGCGAACGTCGAGCGGAGCTGGACCAGGCTCTGGGCGGTGGAACTCACCCTGCTGCTCCCGCGGCACCCGGTACAGGCGCGCCGCGAGTACGGCCAGCTGCTGGTGGGACTGGGTGACTTCGTTCGCGGGGCGGCGGAACTCACGGCGTACGCCGAGGCGGTGGCTCCGGTAGACCCGGCGGCGGCGGACGCAGCTCTGCGCAACGCCCGGCTCGCGCGCGCCCGGCTGAACTAGCCCCCCGCAGGCTCGCGCTCGGCGTACAGGTCACCGACACGCCGGTGGGCCAGACGTACGCCGTCCGCTGAACCGCCGCCACGTCGCGGAAGTCGGGTGCACACCTCGTGCGCTGAAGCTCCACAACACCGGCCGGCGCCCACAGAACCGATCGCCGGCTGCCTTCCCACGCTGGCTCCACCGCATCATCCTCAGCATGCGCTCCGAGCTCGACCATCTGCTCCGCAGGCAGCACGGCGTCCTGACACGGGAGCAGGCACTGGGCAACGGGATCGCACGCCGGGCACTCCAACCAAGAACCAACCCCGGCCGGCTCTATCGAGTGCACCCCCGGGTCTATTCGGTGATCCCCCCGCCGTTGGCGCCGCCGGCCGCCATGACAGCTGGACTTCTGTACGCCGGGGCGGGGGCCGCACTGGCCCGGTACTCCGCGGCGGCCCTTTGGCACTTTCCCCTACCTCCCGGGCGAGCGGTGTATCTGCTGCTTCCGGACCGGCGCCGACTCACCCGACAGGTGGGCCTCGTGCTGAGCCGGACCAGAAGTCTCCTACCCGGTGACCTGCGGCGGGTCGACGGCTATCTGGTGACCAGCCTGGAGCGCACGGTGGTCGACCTGGCAGCCGCACTCTCCGCCCGCGAGACGCTGGCCCTGGTGGCCGAACTCCTTCGCATCAACCGGACCGATGTGCTCCGACTGCGCTCCGCGGTGGTCGGACGGGCTCGGCTGCCTGGTGCGGCCGCGGTGGCCCGGGCGTTGGCACAGCTCGCTGGCGGCTTGGAGAGCCCCCTCGAGGTGGACGCTCTGCAGCGGCTGATCCGGGCGGCGGGTCTGCCTGAACCCGTGCCCCAGTACGTCGTCCGGCACGAGGGGCACTTCATCGCCCGGGTGGACTTCGGCTGGCCGGCGCTCCGGGTGGCGCTCGAGGTCGACGGTCGGGTCGCCCATCTCAACGTGGGAGCGTTCGAACGCGACGCGTCCCGGGAGCTCGCCCTGCAGGCGCTGGGGTGGCAGGTGGTCCGGGTCACGGGGCAACTGCTCAGCCAGAAGCCAACCGCCGTCGTCCGGGCGCTCCTGTCCGCCATGTCAACGCGTTGTGGAAACTGAGCGCACGCTACGTGCGCCGAAGTTCCGCAACCGGCGGGCGGGGGTTCGTCAACGCGCTGGCGAGGATGCGGAGGGGGTCGGGCTCGGCGAGGCCGGGGGCGTGCGGCTCGGTGTCGGGCGGGGCGACGGACTCGGTGCCGGCGAGGGGCCGCAGATCACGTGCGGCTCCGGCAGGTACCTGGTGTGGAACGACTCCCGCCGCACCTCGCGGCCGCCCTGCCGGAAGATCCGGGTGACGTCGATGGAGAACCCGGTGCCCCCGCGCGACGCCTCGCAGTCGGGCCGGGGGTTGTAGGTGACCCCGGTGAGTGTGGTGGGCGCGTACCTCGGCCCAGAGACCGACTCCACGTCGTACCGCTTGGTTCCCCAGAAGGTGACCGTCAACGATGTCGCCGTGTACGAGGTGCCGATCAGGACGCCGTACGGCGAGTCGTTTAGGAACCGGAAGTCCGGCTGTGGATAGGACACCGTCGACTCCCGTCCCGCGGGGTAACGGCTGATGTAGTAGCTGTGCGGGGTGTGCTGCACGTCCTGCAGGCCGGCGAAGAAGACCGCATTGAAGATGGTCGTCGCGAACTGGCTGACGCCGCCACCTACCGCATCGACGAAGGATCCCTGGTCGATCATGGGCGCCGCCACGAAGCCGCGCGCGGTGTCCCGCTCCCCGACGAACCCGTTGAGGCTGAAGGTCTGGCCCGGCAGCACCAGAGCCCCGTTCACGATGTCGGCGATCCGGTGGATGTTGGTCACCCGCGGCCGGCAGCACGGGTGGTACGTCGTGAAGGTGCCGATGACCTGTCGCACGCCGAGGGCCTGTACGGCGGCCGTCGACAGCCGCGGCGGCGTGGGTCGCAGGGCCACCGTCACCGCCCGCGGCGCCGGCAGTGGCAGCACCCGCACAAGGGCCGCCGAGAGGTCGTCGGCATGCACGGTGCGCCCGGTCACTGCCGGGACGACCACCGGCCGGCCGTCGTCGAACCGGAAGCGTGCGTCGCGCGGGGCCACCTGCACACCCGCCAGCCGAGCGGCCAGCCGCCGGTTGAGTGCGGGACCGTCCAGCCGAGGCTCCAGCGTGCCGGCCGGGGTCGGCTCGAACGTCAGGGTCGCCGCGATGTCGACCGGCATGACCTGAACCGTCCGCGATCCCGCCCTGAGCGCGACCGGAGCGGCCACCGCGGGGCGGGCGACCGTCCGCAGGACACGCGCGATCTCCGCGCCGCTGACCTTGGGAGCGGTCGTCGTCACCGGCAGCCGTACCGTGCCGGTCGACCGTAGGTAGCTCGACCGCAGGGCGTCCGCGGCGCCGGGTCGGTCGAGGAGATGGCCGTCGCTCGGCTCGAGCGCGACCGGGGTGGTGCCACGGAACTGGATGGCGCCGTCGCCCCCAGGGGTGTCTACCGTGACCGCCAGCCGACCGACGGCCGATTGCAGAGCCGCCGGATCGACCTCGATCGCCGGCGGCACCCGATGGGTCAACCCGAACAGCCGGCGCAGCACCGACAGCGGGTCGGGTGGGCGTTCCGCGGCCGCCGCGACCGTGGCCGCCGGGTCGAACCGCAAGCCGGCTGCGACCGGATCCACCTGCATGTGCCGGTCGTTCGCGGTTACCGGAAGCGGCTGCCTGGCCCTCTCGGCGTACGCCGTCTCGAGCAGCCGGGAGGCCTCGGCCCGGCTCCTCCCCCCGAGATCGACCGACCCCACCTTGACGCCGCGCGGGATGCCCGAACCGCCGAGCATCAGCCCGCCGAGGTACAGCAGCAGGAGTACGCCGACCAACCCACCGCCGGCGATCGCGGCGAGGCGCCATCGCCGCATCGGCCGGTCCGGCGCCGGCACGGGGTCGGGCTCGGCGGTCACGGCGGCCTTCCGGATCGGGGGTTCCATCGTAGGTGCCGCGGTGGCCCGCACGGGAGGCCGTTCAGTTGGGCGGCAGCGCGCGGTATCTGCTCTCGTAGAAGACCAGCGGGGTCGCCAGCCCCGGTCGGGCCCCCGCGTCGAGCACCTCGCCGACGATGATCGTGTGGTCACCGCCGTCATGGACGGCGTACGTCGAACACTCGAGCGTCGCGATGGCGGCATCGAACAGGGCCGCCTCGGTGTGGCGGCCTGGTGTCCACGGAAACCGGGCCAGCTGGCCTGCGTCCGGGCGCCCGCGGGTGGCGAACCAGCGGGACGCCGGCTCCTGCCCGTCCCCGAGCACGGACACGCCCCAGCGTCGCGCGGTCAGGACGACATCGTGGAACCGGGCGGTCTTCTCGACGCAGAACAGCACCAGCATCGGATCGAGCGACACGGAGGTGAACGAGTTGGCCGTCATCGCGAACTGGACGCCGGCCGAATTGGCCGTCACGACCGTGACGCCGGTGGCGAAGCGGCTGACGACCCGGCGGTAGTGGCGTTGGTCCACCCGTCCGTCGGCGGGCGCGGTCTCCTCTGGCACGACCAGCGACATTACCTATGGACCCCTGCGGCGTACTCCGCCACCGGCGCCGGGTAGCAGCGCCACGCCCGCGGCGAGCGCCCCCACAACGATGAAGGTGACTCCGCGGCCGTCGCCGGTCACCACCAGGTCCCCCTCGGACCGCAGGCTGCCCAGCATTGCGACCACGATGAACCAGCCGATACCGGGCAGCGCGCCACCCAGCCGGCTGCCGGTCCCCCGACTGCCCAGTACGCCGGCGCCGAGGTTGCCGACCACGGCCACGATCGGACCCACCGGTACGCCGGCGCCGAAAACCCGCGGCACGGCCGCGTTCAGGAATCCGCCGATCGTCCCCAGCACGGCGCCGAGCACCACCAGGGCCAGGCCGGTCGCCAGCAACAGCACGCCCTGCGGGGGTGCTCCACTGGTCGACTGCCCGGCGGCGGCCGGCGACGTGGTCACCGGTTCCGCGCCCCCGAAGGACTCGGCGACACGGCCCCTGCGAGTGACCGCCGGGCCGGGCTCCGTCATCCCGACGACACTACCGACGAGCCCGGCCGAACCCAGGGCGGTTCAGCTTTGCGGGCAGGCCCTGACGGGACGGTGGTGAACTGCGAGCCCCCCGTGGGGTCGGCGACGTACTCGTGAGGGCGGGTCGGTTCCATTCATGCGGCCCCCCACCGCTGCGCGTCAGACGGGAGGGGAGAACTGGTCCGCGAGGTTCTGGGTCCGTAGGCGTACCGATCGCGAGGTCGGGTCGATCGCCGCCTGGGGGCGGACATGGAAGGCGTCCGATCAGCAGGCAGCCGGCTCTGTCAGGTCGATGACCTCGGACCGGTCAGCGCCAGCGGCCCGGGCGGCTTCCAGCACCTCGGTGATCTCCGGTCCGACCAGCTCGGACCGTTCGATCAGCGCGTCGCGGAGCGCCTCGACCAGGTGCCGGTTGTCACGCAACAGGGCCACCACGCGGACCTTCTGCTCTTGCAGGAGCGCCTCCACGTCGGCCCGCCCGGCGGGGTCCGCGAGGACCCGGCCGACGATATTGGTGTCGGAGAAGGCGCTGTTCTGCACGGCGGCGTACGACAGCAGGGAACCGCACATCCCGACCGACCCCACCATCTCGGCCGCCACGTTGGTCGCGTAGAGCAGGTCGCCCCCAGGGCCGGTGGAGATGTCGCCGAAGAAGATTTCCTCGGCGCCCTGGCCGGCGAGCGAGATCGCGATCAATGCCAGCATCTCGGTCCGGGAGCGGGTGAAGACCTCTTCCGCGTCACCGTGGGCCAGCAACCCGAGCGCGTCCCGCCGCTTGATGATCGTGAGGACCTCGAGTCGCCGTTCGGGGGCGGTGAGGTACGCCGCCGTCGCGTGCCCGGCCTCGTGGGTGGCGATCAGGCGCTTCTCGTGCTCGGTGTAGGCAACCGGCTGGCCCAGGCCGACCTCCTCGGTCAGCCGGGCCCGCTCGACGTCCTTCCAGCTCATCGTCTTCTTTCCCCGGCGTACGGCGTTGACCAGCGCCTCGTCGAAGAGGTGCTCGATCATCACCGGGCTGTAGCTCTGGAGGATGCCGGCGAGGGCGTCCTTGCGCTCGTCGAGGTCGAGCTCCGGGTCGTGGGCCTTGCGGGCCAGGAAGTGCTCGATCAGTTCACGGCGGCCCGCCTTGGCCGGCAGGTCGAAGGTGAGCCGGCGGTCGAACCGACCCGGCCGCAGCAGGGCGGGGTCGAGGTTGTCGGCCCGGTTGGTGGCCGCGATGAGCAGCACGTTGGTGCTCGGGGGTACCGGCTTGGCGAGCTGGCGGTGCACCGGGAGCAGGAGGTTGAGCCCGTCGATCAGCCGGCCCCGCATCTTCTGCCACCCGGTCGGGTCGTCGAAGGACTGCATCTGCACGAGCAGCTCGTTGACCACGCCGCCGGTGCCCTCGGAGATCATCGAGGAGTTGCGGACAGTGCCCATGGCGGCGTACGCCGAAGGCAGGCCGGCCGGCACGTGGCCGTCGGCGAACAGGCTGCCGGCCAACCGCCCGGTGGCGCGGACCGCACCCGGCATCGCCGTCGCGCTCATGCCGCCGCGGGCGGCGCCGATCGCGTCGATCTCCTCGATGAAGCCGATGGCGCCGCCCTCCTGGCGGGCGGCCTTGCGCAGCTCCTTGAAGTACGAGCGGATCTTGCGCGCGGTGGCGCCGTACATCATCGACTGGAACGCGGTCGCCGACACGAACAGGAAGGGGACGCCCGCTTCGGCCGCCATCGCCTTGGCGAGATATGTCTTGCCGGTGCCGGGCGAGCCCTCGAAGAGCAGCCCGCGGCGCGGCGTACCGCCCATCTCGCGAGCGAAGGTCTTGTGCGCCAGGAAGAGGTTGAGCGACCGGACGACGTCCTCCTTGACCGGATCGATGCCGCGCACGTCGGAGAGCCGTACCCCGATCTGCTCCGGCCGGTAGGTCACGTGCGGCGAGCGACCGGAGACCAGCTGGGTGCCGCCGAGCAGCGCGATGAGCATCGCGAAGAACAAGAACGGCCCGACCATCAGCCAGTCGATGTGCGGCAGCGCGAACACGTCGAACGGCCGGCCGTCGAGAACCCGGTACCAGAGGTACGCCGTCGGCACCCCGACGATGACCGCCAGCCGCCAGAGTCGGCGTCGCCGGCTGGTCTCGCGGGTGGCCCCGACGTCGGCTCCGCGGGCGTGCAACACGTTGGTGCCGCCGGCCTCGACCAGGGCGGAGTGGGTGGCGTTCGTCTCGGGCACGGCGAAACTCCTTTGCGGAAGCACTTCAGTGCGGCTCGCGGCGAACCGATGGATATTGGTTACAGCCTGTCCCGAGTCTGCTGCTCTCGGTCGATGCGGGGCGCGTCGATGTGCCCCGGGTCACCCGATCGGCCCAGCGCCGCCGTTCTGACCCGCCTCGCTGATCCAGGAGTCTGGAGCACTGACCACCCGTGGATCGAGCCTTAGCGGGTGGGCGTCGGCTCCACGCCGGCGAACAGGTCGTCCTCCCAGTCGTTCGCACCGACGCCCGGCCCCCGTTCGCCATGCGCCAGGACGTAGTGCTCCATCCCGAACGCCGTCCGACCGCCGCCGTCGGCGAGCGCGAAGAAGGGCCCGTCCACGGCGATCTGGCTCCGGTGCGCCCGCATCGCGGCCACCTTGGCCGGCAGCTGCTCCCGCGCGTCGACCTGCGTGGTGATCTGTTCGTCTGGTACGCCGAAGGGCAGGTCGTCGGCCGACTTCACGTCCGCACTGAAGAAGTCGGACTCGATCCCGGCCTCGCGGAAGTAGTCGATTCCGGCCTGCAGGGCCGACTTGGCGATGGCGGTGTAGTACAGCTTCGCCGGCGACCACGGCTCCCCGGCCTCGGGATAGCGGGTCGGATCGCCGGCCGCCCCGAACGCGGCCACCGTCACGCGGTGCGCCTGAATGTGGTCGGGATGGCCGTAACCGCCGTTCTCGTCGTAGCTGACGACGACCTGCGGCCGCACCTCACGCATCACCGCTACCAGCAGGCCGGTGGCCTCGCTGAGATCGGCGTTCCAGAAGGCCTCCGGCCGGGCGTTGCTCGTCGTATCCATCATTCCGGAGTCCCGGTAGCGCCCGGGACCACCCAGGAAGCGATGGTCGGTCACGCCGAGCGCCTCGCAGGCCGTGGCTAGCTCGCCGATCCGGTGCTGGCCGAGGCCGTCGGTGCGATCGGCGGCCAGGTCGGCGAGCTCCTCGACGAGGACCTCTCCCTCCTCGCCGAGGGTGCAGGTGACCAGGGTGACCAGAACGTTCTCCTCGACGTACCTGGCCATGGTGGCGCCGGTCCCGATCGACTCGTCGTCGGGGTGCGCGTGGACCAGCAACAGCCGCCGCGGCCGGTCCAGCGGCTCCATGTCGATGACCGCTTCCAGTGGCTCGACCGCGGCCGCGGCGGCAGCCAGTACGGCGTCCGCCGGGTCGGCGGCGAGTCGTTCCCCCGGCTCGGGCCCGGCCGGTTCCGGCTCCATCGTCGTCACCCGGGCACTGTAACGTCGGCACCCGCCTGAACTCCGCGGTAGTGCGCCCTCTCGATGCTTACCGTCCTTGAGGTAGCGGCCGGCTGAACCGCGACCCGGGGCTCGATGTCCTGCTGACCGTCCGGCTCATGGGCGCAGCAACGCCTTGGGGCTGAGGCCGGCCAGCTCGGTGCAGTCGCGGCTGAGATGAGCCTGGTCGGCATAGCCGGCGAGGTCGGAGAGCGCAGCGAGGTCGAGGCGTCGAGGGTCGGTGCGCGAGAGCTCCAGGAAGCGGCGGAGCCGAAGGACACGCTGCAGGGTCTTGGGACCGTAGCCCACCGCGACGCGGCAGCGACGCAGCAGCTGGCGGGTGCTCAGTCCCAGCTCGGCGGCGAGGGCGTCAACTCGCAGCAGACCCCCATCCGGATCTGCAAGGCGGCGTACGGCGGCCCGAACGGCGAGATCGGGCCGGCTCCTGGCGGCCAGGTCGGCAGCCGCGGCCGCGACCCGGCGGGCCGCCGTGTCGATGGGCAGCGCAGCAGCCAGCTGTTCGGCCAGCGCCGGCAGCAGATCGGCGATGTCGACCCTGCGGTCGCGCAGCTCGTCGAGCGGAACGCCGAGCGCTGACCCGCCCGCCCCTGGCAGGAACCGCGCCCCGATCAGCACCGTGCCTGGGAGAAGGGTGACCAGCAGGGGACCGGTGTCGGGCCCGGCAACGTGTGCCCCCCGGCCGGACTGCCAGATGAGGTCGACGCAGCCGTCGGGCAGCACCCGGGTCGGCAACGCGCCGCCGGCAGGAGTGACCTGGCTCCACAGGCAGGCAAGGACGTCCCGCTGCTCGCGCGGCGGTGCTGCCTCGCGGTAGCCCGGCAGCAGCTGCATGCCGGCCAGTGTGACCGATTCGTTCAAGACAGGGTCGGTGAGAATGGGACCCATGGATGTTCTGTTCGTCTCCAGCGTCTCCGTCGTGACGGCCGCTCCCGCCGAGGACCGCGCGCTGTTCGTCGATGCCCTCGGCCTGCCGTTGTCCGGGGAGGACGACTACGTCTTCACCGAGGGACTACCGGGCGTCAAGCACTTCGGGGTGTGGCCGCTCACCCAGGCAGCACAGGCCTGCTTCGGCGTCGACGAATGGCCCGCGGACCGCCCCGTGCCGCAGGCGAGCGTCGAGTTCGACGTAGCGGACGTCGCCGCCGCGGCGGCTGAGCTGGAGTCCAACGGCTTCGACCTGCTGCATCCGCCACGGACTGAGCCGTGGGGGCAGACCATCGCCCGACTGCAGAGTCCCGGCGGCTTGATCGTCGGGGTCGGCGTCACCCCCTGGATGCGCGACCCGACGTCGTAGCCCGGCACCGGGCACGTCTCGGGCGGCATCCTAGGGTCAGTTCGTGCACCCGTCCGAACGAGTTCCCGCCGTCCTGGCGGATCCGGGCGTCGACGTCGCCGATCCGCGCGAGCTTCTGCTGAGCTACCTCGACTGGTACCGCGAAGCCCTGAGCCGCAAGATCGCGGGGCTGCCCGACACCCAGCTGCGTTCTCCGGTCGAGCCGCTGGGCTGGTCGCCGCTGGGATTGATCAAGCACCTCGGATGGGTCGAACGCCGATGGATGCGGTGGGGATTCGCCGGCCAGGATGTGCTCGCCTACCCCCCGGGCGGCGACGAGGTCGAATGGACGATTCCGGCCGAGGAGTCCACCGACAGCGTCCTGTCGGCGTACGCCGATGAGGTGCGGTGGTCGCGGTCGCTGGCGGCCGCTGCCGATCTCTCTGAGCCGGCCGCGGTCGGTGGACGCTTCAAGACTCCCGAGGAAGCGCCCTCGCTCGGACGGATCCTGTTCCACCTGCTGCAGGAGTACGCGCGCCACGTGGGTCAGCTCGACGTCGCCCGTGAGCTAATCGACGGGGTGACCGGCGAGTAGCGGCCGGCCCGACGCCCGGCCTGGTGTCGTCTGAGTGTCCGGCCGTCACCCCCGGTGGACGGAGACGGCGTAGTCGCCGCCGGCGTACGGCCGGCAGTCCCAGGTGGCCCACCGGTCCACCGGTTCCAGCCCCGCCGCCGCAGCAGCGGCGTCGTACGCCGGTAGATCGAGCCGGTCGGGCAGCAGCGAGAAGCCGGCGACCAGCAGGCCACCCGGCCGCAGGACCGTGGCCAGCCGGGACAGGACGGCTTCCTCGGTACCCGGCGTGAGGAAGATCATGACATTGCCGGCGAGCAGGACGAGGTCGAACGGCCCGATCTCGGCGTCCAGCATTGCCAGGTCGGCTTGCAGCCACCGCAGCCGGGGTGCCTGCGAGCGAGCTACCCCGAGCATCGACGGGTCGAGGTCCACCCCGACGACGTCGTAGCTCCGGCGGGCCAGCTCCGTCGCCACCCGGCCGGTGCCGCAGCCGGCGTCGAGCACCCGCGAACCGGGTTGCACGAGCGATGCACAGAGATCGGCCTCCCCGTGAACGTCCGCTCCGGAGGCCGCCAGCTCGGTGAAGCGCTCGTCGTACGACCGGCCGCGGTCGCCGCCGGTCTCGGCCAGCCACCGGTTCTGCGTCACGCCACCGGGGGGTTGCTCCGGCTCGGCGGTCATGAGGCCGACCATAGGCTCGATGGGCCGCTCCAGTGCAGCTGTCGGGGCTCGGCTGCGGCCAGGCGGCCCCACAGCTGCACGGTAGTGGCCCTCCACGCACCGAGGGCTCGCGACGCCGGTGCTACAACGCCGCGCGGGCTCGACGGCCACGCGCCCGCTCGCGCTCGGCGGCCGGCAGCACCACCTTGCGGATTCGCACCGACTTCGGCGTCACCTCGGCGCACTCGTCCTCGCGGCAGAACTCCAGCGCCTGCTCCAGCGACAGCTGGCGATGCGGGATCAGCCGGACCAGCTCGTCTCCGGTCGAGGACCGCATGTTCGTAAGCTTCTTCTCCCTGGTCGGGTTGACGTCCATGTCGTCCGAACGCGAGTTCTCGCCGACGATCATGCCCTCGTAGACATCGGTGCCCGGCGGGACGAACAGGGTGCCGCGCTCCTGCAGGTTGAACAGCGCGTACGCCGTCACCGGCCCGCGCCGGTCGGCCACCAGCGAACCGGTGGCCCGGGTCCGCAGCTCGCCGTGCCACGGCTCGTACCGCTCGAAGACGTGGTGCAGCAGCCCGGTCCCCCGGGTCTCGGTCAGGAACTCGGTCCGGAAGCCGATCAACCCGCGGGCCGGTACGACGTACTCCATCCGGACCCACCCGGTGCCGTGGTTGACCATCGACTCCAGCCGCCCCTTGCGCAGGGCGAGCAGCTGGGTCAGCACGCCGAGGTAGTCCTCCGGCGCGTCGATGGCCACCCGCTCCATCGGCTCGTGCACCTTGCCGTCGACGATGCGCGGCACGACCTGGGGCTTGCCGACGGTGAGCTCGAACCCCTCACGTCGCATCATCTCGACCAGTACGGCGAGCTGCAGCTCGCCCCGGCCCTGCACCTCCCAGGTGTCCGGCCGCTCGGTCGGCAGCACCCGGATCGAGACGTTGCCGACCAGCTCGGCGTCCAGCCGGTTCTTCACCAGCCGCGCCGTCACCTTGCTGCCTTCCTGACCGGCGAGTGGGGCGGTGTTGATGCCGACGGTCATCGACAGGCTGGGTTCGTCGATCACCAGGGCGGGCAGCGGCACCGTGTCGTCCGGGTCGGCCAGCGTCTCCCCGATCGTGATACCCGGGATGCCGGCGATCGCCAGGATGTCGCCCGGTCCGGCCCAGTCCGCCGGTACCCGGTCCAGTGCCTCGGTGCGGAACATCTCCGTCAGCCGCACCCGCTCGACGCTGCCGTCGAGCCGGCACCAGGCGACCGACTGACCCTTGCGCAACTCGCCGTTGTGGATCCGCACCAGTGCCAGCCGGCCGAGATAGGGCGACGCATCGAGGTTGGTGACCAGCGCCTGCAGCGGCGCCCCCTCGTCGTACGCCGGTGCCGGCACGGAGTCGAGCAGCAGCTCGAACAGCGGCTTGAGCGAGTCGCTGTCGAGCTCCGCGCCCGGCTCCGGCCGGGTGGTGGAGGCGCGGCCGGCCCGGGCGTTGCAGTAGACGATCGGGAACTCGATCTGGCCCTCGTCGGCGTCGAGGTCGAGGAAGAGCTCGTAGGTCTCGTCGAGGACGTCGGCGATCCGCGCGTCCGGACGATCGACCTTGTTGACCACGAGGACGACGGGCAGCCGGGCCTCGAGCGCCTTGCGCAGTACGAACCGGGTCTGCGGCAGCGGCCCCTCGCTGGCATCGACCAGCAGGACGACGCCGTCGACCATGGCCAGCCCGCGCTCGACCTCGCCGCCGAAGTCGGCGTGGCCGGGGGTGTCCACGATGTTGATCGTCGTGTCGCCGTACCGGACCGCGGTGTTCTTCGCGAGGATCGTGATGCCCTTCTCGCGCTCGAGGTCCATCGAGTCCATGACCCGCTCGCGGACGGAGTCGTTGTCGGCCTGGTGCTGGGAGAAGGCGCCGGACTGCCAGAGCATGGCGTCGACCAGCGTGGTCTTGCCGTGGTCGACGTGGGCGACGATGGCGACGTTGCGCAGGTCGGCGCGGACGGCGCGGCGAGCAGGCATGACCGGAAACTCCGAGCGGGTGGGGACGCCGGGCGGACGCGCTGCGGCCTCCCAATCGTACGCCGAGCATCGGCCGCCGATCGTTTCGCGGCCCGCAGGCGGGTAGAAGGTCGCCATGTTCGCTCTGTGGATGCGTCGATGGATCACTGCCGTCGTACTTGCGCCGCTGGCCGGTCGGGTGGCCGAGCGGGTGGCCGGCCGGATGGAAACGCGCCGCGGCGCGACACCGATGTCCCGACGGCTGCGCCAAGGGGGCGCGGCGCTACGCGGGCGAGGGCGCCGCGGTCGCCGCTCCTGACCCCGGCGCCGTCGGGCGGCCACGGATGACCGAAAATGCCTCCCGGCGCCTCGTCGGAGAAGGCCCGCCGGAAGCGACTACCTGGCTGTGAGCGAGCAGTCCAGCCCGGCCGGCGACGCTCGCACCGCCTTGCGATCGCTCTACGACGAGGCGCTGCCGCACGTCTACGGCTACCTTCTCTCCCGCTGCGGACAACCCGACCTCGCCGAGGAACTCACCGCCGAGACCTTCCTGGCGGGGGTCGACGCGGTTCGCAAGGAGCGGCCGGCGCTCCCCAGCACCGCGTGGCTGATCGGGGTGGCCCGGCACAAGCTCGCCGACCATTGGCGCCGGCAGGCACGCGAACAGCGGCACCTGCAGAGCGTCCCCGAGCCCTCGGCCGCTGCCGAGGACCCGTGGGACGAGCGTCTGGACGCGCTGCGGGCTCGCGACGTGCTGCATGCGCTGGCGGCTCACCACCGCGCCGCGTTGACCTTGCGCTACGTCGACGACCTGCCGGTGCCGGAAGTCGCCGTCCTGCTCGGGCGCTCGTTGCACGCCACCGAGGCGCTGTTGGTCCGGGCCCGTCGGGCCTTCCGCCACGCCTACACCGCGAAGGAGGGCTGCGGTGACTGACCCCTTCGAAGCGCTCCGGAGCCCCGTCCGGCCGGTCGACCCCGACCCTGCCTTCGCCACCCGACTGCGCACCCGCGTCGAGCGGGCGCTGTCCCTTCCACGAGGAGTCGTCGTGTCCACAACCGCGCTCGACCAGCCCGACCGGACCCGAACCGGCACGGCCACCCGGCTCACGCCGTACCTCGCGGTCTCCGACGCCCACCACGCGCTGGAGTGGTACGCCGAGGTCTTCGACGGTCGTATCAACGGCGATCCGATCGTCATGCCGGACGGGCGGATCGGCCACGCCGAGATCGACATCGGCGGCGCCACCATCTACCTGTCCGATCAGCACCCGGAGCTCGGCGTCGTCGCCCCGCAGGCCGGCCAGGGCGTCGCGGTCAGCCTGCACGCCGAGGTTGCGGACGTCGACACCCTGACCGATCGGGCGGTGGCGGCCGGCGCAACGCTCGAGCGGCCACCCGGCGACAACCCGTACGGGCGGGTCGCCGTCGTACGGGACCCGTTCGGTCACCGCTGGATGTTCAACGCTCCGCCCGTGCCGGCGGCAGCGCAACCGATGCGGGAAGGCGACATTGCCTACGTCTCGCTCTGGGTGCCCGACGAGGAGCAGGCCGCGGACTTCTTCGCCGGCGTCCTCGGCTGGAGCTACCAGGGCGGCTCCGGGAGCAGGCAGGTGGTCGGGACGGTGCCGCACCACGGTCTGGTCGGAGATCAGCAACGGAGCACGCTGTTCCTGTGTTTCGCCGTCCGCGACGTACGAGCCGCCGCCGAGCGGGTCCGCGACGCGGGTGGGCGGGCTGAGGAACCCGGCCAGCAGCCGTACGGGCTGATCGCGGACTGCGTCGACGACCAGGGCATGCCGTTCGCTCTCTACCAGCTGGCCGGAGATGAGGCCCGACCGCCGGTCAACGGGGGGCACCCAGGTGACCTCGCCTACATCACCATCCAAGTCGTCGACTCCGCCGGAGCGCGGGCGTTCTACGGCAGCGTTCTCGGTTGGCGGTTCTCCCCGGGCCGGGCGACCGACGGCTGGGAGGCGGCGGACGTCTCGCCCATGGTGGGGATGAGTGGCGGCCATGACCAGGCCACCGTCGAGCCGATGTACCGGGTCGATGACATCGCGGCCGCCGTACGACGGGTGCGCGCGGCCGGCGGGTCGGCAACCGACCCGCAGGCTCAGCCCTACGGGATCATGAGCGAGTGCACCGACGACCAGGGCACCCGCTTCTACCTGGGCCAGCTGTAGCGCCCGCGACCGGAGGCGCCAGATGACCACCATAGACATGACACGTGAGGCGGCGCTGGCCCTTCCCGAGGCGACCGAACGGGATCACCACGGCCTTCCGTCCTTTCGGGTCGGAGGCAGGATCTTCGCGACCGTGCCCGACGACCTGCACGTCCGCATCATGATCGACGAGCACGACACCCGAGCACTGGCCAAGGGCAACCCCACCGCCTTTCAGGAGTACTGGTTCGGCGCGCGGCTTGCCTGCGCGGTCGTCAACATCGCTGTCGTCGAGATCGAAGAGGTGACCGAACTGCTCACCGACGCGTGGCGCCGGAAGGCGCCGCGCCGGCTCGTCCTGGCCTTCGACGAGTCCCGCTGATCTAGTCGGGCTCGAGCAACGGTCGCAGCAGTTCGACCAGCGGGAGGTCTTGTGGGAGCCACGCGACATCGTGCAGCCGATCCGCGGTAAGCCAGCGGATCGCCGCATGCTCGATCGCCCGTGGTCGGCCGTGGTGGACGGTGGCCGTCCATACCCGCAACACTGCGCGGCCGTCGGCGATCGGCAGGTCCGGGCCGAGCCGGTCGCCTACCGACACCTCGACGCCGAGCTCTTCCCGGCACTCCCGGGCCACCGCGACCCGTTCGTCCTCAACCGGTTCGACCTTGCCGCCCGGGAACTCCCACCAGCCGGCCAGCTCGGGCGGGGTGGCCCGTTGGGCCGCCAGCACGCTCGGCGTACCGCCGGCGAAGTCGAGGATGGCGGCGCCCACGACGACGATCGGTTCGGCGGCCACGGTGGCAGCCTCGCATCCCGGCGGCGGCGGCAACTCCGGCATAGTGGCGGGTGTAGCCACTGGTGATCGACACGTTCCGGAAGACCGGAGAGCTAACATGCCGACCGTGCTGGACGAGCACCTCGTCGCCGAATCGCTGACCGCGCTGACCGACTGGTCCGGAAGCCGGTCGGGGATCCGGCGGACCGTCTCGCTGCCGGTGGGGCAGATGGAGGAGCTGCTCAGCGAGGTGGCGGCGGCGGCCGACTCCATGAACCACCATCCCAAGGTCGACCGGTCCGGCGGCGCCACGACCTTCATCCTGTGGACGCACAGCGAGGGCGGCGTCACCAAGCTCGACTTCGACCTCGCCGGGCGGATCGACGAGCTGGTGCGGAAGGTGAGCGCCGATCTCCCGCCGGCCGAGCGCGGGTGAAGTCGGTCGGCATCGTCGGCGCGCCGTATAGCGGCAAGACGACGTTCTTCACGGCTCTGACGGCGGCCGATCCCACGCCCGGCGCCGCCCGGGCCAACGTCGCCGTCGTACCGGTGCCGGACCCCCGGGTGGACGAGCTGGCTCGGCTGCACCGTTCGAAGAAGTCGGTCTACGCGCAGCTGAAGTTCGTCGACGTCGCCGGGCTGGCCAAAGGGTCCGGTGCGGGCGGGGGACTCTCCGGCCAGACCCTGGGCCACCTGCGCGAGGCCGACGCGCTCGCCGTGGTGGTGCGCGGGTACGGCGAGGACGCGGACCCGGCGACCGAGCTGGCCGACCTGCTGCTGGAGCTCGTCCTCGCCGACCTGACCTCGATCGGCGGAGCCGCCGACAAGGCGGCGAAGAAGGCCCGCATCGGTGACCGCGCGGCCACCGCCGAGACGGAGCTGCTGGGTCGGGCCAAGGCGGTCCTCGACGGCGGCCGGCCGCTGCGCTTCTCGACGTGGGACGACGAGGAGTTGGCAGCCTTCCGCAACCTCGCGCCGCTGACCCTCAAGCCGTCGGTCCTGGTGCTCAACACCGATGACGAGGGCGCGAAGGAGGGAACCGCCCTCGCGGCGGAGCTGGCGCCGGCGCTGGGCCCGGACGCCGAGGGCATCGCCGTACCGGCCCGGCTGGAGGCCGAAGTAGGTGGGATGGCGGCGGCCGAGGCGGCCGAGCTGCTCGCGGAGTTCGGTGTCTCGGTCGGAGCGCTGCCGGCGGTCATCGCCTCGGCATACCGGTTGCTGGGATTGCTGACCTTTCTCACCACCGGCGAGGACGAGTCGCGGGCCTGGGAGGTACGCCGCGGGGCAACCGCTCCGGAGGCCGCCGGGGCCATCCACTCCGACCTCCAGCGCGGTTTCATCCGGGCCGAGGTCGTCGGCTTCGACACGCTGGTCACGGCCGGTACCTGGGACACCGCGCGGGCGACCGGCAGGTTGCGGGTCGAGGGCAAGGACTACGTGGTGGCGGAGGGCGACGTGGTCAACATCCGCTTCGCGGTGTGATGGCGCAGCCGGCCCGAGGTACGCCGGCCGACCGATGAGGCCCGTGGTGATCCTGGTCACCGGCGTACCGGGGGCTGGCAAGACGACACTGGCCCGCCAGTTGGCACCGGCGCTGGGTCTGCCGCTGGTGTCCAAGGACGTCGTGAAGGAGGCCCTCTTCGACACCCTCGGCACCGGCGGCCGGGCCTGGTCGCGGCAGCTCGGCGCCGCGGCCAACGAGGTGCTCTGGTCGCTGTTGCCCGACTTCCCGGCCGGAGCCGTGGTGGACGTGTGGCTGGACCCCCACCGCGACGCCGGCTCCGCCGAGCGCGGGCTCGCCAGGGCGGGTGTCGGCACGGCGTACGAAGTGCGCTGCGACTGCCCCGGCGAACTGGCTGTCGAGCGGTACGCCGCGCGCCTCCGGCACCCCGGCCACCTCCCCGCCGACCAGCAGACCCTGCACCGCATCCGGGAGGCCGCGACGATGGCGGAGCTGGGGGTCGGGCCGGTGCTGCGGGTGGACGCCACCCGTCCCGTCGACATCGCCGCGGTCGCAGACTGGGTCCGCCGGTTGGCGTCGGCGGGCGGCGAAATGCGCGGCGTCCATAAGCACCAGCCGGACACCGCGGCCCATTCCGGCGGGACCACGGGAGGGTGACGCCGTCGGTGCGGCGGTTGCGCGCGGCCATGTCGCGGGTCCCGAGGTCCGAGCGGTTGCGGGACGAGCTCGGCGTACCCCGCCGGGTAGTGCCGTTGCCGAGCAGCCGCCGGTCGCGGGTGTGGCGGGTTGAGCTCGCAGGTGCTCCGGCAGTGATCAAACAGGTCGTGGGCGGGGCGGGTGCCGCAGAGCGGTACCAACGTGAGGTGACAGCCCTGGCGATCGCCGGCCGGGTCCGTCCACCCGTGGCCCCGGCGGTGCTCGGCCTCGACGTCGGCGCCCGGTTGATGGTGCTGGAGTACCTGCCGCACCGGCGCCCCGGTCCGGAGTGGGTTCTCGACTGGGCTCGAACGCTGGGTCGGCTGCACACGGTCACGGGGCGGGAAAGCGCGCTCCCGACCTGGGCCGTCCCTTCGGGGCGGGACGTCGATTCCTTTCTCGGCTTTGCGCGGTCCCTGCGGGTGGGCGTGCCACCGGGCGTGCGGGCGGAGCTTGCTGCTCTGCTCGGCCGACTCGCTCCGAAGGACCCGACGGTGCTGCTGCACGGCGATCCCTGTCCGGGCAACGACCTGCACACGGAGGGTGGGATGCGGTTCGTCGACTTCGAGCAGGCGTGCCTGGGGAGGGGAGCAGTCGAGCTGGCCTACCTGCGGATCGGGTTCCCCACCTGTTGGTGCGTCACCACCGTCCCGACCGGGCTGCTGGCGGCGGCCGAGGCCGCCTACCGGGAGCAGTCGGCGAAGGCGTCGTCGGGAGAAGGTGCTCCGGCCGACGTAGCCGACGCGTGCGCCGGCTGGCTGGTCCGCGGTGACGCACTGGTCGAGGCCGCCCGGCGCGGGCGGAGCGACCACCTCGGGCGACTCGGTACGCACGACTGGCGCTGGGGGACGGTGACCGCCCGGGAGCGGGTGGCCCACCGGCTCGAAGTCCTCGCCGCCCTCGGTGCGGAGCATCCCCCGTTGGCAGAACTGGCCCGGTACGCCGCCGCCCTGCGCACCCGGATGCTGGACCGGTGGCCTGCCCTGGGCCGGCCGCCCGCGCTCCGACCGGCCTGACGGCCGGAGCGCCCACTCCGGCGCGGCTGCGGAAAACTGTCGGAGCGTCCTGTCAGCGTGACCGACATGGACGTTTCGACCCTGCTCCTCCTGTTCCTGGCGCTGGGCGCGGGCGCGCTGGCGGGCTTCCTGTTCGGCGCCGCCCTGGGTCGGGCGAGGTCCGCTGCCGCCGCCGGCGCCCGGGAGCTGGCCGCGGCCGACATCGAACGGCTACGGGCGGAGCGCGACGAGCTCGCCGACAGGCTGGCCGGCGCGGGCGCAGAGACGGCGCGGCTGACCGCGGCCGTTGAGCACGAGCGGGCCCGCTCGACCGAGAAGCTGGCCGTCCTCGAGGCGAGCGCAGCTGCGCTCTCGAGCGAGTTCAAGGCGCTGTCCGCCCAGGCGCTCGCTGCCAACAGCGAGCAGTTCCTGCTGCTCGCCGACGCCCGGCTCCGGGAGGCTGGGGCGCGCGCGGCCGGTGACCTCGAGGCCCGCCGCCTCGCAGTGGAGCACATGGTCGCGCCTCTGCAGGAGACGCTGGCCAAGGTCGAGTGCCAGCTGTCCGCCGCGGAGTCGGCCCGCGCCTCCTCGTCGGCGGCGCTGACGAGGGAGGTCGAGCTGGTGCGGGCCTCCAGTGAGCAATTGCGCCTCGAGACGGCCTCGCTGGTCACGGCGTTGCGCAAGCCGCAGACCAGAGGGCAGTGGGGTGAGATGCAACTGCGCCGGGTGGTGGAGGTGGCCGGCATGCTCGCTCACTGCGACTTCGACGCCCAGGCCTCCTCGAGCTCTGACGGCGACGGCGTGTTGCGGCCCGACATGGTGGTCCGGCTCGCCGGCGGCAAGAACGTGGTGGTCGACGCGAAGGTGCCGCTGGTCGCCTTTCTGGAGGCGGCCGAGACCGCGGACGATTCGGTCCGCGCGGAGCGGCTGAAGGCGCATGCGCGGCACCTGCGCACCCACGTCGACCTGCTCTCCGCCAAGAGCTACTGGGAGCGGCACTCCCCCTCGCCGGAGTTCGTGGTCCTCTTCGTCCCCGGTGAGGCCTTCCTCGCCCCTGCGCTTGACGCCGACCCGTCTCTTCAGGAGTACGCCGCCGGCAAGGGTGTCATCCTCGCCACACCGACGATCTTGATCGGGCTGCTACGCACCGTGGCCTACGCGTGGACACAGGCAGCGCTTGCCGACAACGCCAAGGAGGTGTTCGAGGTGGGCCGTGACCTCTACTCCCGGCTGTGCACTCTGGGCGATCACGTCGACAAGCTCGGCCGGTCGATCAACGCTGCGGTGGGCGACTACAACAAGGTGGTCGGGGCACTGGAGACCAGGGTCCTCGTCCAGGCCCGGCGCCTGTCCGACCTCAAGGTGGTCGAGAAGCCGCTGGAGCGGCCCCGGATCCTGGAGGTGGCCGCCCGCGCGATCACCGCGGCGGAGCTGCTCAGCAGCGACGACACGCCGACCGCCCTGGTCGTCCTCCCCCGCTCCGGTCCACCGGCGGAGGAGACGGCGATGAGCGGGTAGCCGACTCGGGCGGCGTGGGAGGTCGCCACCGCGCGGTCCAGGGATTAGCGTCTGCGGCCGTGCGCACAGCGACAGACAGCGGCAGCGTCCGGCTGGAGTCCGGCCCGCGGGCGGGTTCCCGGCGTGGGCCCGACGGTCGAGTTGGAGGTCCGGGTAGGCCGACCGCACCCGAGCTTTCCGGGAGCGGTCGGCTGGGCGATGGCCGCGGTCTGACGGCGCCCGGCGCGGTCCTCTTGGCGCTGTGCCTGGGGTTGGCCGGAGTGGGGATCGACGCCGCCACCGGAACCGGGCTGCGCGCCGCGTTCGCCGTGTCGTTCGTGCTCGGCTGCACGCTCGCTGCAGCCCTGGTCCACCACGAGGATTTGCTGGCGGCCGTGGTGATGCCGCCGTTGCTGTTCGTGACGCTGGCCGCGACCGGCTCCGTGCTCGACGGTGGCGGGCTCGGCGGCGGCTGGCTTACCCGCAGGGTGCTCGATGTCGTCACCGCCATGGTGACGGACGCGCCGGTGCTGTTCGTCGGTCTGGGAGCGGTGCTCGCGGTGGCGGCGGTGCGGTTGGTCCACTACCGCGCCTCGGTGCGGCAGCGGCGGCGCACGGCCCGGTCGGCCGCGGGACGGCCGATCGCCTCAGCCTGAGGCGGCTGCCGCCCGCAGACCGCGCCGAAGCTCCGGCGGCAGCGCGAAGAGCAGGTGCTCCCGCGCAGACTCGATCTCTTCGACATCACTCCAGCCGCGCGCCGCCAGCCACTCGAGCACCTGTTGCACCAGCTGTTCGGGCGCCGAGGCACCGCTGGTCAGACCGACGGTGGTGACGCCGGCCAGCCAGCGCTCGTCAATGGCCGCCGCGTCATCCACCAGGTAGGCCGCGCCGGCCCCGGCCTCCCGCGCGACCTCGACCAGCCGGACCGAGTTGGAGGAGTTCGCCGAGCCTACGACCAGGACCAGGTCCGCCGCCGCTGCGATCGCCTTCACGGCCACCTGGCGGTTTTGGGTGGCGTAGCAGATGTCGTCGCTGGGGGGCCCCTGCAACAACGGGAAGCGCTGCCGCAACGCCGCCACGGTGGCATTGGTCTCGTCCACCGACAGGGTGGTCTGTGACAGGTAGGCGACTCGAGCCGGGTCGCGGACCACCACGGTGGCGGCCTCGGCCGGTCCGTCCACGAGGTGCACGTGGTCGGGCGCCTCCCCCGTCGTACCGACGACCTCCTCGTGGCCCTCGTGGCCGATGAGCAGGATGTCGTAGTCGTCGGCGGCGAACCGACGCGCCTCGACATGGACCTTCGTAACGAGCGGGCAGGTTGCGTCGATGGTGCGCAGCCGGCGCTGGCGGGCTTCGTCGTGCACCACCGGGGCCACCCCGTGCGCGGAGAACACAACGAGCTCGCCTTCCGGAACGTCGGACGTCTCCTCGACGAAGATGGCGCCCTTGGCCTCCAGCGAGCGAACGACGTGTGCGTTGTGCACGATCTGCTTACGCACGTAGATCGGCGGCCCGTGCAGTTCCAGCGCCTTCTCCACCGTGATGACCGCCCGGTCGACGCCCGCGCAGTAGCCCCTCGGCCGGGCGAGCAGCACCCGCCGGGTGGCTACCATCGGGACGCTCATGTCCCCATGGTAGGCGGCGGTAGCCGTTTCGCCGGCCCGTCCACCTGGGGAGGTCACCCGGAACAACCGCTACCCGAGAATTGCGAAGGATTTGCCTCATGCCCTCACGCCCGCCGCTGCCACCGGCCGCCAGTACCGCGATCGGCCTCCTGGTGGCGAGCCTGCGCAATGCGGCCCGCCTACCGCGGCAGGCGGCCCGGTTCCCGCTGGAGGCCGCTCGGCGACCGGTTCGAGCCGCCCGGCGGGTGACCGCCGCACTGCCGGTTCCGGACGCGGTTCGTCGCGAGTACGACGCCCTCGCCGAGCGTGGAGTGGCGGTGGTCTCGCGGCTGCGTCCGCCGGCGACGAGCCAGCAGCCCGCCCCGGCCGCGGCGGACGCCGGCGCCCCTGGTACGGCTACCGAGATCGTCGAGCAGGCAGAAGAGCAGGTGCACGCCGACGGCGTGAGATCCGGCGCCGGCCTGGACCATGACGACCTGCCGCTACCGGACTTCGACCACCTCACGCTCGGATCGCTCCGCGGCCGGCTGCGTCGGCTGTCGCTGGCCGAGCTGGTCCAGCTGCGCGAATACGAGCGAGCTCACGGCCGCCGACTGCCGATCGTCACGATGCTGGACAACCGCATCGCGAAGCTGACCGCGGAGCAGGAGCCGGGCGACCCCTCGCGGCAACCGAGATAGCGGCCCGGCCGCATAGGCTGCGCGAATGGCGCTGACCTCGACGCCCGAGTCGCCGCTGCCGGTGCGGACGGTCGCCAAGGCCATCGGCGACTGGATCGGACGGCTCGGCCGGGTCTGGGTCGAAGGGCAGGTCACGGAGCTGACCCGCCGGCCAGGCGTCGGCTCGGTCTTCTTCACCCTCCGCGACCCGGTGGCGGATGTGTCGGTACAGGTCCGCTGCCCGCGCGACGTCTACGAAGCGGTCAGCCCCCCGTTGGTGAGCGGGGCACGGGTGGTCGTCTCCGCCCGGCCGGAGTTCTTCCTGACCCGCGGGACGCTGTCGCTGACGGCGTACGAGATCCGCCCGCTGGGACTCGGCGCGCTGCTGGCCCGACTCGAGGCCCTGCGTACGGTGCTTGCCGCTGAAGGTTTGTTCGCGCCGGAGCGAAAGCGCGCCCTGCCCTTCCTCCCCCATGTCGTGGGGTTGGTGACCGGCCGGGCCAGTGCCGCCGAGCGCGACGTGCTGGAGAACGCCCGCCGACGGTGGCCCGCGGTCCGCTTCCGGGTGGAGGCGGTGGCGGTGCAGGGGCCGCAGGCGGTGGCGTCGGTGCTCGGCGCGCTGGTCGCGCTGGACGCCGACCCGGACGTCGAGGTGATCGTGCTGGCCCGCGGGGGTGGCTCGGTCGAGGACCTGCTGCCGTTCTCCGACGAGGCGCTGTGCCGTGCCGTCGCGGCCTGCCGGACGCCGGTGGTGAGCGCCGTCGGCCACGAATCCGACGTACCGCTCGTCGATCTGGTCGCGGACCGCCGGGCCTCCACGCCCACCGACGCGGCCAAGCTGGTGGTACCCGATGTCGCGGAGGAGTCGGCTCGGGTGCTCGCCATGCGGGACCGGGCCCGCCGCTCGCTCCGCCTGGCGCTCGACCGGGAGTACGCCGGTCTGGCGGCGCTGCGCGCCCGGCCGGTGCTCGCCGACCCGGCTCGACGGCTGGATCAGTACGCCGTGGACGCCGCGGCTCTCCGCGACCGGGCGGCCCGCGCGGTGGCTACCGGCGTCGCCAGCGCCGTCGCCCAGCTGGCGAGCAACCGGGCTCGGCTCGCTGCGTTGTCGCCGGCGGCGACGCTGGAACGCGGGTACGCCGTCGTCCAACGCAAGGACGGCGCGGTCGTGCGCGAGCCGGCCCAGGTCGCCACGGGTGAGATGTTGCGACTGCGACTCGCGGCCGGTGAGCTCCGCGCCAGGGTCAGCGCACCGCGACCGGCCCCGGCCGGCCGGCGATGAGCACGCCGCCGGAACTCAGCTACGAGCAGGCCCGCGACGAGTTGGTCGAGGTTGTACGCAGGCTCGAAGCCGGCGGCGCCACCCTGGAGGAGTCGCTCCAGCTGTGGGAGCGCGGCGAGGAGCTGGCCGGGACCTGTCAGCGTTGGCTCGACGGCGCCCGCAGCCGGCTGGCCGCCGCGGGAGGCAAGCAGCCGGACCCCGAGCCGGACTAGCCCTCGAGCCGGAACCTAGCCGGCCGCCAGCGAGGCCGCGAACGCGCGCAGCTCGTCCAGGGTCGCCGAGCCGCTGAGTACGACGCTGGCCCCCGCCGCGGCACGGGACAACGCCAGCTCGCCGGGCGCCGTACGCCATTGCTGCCAGGGCTGGCCGGCCACGTCCACCGCCGGCAGCGGTCGGGCGCCCTTGCCGAGCTGCGCGGCCACGAACCCCGCGGCGTCACCCTCTTCCAACCCGAGGAAACGCTCCGCCGGCGTGACGTAGCCCAGGTGCAGGGTGGCGGAGGAACCGCCGGCCGAGGGCGCCACGGCGATTCGGGCGCTGGTGGCGCGCCAGCCGGCCGGCAGGCCGCGCGGTCCGAGCACCGGGTACGCCGCGATCTGGCGAGCGGCCGAGACCGAGGCGGCCGCATCGACCGTCTTGACCGCCGTGCCGTTCGGACCGGTGGGGAAGATCAGCTGTCGGCTTGGTCCGATCAGCAGGAACAGCAGCACGAAGGCGAACACGAGCCCGAGTGAGCGGGCCATATCGGAGACGGTCTCGTCGCCACGCTTGGGTCGCGCCACGCCTCCATAGTCGCCCACGCCGCCGGCTCCGGCACATGGACCACTGGTCAGGCCAGGACCCGACGGTCGGCACCGCTTCGGATCGCTGCCATCTCCGCGAGCACCGCGGCGCACTCCTCGGCGGTGTTGTAGAAGTGCGGAGCCACCCGGATGCCCACGCCGGGACGATGGTCCACGACGAAACCACGAGCGATCAGCTCGTCGTGAACGCGCTGCGAATCGCCGGGATCCACGGTCACATGGCCGCCGCGCCGGGCCGGATCCGCCGGCGAGCGCACCGTGAAGCCACGGGCCAGCGCGTCCTCGAGCAGCGGCTGGGTCAGCGACTGCGAGCGCTGCCGGATCCGGTCCACGCCAACCGCCAGCACCGCGGCGTACCCGGGCGCCGCGGCGTACGCCGAGGGGACCCCGGGCGTGCCCCCGGTGAACCGCCCCACGCCCGGCGCGTACTCCACCACGTCGAACTCGAACCCGAACGGGCGGGCGTGCCCCCACCAGCCCACCTGCGCCGGTCGGAGCTCGACCGCGATCTCCGGCTTGACATACATCCACCCCGCGCCGGGGCCGCCGCAGAGGTACTTCACCGAGCCACCGACGCAGAAATCGACGTCGAGGTCGACCACCTCGACCGGCATGGAGCCGGCCGACTGGTAGGCGTCGAGCAGCACCAGCGCTCCGACCTCGTGCGCCCGCTGGACCACCGGCCGGACGTCGACCAGCGTCGATGAGCGGAACAGCACATGGCTGATGGCCACCAGCGCCGTACGGTCGTCGATGGCATCGACCAGCCGCTGCGGATCGAGGGAGACGCCGTCGCCGTCGCTGGGGACCACATGCGGCTCGGCGCCGTACCGCCCGTGCTCCTTCCACAGGTAGTGGCTGCCCGGCCACTCGAGATCCGAGTACACGACCCGGTTGCGGCTGCCGGTGAAGTCGATGCAGCTACCGACGGCGGCCATCAGGTCGGCGACGTTCTGCCGCAGCACCGTCGTACCGGGCGGCGCGCCGAGAATGGACCCGACCATGTCCGCGACCCGCACCATCTCCGGCTGCCAGGTCGCCCAGGCGACGACGCCCTCGGTCTCCCAGAGGTCGGCGTACTGGTTCAGCCGGGTGCGGGTGTCCCGGTGCATCGCGCCCAGCGAATTGTTGATGAGGTAGGTCTTGTGGCCGAGGATCGGATAGTCCTCGCGGCGGGCAAGCAGGTTCTCGTGCACCGGGCCTCCTCAGGCGCGGGCGAGCGCGTCACCCAGGAAGTACTTGCTCAGCGTCGTCTCCTGGCCCTGGTAGTGCGACCGGCCGGGGTCGCCGTAGAGGTTGCCGGGGACATCGGCCATGCGCTCGAAGCTGAGCTTGCAGACGCTCTGCCCGCTCTCCACCATAAACGGTACGTCGTGCGCCCGGACCTCCAGAGCCGCCCGACTGCCGCGGGACGCCAGCCCACTGCAGCCGAACCCGGGGTCGAAGAAGCCGGCGTAGTGCGTTCGCAGCTCACCGCTGGTCGGGTCATAGGCGACCATCTCCGAAGCCAGCTGGGGCGGAATGCTCACCCGCTCCCTGGACAGGAGCAGGTAGAAGGTCTCGGGCTCGAGCAGGAGCCGGTCTCCGGACTCGCTGCGGACCGGCTCCCAGAAGTCCGCCGGATCGATCCGGACGTCGCTGGTGAGGTCGAGCAGCCGGGTGTGCGACTTGGCCCGGTAGCCGGCTATCCCGTCGCGATCGCCGGCGAGATCCACGCTGAGAAACAGCCCGTTGCGGACCTCGGGTTCCAGCGGGCCGGCGCTGGCCGGGTCGGTGTTGTACAGCAACGGAGTGACCCGGTGCGTGTCGAGGATCTCGGCGTCGGAGAGCCGGCCGCCCGCGCCGGCAACGATCCGCAGCTGGCTGAGTGAGATGCCGGCCCTGACCTTGATGGGAAAGGACAGCGGCACTACTTCGAGATAGAGGCGCCCCCGGTATCCGGGTCGGATCTCGTCGAACTGGTAGTTGTGATCGGTGATGACGCGGGTGAAGACGTCGATCCGACCGGTGGAGCTCTTGGGATTCGCCTTCGCCCGCAGCCACTGCGGCAGGCTCAACTCCTCGCGCAGCGGTATCAGGTACGGGACCTTGACTTCCAGGAACCCACCACCGCCGTACAGGTCCACGACGCCCTGGCTCAACTCCAGGAGCTTGGTCTCGACGGTGTCCCTGTCCGGCAGGAAGCTGGACCGCAGCCGGTGCGCCGTGTCGCCAAGGGTGAGGTCGACGCTGGCGGGCTGCACCCGGTGCGGCGCGATCACGAACTCGCCGGCGCTGAGGTAGCCCCGGGCGATGGCTTCGTGCAGCAGCCGATCCGGCAGGACACCGGTCAGCTCCGGCCCGAGCCCGGCCGCGCCGCGCGCGGCGGCCGGTAGCTGGTCCACCCCGGCGAGTCTAGGGACACCTCGACGGCAGGCCGCCGACCGACGGCACTGAGGTCCCCGCTTCGTTCCTCGCCAGAGCTGCCTGCCTCGAGCCGAGGTGCAGACGCAAGTGCGCCTGCCAGCACGACTGGGTGTACGGCGAATGCCGCCACGGGTGCGGCTATAGTGCCGTACGTGCCGACGTACCGGATGGGCCAGGCCGCGGTGCTGCTCGGGGTCAGCGTCGACACCCTCCGCCGCTGGGCGGACGCCGGCCGGCTGCCGACCTCCAAGGATGCGGTCGGCCAGCGACAGGTCGACGGCAAGGACCTCGCGGCGCTCGCGGTCGAGCTCGCCGGCGCCACGCCGGCGCCGCAGCCGACGGGCGCGCAGTCGGCGCGCAACCGTTTCCCGGGCATCGTCACCCGGGTCGTCATCGGTGACGTGGTGGCCCAGGTCGAGATCCAGGCCGGCCCGCACCGGCTGGTGTCGCTACTGACCCGGGAGGCCGTCGAGGAGCTGGGGCTGGCACCCGGGATGCTCGCCGTCGCCGCGGTCAAGGCCACCAACGTCGTGGTCGAGCTTCCCGCCGATCCGTGAAACGTGCGGTCGGCCGGCAGCTCGCCGCGGCGGTGCTACTGGCCGTCGCCGGCTGTAGCACCGGCTCCACCGGAGACGGTGCGAACGCCGCCCGCGTGCTGGCCGCCACCTCCCTGGCTGCAGCCTTCGGCGACATCCACGACGTTTCACCTGAGACGTCTTCGCTGTCCTTCGCCGGCTCCCAGGCACTGGTGGCGCAGGTCGAGCAGAGAGCGCCCGGCGACGTCATCGCCACGGCGGACACCGCGACCATGGACCGGTTGTCCGAAGCCGGCCGGCTGGCCTCCACGCCGCAGATCTTCGCCGCGAACCGGCTCGCCATCGTCGTGGCCGAGGGGAACCCCCGACGCATCACCGGACTGGCCGACCTGGCCCGTCCCGGCCTCATCGTGGTGCTCGCCGCTCCAGCGGTGCCGGCCGGCCGGTACGCGGGCCAGGTCCTGGCCCGCGCCCGTGTCCACGTCCGGCCGTCCTCGCTGGAGGAGAACGTCGGCGCGGTGGTGACCAGGGTGGCCCTCGGCGAGGCGGACGCCGGGCTGGTCTACGTCACCGACGTCGCAAACCGCCGGGACGTGAGCCGGGTGGACATCCCGAAGGCACAGAACATCGTGGCGCTCTATCCGATCGCGCTGCTTCGGGATGCGAGCCACCGGGAAGCCGGCCGGAGGTTCATCGGCGTCGTGCTCTCGGCCCGGGGGCAGCAGATCCTGCACGACCACGGCTTCCTTCCCCCGCCGGGCCGACCATGAGGCCGGTACGCCGGCGGCCGGCCGGCCTCCCCGTGGCATTCGCCGCGCCGGCCGGCCTCGCGGTCGTCTTCCTGGCGCTGCCGCTGGCCGGGCTGCTGGCGCGGGCACCCTGGTCATCACTCGGCAGCCGGTTGGCGGCCGGGCCGGCGCGGACCGCGCTGCTGCTGTCGCTGGAGTGCTCGCTGGGGGCCTTGGCTCTCAGCCTGCTGCTCGGCGTACCGCTGGCCTGGCTGCTCGCCCGCACCCGGTTCCGTGGCCAGGCGCTGGTCCGGGCCCTGGTCACCCTGCCGCTGGTACTGCCGCCCGTGGTCGGCGGGGTAGCGCTGCTGACGGCGTTCGGCCGAAGCGGCGTGCTCGGGCCTGCGCTGGCCGAGATCGGCGTCACGCTGCCCTTCACCACGGCCGGCGCGGTGCTGGCGGAGACCTTCGTCGCGCTGCCGTTCCTCGTGCTCACCCTCGAGGGAGCGCTCGCCGGCCTGGACGGACGGCACGAGGACGTCGCGGCCACCCTCGGCGCCGGCCAGCTCACGGTCTTCCGCCGGGTGACCCTGCCCTCGGTGGCTCCGGCGCTGGCGGCCGGCTCCGCGCTGGCCTGGGCCCGGGCGCTCGGGGAGTTCGGCGCCACCGTGACGTTCGCCGGCAACCTGCCGGGCCGGACGCAGACGCTGCCGCTCCTGGTCTACCTGGCCCTGCAGGAGGACCCCGCCGCCGCCGTGGCGCTCAGCCTGGTGCTTCTCGCGATCTCACTGGTCGTACTGATCGCCCTGCGGGGCCGCTGGACGGCGCGCAAGTGAGCGGGCTCAGCGCGGTCGTCGAGGCGACCGCCGGCAGCCTGCGCCTCGACGTAGCGCTGGAGGTTGCCGCCGGGGAGGTGATAGCCCTCGTCGGCCCCAACGGCGCCGGCAAGACCACCCTGCTCCGGACTCTCGCCGGCCTGCACCCGGTCACGGCCGGCCGGGTGGCGCTGGCGGGGCAGGTGCTCGACGACACCCTGGGCGGCGTACGGCTGCCGGCCGCTGCCCGGCGGGTCGGGCTGGTGCCCCAGGAGGGCGCGCTGTTCCCGCACCTCTCGGTTCGCGACAACATCGCGTTCGGTCCGCGCTCCCGCGGCGCCCGGCGAACCGAAGCGCGCGCGGCGGCAGCCGCGATGATGAGCCGGCTGGAGATCGCCGGCCTGGCCGACGCCCGGCCCGGCGCCCTCTCCGGCGGCCAGGCGCAGCGGGTGGCGCTGGCCCGCGCGCTGGTCACCGAACCCCGGCTGCTGCTGCTCGACGAGCCGCTGTCCGCGCTGGACGGGACGGCGCGGGTGGAGGTACGCCGGGCGCTGCGCCGGCACCTGGCGGCGTACGACGGGGTATGCGTGCTGGTCACGCACGACCCGCTGGACGCGGTCACGCTGGCAGACCGGCTCGTCGTGCTCGAGGACGGCCGGATCACCCAGGACGCGGTGGCGGCGGAGGTCACCCGGGCGCCGAGATCCCCGTGGGTCGCCCGGCTGCTCGGCTGGAACGCCTACCGCGGCACGCTGACCGACACCGGACTGAGCGTCGACGGCGGCGCGCTGGTGGCCGCCGACCCGCTGCCGGCCGGCGGCGGCGGCCTGGCCGTGGTGCCGCCCTGGGCGGTCGCCGTACACCTCGGCCGGCCCGAAGGCAGCCCCCGCAACGCCTGGCCCGGCACCGTGGGTGAGCTCTCGATGCTCGGCGGCCGGGTGCGGGTCCGGATCGACGGCCCCATGCCGGTTGTCGCCGAGGTGACCGCGGCCGGTGCCGCCGCGCTCCGGCTGGCCGAGGGCGCGCAGGTCTGGGCCAGCGTCAAGGCGACCGAAGTCACCCTGGCGGCCCTGTAGGTCATACGATGCCGGTCCGCCGCAGATCCGGGGGTACGCCGCCATGACCGACGCCGCCGCTCGCCGACAGGACCAAAACGAGGCCAGCCGACAGGGCCGAAGAACCCCCGAAACGCCCGACCGCAACCTCGCCCTCGAGCTGGTCCGGGTCACCGAGGCGGCGGCGATGGCGGCCGGCCGGTGGGTCGGCCGTGGTGACAAGAACGGTGGTGACCGGGTGGCTGTCGACGCGATGCGCCGCCTGATCGGCACGGTCTCGATGAAGGGCGTGGTGGTCATCGGGGAGGGCGAGAAGGACGAGGCCCCGATGCTGTTCAACGGCGAGGAGGTCGGCGACGGCAACGGCCCGGAGTGCGACGTCGCCGTCGACCCCATCGACGGCACCACCCTGATGTCCAGGGGCATGAACAACGCCATCGCCGTACTCGCCGTGTCCGAACGCGGCACGATGTACGACCCGGCCGCCGTGTTCTACATGGAGAAGCTGGTCACCGGGCCCGAGGCGGCCGACGTCGTCGACATCACCGCGCCGGTGAGCCACAACATCGCGGCGGTGGCCAAGGCGAAGAACGAGGACAACGAGGACCTCACGGTCTGCATTCTCGACCGGCCCCGGCACGACGAGCTGGTCGCCGATGTCCGCGCCACCGGTGCCCGGATCAAGTTCATCACCGACGGCGACGTGGCCGGCGCGATCATGGCCGCTCGGGAGGGCACCGGCGTCGACCTTCTGCTCGGCATCGGCGGTACGCCGGAAGGCATCATCACCGCCTGCGCGATGAAGTGCATGGGCGGGGTCATCCAGAGCAGGCTCTGGCCGCGCAACGACGAAGAGCGCCAGCACGCCCTGGACGCCGGCCACGACCTCGACCGGGTCTTGACGACCGAGGATCTGGTCCGCTCCGACAACGTCTTCTTCGTCGCCACCGGTATCACCGACGGTGAGCTGATGCAGGGCGTCCGCTACCGGGGAGACGGAGCGACGACCCACTCGCTGGTGATGCGCTCCAGGAGCGGCACGATCCGCTCCATCCTCAGCCAGCACCAGCTCTCCAAGCTGCGGTCCTACGCGTCGGTGGACTTCGACCACCACGCCTGAGCCTCAGCGGAGCTACCGCCCGGCCGAATTGCAGATGACCTCTCGGCCTTCATGGGGCAGGCTGGCGACAGGCGAAAAGGTCGGCGTCTCCAGCGCTGGGACTCGGGGGGTGTGCTCGGCATGCTCCCGCCCGGCGACCGGACACTGCTGGCCCGCCCGTCCGTGGAACCCGCCGCGGCGGTCCCCCCGGTTCCGGCGATCTCGCTGCGCGGCGTACGGAAGCGCTTCGGAGCGATCGTCGCGGTGGACGGGCTCGACCTCGAGGTGCCCACCGGCACCTGCCTCGGCCTGCTCGGCCCGAACGGCGCCGGCAAGTCCACCACGATGCGGCTGCTCACCGCGCAGGCGATCGCCGACGAGGGTGAGATCTCCGTGCTGGGCTACCGGCTGCCTGAGCAGTCCAAGGTCGCTCGCGCGGAGTGCGGCGTCGTACCGCAGCTGGACAACCTCGACGTCGAGCTTTCCACGCGGCAGAACCTCGCGGTCTTCGCCCGCCTCTACCGGGTCCCGCGCCCCGAGCGGCGCGCCGCCGTGGACCGCGCGTTGGCCCTGGCGGGGTTGACCGAGCGGGCCGATACCAGGGCCGACAAGCTCTCGGGCGGGATGCGCCGTCGACTGCTCATCGCCCGTGGCCTGGTGCACCGGCCGCGGCTGTTGCTCCTCGACGAGCCCACCGTCGGGCTCGACCCGCAGGTCCGCCAGGAGCTGTGGGCGCTGATCGACCGGCTACGCAGCGAGGGCGTCACCGTGTTGATGTCGACCCACTACATCGAGGAGGCCGAGCGGCTCGCCGACACGGTGGCGTTGATGACCGCCGGAAAGGTGATCGTGTCCGGCCGGCCGACGGCCCTGATCCTCGAGTACGCCGGCCGCGAGGTCGCCGAGTACTACGGGCCGCCGGACCGGCTCATGGAGGTCGAGACGATCGCCCTCGAGCATGGCCACCCCACCCGGCGCACCGGACCGTCGGTAGCCGTGCTGAACGCGGAGCGGCTCTCTCCCGACACCGCCGAACGGCTCGGCGCCGGCGCCCGCCGCCCGGCCAACCTCGAGGACGTCTTCGTGCTGCTCACCGGGGAGGTGATCGAGTGAGCGCACCGCCCGCGCCCGTCGTACGCCGGATGCGTCGGCTCGAGCCGGCGGCACTGGCCGGCGTGATGTCGCGCGAGCTGACGATGTTCCGCCGGTACTGGCCCTCGACGACGTTCTCCTCGGTGGTCGAGCCCACGATCTACCTGCTCGCCTTCGGCTTCGGCTTCGGCTCGCTGGTGGCCCGGGTCGGCGGCTACTCCTACAAGGAGTTCGTCGGGACCGGAGTGGTTGCGACCTCGGTCCTGTTCGCCTCGGCGTTTCCGGCCATGTTCGCGACGTTCGTCCGGCGCACGTTCCAGCGGACCTACGACGCGATTCTCGCCGCCCCGGTCGACGTCGAGGAGCTGGTCACCGCCGAGGTGCTGTGGATCGCGATTCGCGCGGGCGTGTACGGGATGGCGCCGCTGCTGGTCGCGGTCGGCTTCGGGCTCGACCTCTCGTACGGGATGCTGCTGGTGCCGTTGATCGGCGCGCTGACCGGCTTCGGCTTCGCCGGATTCGGCGTCTGGGTGTCCGGTGTGGTGCCGTCCATCGACGCCTTCGGATACATCATCTCGGCGGTGCTCACGCCGTTGTTCCTGGTCGCCGGCACCTTCTTCCCGGTCGGTTCACTCCCGCACTGGGCCACCACGCTGGCGCAGGCCAACCCGCTCTACCACTGCGTGGAGCTGGTCCGGCACGCGGTCTTCGGGCTGCGGCTCGGGCCGGACCTGGCCCACACCGGCGCCCTGGTGCTCTTCGCGCTGGCGATGTGGCGGTTGGCGATCTATCAGCTGCAACGCCGCCTGATCGACTGACCCGGCCGACCCTCGGGGGGTGCGATGATCAACCAGGCGACTTAGACTTGGTGACGTGACGGAGCCGGAGTTCCGAGTCGAGCACGACTCGATGGGCGACGTGCAGGTGCCGGCCGCGGCCAAGTGGCGGGCCCAGACCCAGCGGGCGATCGATAACTTCCCGGTCTCCGGGCTGCGGCTCGAGCGCGCCCACATCGAGGCACTGGCCCGGATCAAGGCCGCGGCCGCCAGGGTGAACGCCGAGCTCGGCGTCGTACCCGAGGACATGGCCAAGGCCATCGCCGACGCCGCCGACGAGGTGGCCGAGGGCCGGTGGGACGACGAGTTCCCGATCGACGTGTTCCAGACCGGCTCCGGCACCAGCTCCAACATGAACGCCAACGAGGTGCTCGCCACCCTCGCCACCGAGCGGCTCGGCGCGCCTGTGCACCCCAACGACCACGTCAACGCCTCCCAGTCCTCGAACGACGTCTTCCCCTCCTCGATCCACATCGCCGCGACCTCCGCGGTGGTGAACGAGCTGATCCCGGCGCTCGAGCACCTGGCCGGCTCGCTCGGTCGCAAGGCCACCGAGTTCGTCGACGTGGTCAAGAGCGGCCGCACGCACCTGATGGACGCGACACCGGTCACCCTCGGGCAGGAGTTCGGCGGCTACGCCGCGGCGATCCGGCTCGGCATCGAGCGCCTCGACGCCGCCCTCCCCCGGCTGGGCGAGCTGCCCCTGGGCGGTACGGCGGTCGGGACCGGGATCAACACCCCGCCGGGGTTCGCCGCCCGGGTGATAGCGCGGCTGCGGGAGGACACCGGGTTGCCGCTCAGCGAGGCGCGCGACCACTTCGAGGCACAAGGCTCCCGGGATGCGCTGGTCGAGGCCAGCGGCATGCTCCGCGTCATCGCGGTGAGCCTCTACAAGATCGCGAACGACCTGCGCTGGATGTCCTCGGGCCCGCGCGCCGGGCTGGCGGAGATCCGGCTGCCGGACCTGCAGCCGGGATCGTCGATCATGCCCGGCAAGGTCAACCCAGTCATCCCGGAGGCGGTCTGCCAGGTCGTTGCCCAGGTCATCGGCAACGACGCCGCGGTCGCCTTCGGCGGTGCGGCGGGCAATCTCGAGCTCAACGTCATGCTGCCCGTCCTGGCTCGCAACCTGCTGGAGTCCATCCGGCTGCTCGCGAGCATCTCCAGGCTGCTCGCCGACCGCTGCGTCGACGGCATCGAGGCCGACGAGGAGCGCTGCCGCCGGTACGCCGAGAGCTCGCCGTCGGTCGTCACCCCGCTCACCAGGTACATCGGCTACGAGGAGGCGGCCGCGGTCGTCAAGGCGAGCATGGCCGAGCAGAAGACGATCCGCGAGGTCGTGCTTGATCGCGGCTACGTCGAGCAGGGAAAGCTGACCCAGGCGGAGCTGGACGAGGCGCTCGACGTGCTGCGGATGACCCGCCCGCCGAAGTAGGAGCCGCCGGCAGCTGACGTCGCCGTCGCTTGGCTAGCCGTAGCCACCACCGCCACCACCGCCACCGCTGCTCGAGCTGCCAGGTTTGGGTTTGTCCTTGCCGCCCCCGCCATAGGAGCCGCCGCAACCGGCGGCCAGGACGGCGACGAGCAGAGCGGCCAGTAGTCGTGGCGAAGTCCGACCCATACCTGATATTACGTAGGAGTCCCAGCCTCGGTTCAATCTCCCTTGGTCCCCGCCCGGGGACTCGACCGACCGGGGCTATTGACACCCCCGGTACGACGCGTGCACCGTCCGGAATAGGCGCCGTCGTCGTCGGGCGGCCGGCGCCGCACCACAGCTGGAGGCGCGATGCTGTTCGGAGGCCGACTCTGCGCCATGTCGGTCGGTGCAACCGCGCTGACACAGCTGCTGCTCGCCGTACCGGTGCAGGCCGGACCGGTGACCTCGCTGCGCTTCGCCGGTCGGTTTGGCATCGCCAGCTGGACCACCTGCCCCGACCCGGGGCCGGGGCAGCGTTGCACGGACACCGAGGTCATCGCCTCGGAGAGCAGCCTGAAGGAGAAGGGCTTCGGCCGCTCCGCCGGGCCGAGGTTGATCTACCGCCAGTTCCGGTACGACGTCAGTGCCGACGGTGCCTCGACGCGGGAGACCGGCGAGACGCTCGGCGGAACGGACGCGGCCACCGTCGCGGTACAGCCCCGGCTGAACTATGCGTCGGCGACCGCCAAGGTCCCCGTTGAGGTCTGCACCTTCGACCCGGATGGCAGCTCGGTCTGCGCGTCGGACACCGTCGCCGTGCACGCCTGGTGGACGGCTGACGGCGAGATCCAGCGACTGGCTGAGCGCGCGGTGAACCATGCACCCGGCGTCTTGTACAAGGCTTATACGAAGGGCTGGCAGCGGGTGGCGACGGCCTCAGCCACCGTCGATGGGACACCGGTCCCGGGCGTGTTGACGCCCGGCTTGCCGCCAGTGCTCGTCAGCGCCCGCCAGGGCGAGATGACCGTCTGCCACGGCGCCTGCTGACCTCAGCCGTACCGGTAGCGGGGATAGACCGGCGGCGGCGGCGAGGCGCGACCGCGCAGCAGGTAGGCACCAACCATCCCGGTCAGGAAACCCGCGACGTGCGCGAGGTAGGCGACCCCCGCACCGCCGCCCACCCCGGTGCCACGGAAGTACGCGTACTGGAGCAGGAACCACGAGCCCAGCACCAGCCAGGCCGGCAGCCGCAACGGGATGAAGAAGATGATCGGCACCAGGCTCAGCACCCGGGCCCGCGGGAACATCACCAGGTAGGCCCCGAGCACCCCCGCGACCGCTCCCGAAGCCCCGACGAGTGTCTCCTCGGAGCCGGCGTAGAACGCGGCGAAGGCGTAGGCCGCGGCGTACCCGCAGGTCAGGTAGAACAGCAGGTAGCGGATCCGACCGAGGCGGTCCTCGACGTTGTTGCCGAAGACGAACAGGAACAGCATGTTGCCCAGCAGGTGCAGCCAGCCGCCGTGCAGGAACATCGCGAACAGCACCGTCAGCGCCGGCGTCTTCTTGTACGGCGCCGCATCGACCACGCAGCCGGTGCGGCCGGCGGTGTCGGTTCCGACCTCGCCGGTGGGGACCGCGTCGGGCAGCTGCCGGTTCCTGACCAGCTCCTTGGGGATCGCGCCGTACTCCTGGAAGTAGGCCAGCTGACGGCAGTACGCCGCGGCCTTCGTCGCCTGGCGGTCCGTCAGCCCCGAAACCGGCTCGGTCAGGAACACCCCGACGTTCAGCAGGATCAGCAGATAGGTGACGATCGGCGTCCGGCGTACCGGGTTGGCATCATGGATCGGGATGACCACGAGCCCACTATTCCGTGCCGGCGGCGGGTCAGAGCGCCGGGTCGGCCAGCATCTCGGTGACCAGCGCAGCGATCGGCGACCGCTCCGAGCGGGTCAGGGTCACGTGGGCGAACAGCGGATGTCCTTTCAGCGCCTCGATCACCGCAGCCACCCCGTCGTGCCGGCCGACCCGCAGGTTGTCGCGTTGGGCCACGTCATGGGTCAGTACGACGCGCGAGCCGGCGCCGATCCGCGACAGCACCGTCAGCAGCACGCCGCGTTCCAACGACTGGGCCTCGTCGACGATGACAAAGGCGTCGTGCAGCGACCGGCCGCGGATATGGGTGAGCGGCAGCACCTCGAGCAGGCCGCGGGCCAGGATCTCCTCGATCACCTGGGGCGACACGAGCGCGGAGAGCGTGTCGAAGACCGCCTGCGCCCAGGGTGACATCTTCTCGTTCTCGCCGCCCGGCAGGTAGCCGAGCTCCTGGCCACCGACGGCGTACAGCGGCCGGAAGACCATCACCTTGCGATGACGGCGGCGTTCGAGCACCGCCTCGAGGCCGGCACACAGTGCGAGCGCCGACTTTCCGGTGCCCGCCCGGCCGCCGAGGGACACGATGCCGATGTCCGGGTCGAGCAGCAGGTCGAGCGCGATCCGCTGCTCGGCGCTGCGGCCGTGCACGCCGAAGGCCTCCCGATCGCCGCGCACCAGCCGCACCGACTTGTCCGGCTGGACCCGGCCCAGCGCCCGGCCGCGCTCGGAGAGCAGGACCAGCCCGGTATGGCAGGGCAGCTCGCGCGCGTCGGCCAGCTCGACCTGCTCGCCCGAGAACAGCTCGTCCACATCGCCGCTGGCCACCTCGAGCTCGGCCATACCGGTCCAGCTGCCGTCGGCGGCCAGCTCGGCCCGGTACTCCTCGGCGTCCAGTCCCACCGACGCGGCCTTGACCCGCAACGGCAGGTCCTTGCTGACCAGTACGACGTCCGCGCCCCCCGCGGTCAGGCTGCGCGCCACCGCGAGTAGCCGGCTGTCGTTGTCGCCCAGCCGGAAACCGGGCGGCAGCACCGTGGGGTCGACGTGGTTGAGTTCCACCCGCAGGGTGCCCCCCGCGTCGCCGACCGGGATCGGCTGGTCCAGCCGGCCGTGGCGCACCCGGAGGTCGTCGAGCAGCCGCAGCGCCTGGCGCGCGAAGTAGCCCAACTCGGGGTGGGCCCGCTTGGCTTCCAGCTCGGTGATGACAACCACCGGCAGAACCACGTGGTGCTCGTGGAATCGCCCGACCGCCGCCGGATCCGCCAGCAGCACGCTGGTGTCGAGGACGTAGGTCCGTCGGCTCGCCATCGTGCCCGACGCTACGGTGCCGGGGCCGTGTGCAGGTCAACGACACGCTTGGGAGCCGGCATGCAGCTACGGATCGTCGCCCCCGCTGAACTGGCGGAGCTTGCGCTGGAGCGACTGTACGCCGCGCCTGGGGTGTTCAACGTCGTGCACCTGCCCGGCGTCGCCCGCAAACCGAGCGGCGACCTGATCTACGCCGACGTGACCCGCGCCGACACCAGCGTCGTCGTGGAGGAGCTGCGCGAGCTGGGCATCGCAGCGGCCGGCACCATCGCGCTGGAGGAGATGGACACCGAGCTCTCGGCCGTCGCCGACCGGGCCGCGGAGACCAGCTCGCATCTGCCGTTCGGCGACGACGTCATCTGGGAGGAGGTGGAGGAGAACACGTCGGAGGAGACGGAGCTGTCGATCAACTACGTCGAGTTCTTCCTGATCGCCGGGCTGATCGCCGCAGTGGGCATCCTGTCCGACTCCCCCATCCTCATCGTGGCGGCCATGGTCGTCAGCCCCGAGTTCGGGCCCATCGCCGCCGCCTGCGTCGCGGCGGTCCAGCGCCGGCGCGGCCTCGCCCGCCGCTCACTACTTGCCCTCGCGGTCGGCTTCCTGCTGGCCATCGCGATCAGTGGGGTGGCTACGGCAATCTTCCGCACTGTCGGTCTCGCACCCGACCGGGTGGATGTCGGTCACCCGCTCACGGCCTTCATCGCCGACCCGAACTTCTTCTCGTTCTTCGTCGCCTACCTGGCCGGCACGGCCGGCATGCTGTCGCTGACCTCCGCGAAGTCAGGGGCGCTGATCGGCGTACTGGTCTCGGTCACCACGATCCCGGCCGCGGCGAACATCGGGGTCGCGCTCGCCTTTGTCAACTGGCCGGACGTCCGTGGCGCGACCGCCCAGCTGGTCGTGAACCTGATCGGGATCTTCCTCGGCGGGATCGCGCGGCTCTACGTCCAGCACCGGATCTTCCTGGTACGACGGGATCGCTACGAGCGTCAGCAGGCCGCTCGTCGGGCGACCTGACCGCGACGGCTCAGCCGCCGTAGCGGCGGGAGCGGGCGGCGTACGCCCGCAGCGCCCGCAGGAAGTCCACCCGGCGGAAGTCCGGCCAGTAGGCGTCGCAGAAGTAGAACTCCGAATGCGCGCTCTGCCAGAGCAGGAACCCGGACAGCCGCTGCTCCCCCGACGTCCGGATCACCAGGTCGGGATCGGGCTGACCGCGGGTGTAGAGGTGCTCGGCGATGTGCTCGACGTCCAGCGCCTCGGCCACCTCCTCGAGGCTGGCGCCCTGGCTGGCGTGCTGTTGCAGCAGGGACCGTACGGCGTCGGCGATCTCCCGGCGGCCGCCGTACCCCACGGCCACATTGACGACCGACCCCTCCTTGTCCGAGGTAGCCTCGGCCGCCGCCTTGAGTGCCCGCGCCGTGGCGTCGGGTAGCAGGTCCAGCGACCCCACCGGATGCACCCGCCACGGCCGCTCCGGCGCCGCCAGCCCGTCCACCATCCGCTCGATGATGGCCAGCAGCGGGGCCAGCTCGGCTTCCGGGCGGTTGAGGTTGTCGGTCGAGAGCAACCACAGGGTCACCACCTCGACGCCGGCCTCGTCGCACCAGGTGAGCAGGTCGACGACCTTGTCCGCGCCCTTCTGGTGACCGGTGCTGGGACCGCCGGCCCCGGTGGCGCGGGCCCAGCGCCGGTTGCCGTCGAGGATCACGCCGACGTGGCGCGGCCCCTGCGCGGCTTCCAGCTGGGCGAGCAGCCGGCGCTCGTACAACGAGTAGACGAGGTCGCGCGCGCCCAAGGTCGGCCGCCCTCCTCCCGGTGCCTTGCTCGGCAGCGTAACTCCCGTTGCGGTCGCGGCGGGCGACATCATGGTCGGCACGCAAGCGCTTCGCTTCGGGCCAGCGCCTCAGCCCCGGGAGGGCCGCTCCACCACGTGCCGCTCGGCGGTGAGCTCGCTCGGGGTGTCGCCGGTGTTGACCGTCGCGCTCGGCTCGATCAGCAGGACCTCCGCGCCCTGCGCCGACACGGGCTGGTGCCGAACACCGCGGTGGACGACGTACACCTGGCCGGGCCCCAGGTCCACGTCGCCGCGTGCCATCTTTCGTCGGTGTCGGGATGGCTGTGCGGGGTGAACTCGCCGAAGGCCTTGACCACGCGGACGTCGTAGTCATTCAGTACCGTGACGGTGCGCGGCGACCACGGCTCCTCGACGGTCGACAACACACTGGCCAGGTCCATCGCTGCATCCATGAACGACATCCTGACCCAGCACTGAAGCCTCAGCCGAGGCGCTCGACCAGCCGCTTGTGCTCGTCCCAGAGCTGCGCCGGCAGGTGGTCGCCGAACTTCTCGTAGTCGGGCACCATCCGGGCGGCCTCCTCGCGCCAGACCTCGGCGTCCACACTCAACAGCAGGTCGAGCTGCTCGTCGGTCAGGCCGAGCCCGTCGGTGTCCAGGGCGTCCTTCGTCGGGAGCAGCCCGATCGGGGTCTCCTCCGCCTCCGCCGTACCACCGAGTCGCTGTGAGATCCACTTGAGCACCCGGCTGTTCTCGCCGAATCCGGGCCAAACGTACGTGCCGGCGTCGTCTTTGCGGAACCAGTTGACCCAGTAGATCCGCGGCAGCTTCTCGGCGTCGGCGTCGCCGCCCACCCGCAGCCAGTGCCCGAAGTAGTCGCCCATGTTGTAGCCGCAGAACGGCAGCATCGCGAACGGGTCCCGCCGCAGCTCGCCGACCTTGTTCTCGGCCGCCGCGGTGCCCTCGGAGGCGACGTTCGAGGCGAGGAACACGCCGTGCTGCCAGTCGAACGACTCGGTGACCAGCGGTACGGCGCTCGCCCGGCGGCCGCCGAAGAGGATCGCCGAGATCGGGACGCCCTTGGGGTCCTCCCACTCCGGCGCGATCGTCGGGCACTGACCGGCGGGAGCCGTGAAGCGGGCGTTGGGGTGGGCGGCGGGCTCGGACGACTCCGGAGTCCAGTCCCGCCCCTTCCAGTCGGTCAGGTGGGCGGGCGGGGTGTCGGTCAGGCCCTCCCACCACACGTCGCCGTCGTCGGTGAGCGCGACGTTGGTGAACAGGCAGTTGCCCCACAGGGTGGCGACGGCACTCGGGTTGGTCGAGTGCCCGGTGCCGGGGGCCACGCCGAAGAAACCGGCCTCGGGATTGATGGCGTAGAGCCGGCCGTCCGCGCCGAAGCGCATCCAGCAGATGTCGTCACCGACGGTCTCGGCCGTCCAGCCGGGCACGGTGGGCTGCAGCATGGCCAGGTTCGTCTTGCCGCAGGCGCTGGGGAAGCCGGCGGCCACATATCGCCGCTGCCCTTCCGGAGAGGTCAGCTTGAGGATCAACATGTGCTCGGCCAGCCAACCCTCGTCGCGAGCCATCACGCTGGCGATCCGCAGCGCGTAGCACTTCTTGCCGAGCAGCGCGTTGCCGCCGTAGCCCGACCCGAACGACCAGATTTCGCGGGTCTCCGGGAAGTGGGTGATGTACTTCGTGTCGTTGCACGGCCAGGCGACGTCGGCCTCACCGGGACCGAGCGGCTTGCCGACCGAGTGCACGGCCGGGACGAAGAAGGTGTCCTCGGTCATCAGGTCGAGGGCAGCCTGGCCCATCCGGGTCATGATCGCCATGTTGACGACGACGTACGCCGAGTCGGTGATCTCGATCCCGAGTTGGCTGATCGGTGAGCCGAGCGGGCCCATCGAGAACGGGACGACGTACATGATGCGGCCGCGCATGCAGCCCTCGAAGAGCCCCTTGAGGGTGGCCCGCATCTCGCCCGGGTCCATCCAGTTGTTCGTCGGGCCGGCATCCTCCTCGCGCTCGGAGCAGATGAAGGTGCGGCTCTCGACCCGCGCGACATCGCTCGGATCCGACGCGGCGTAGAAGCTGTTGGGCCGCTTGTCCGGGTTGAGCCGGCGCATCGTCCCCTGCTCCACGAGCATGGAGGTCAGCCGCTCCCACTCCTCGTCGGAGCCGTCGCACCACTCGACCCGGTCCGGCGACGTGAGCTCGGCGATCTCCTGGACCCAGCGGACCAGCTTGGTGTTGGTGGTCGGGGCGGCATCAAGGCCGGAGATCGTCGTCACGGTTGACTCCTGGTGCCGGCAGTACGCGAGAACGTCGGCCCAGCACGCCGCCAGCGTCGCGCGTAGCCGGGAAGCCTGCCATCCTACCGGACCACTCCGACGTCTAAGCCGCAGGTCAGAGCCGCACCATGACCTTGATCGCCCGACGCGCGTCCATCGCGGCGTACCCGGCCGGCACGCCGTCCAGGTCGACGATCAGGTCGAGTACCGGCGACGGGTCGAGCGTTCCGGCCACCACGTCGGCCAGCAGCTCGGGCAGATACGCGCGGACCGGTGCGACCCCGCCGTGGACCCCGAGGTTGCGGTCGAACATGTCGTGGATGTCGAGCGAGTCGACGAGCTGTGGTACGCCGACAAAGCCGACCCCGCCGCCATCGCGCGTGATCGAGGTCGCCGTACCGAACGAGTCCTGGGTGCCGACGCACTCGAGAACCGCGTGCGCACCCCGCCCACCGGTCAGCTCGCGGACCGCGGCGATCGCCTCCTCGCCGCGTTGCGGTACCACGTCGGTGGCGCCGAAGCGGCGGGCGAGCGACGTCCGGTCCTCGTGCCGGCCAAGGACGATGACCCGCTCGGCGCCGAGCCGGGCCGCCGCCAGCACGCCGCAGAGTCCAACCGCGCCGTCTCCCACGACGGCCACCGTCATGCCCGGCCGCACGCCGGCGGACATCGCTGCGTGGTGACCGGTGCCCATCACGTCGGTCAGCGGCAGCACGGCCGGCAGCCGCTCGTCGTCCTCGGTGAAGTCGGGGGGCAGCGCCACCAGAGTGCCGTCGGCGTACGGCGCCCGCACCGCTTCGCCCTGGCCGCCGTCGGTGTCGGCGCCCCAGTAGAGACTGTTGAGGCAGGAGGTCTGCAGGCCCTCCCGGCAGAACTCGCAGGTGCCGTCGGAGATCGCAAACGGAGCCAGCACCAGGTCGCCGGGCCGGATCGAGTGCACCTCGGCGCCCACCTCCTCGACCCGCCCCATCAGCTCGTGGCCGATCCGGGTGCCGGGCTCCTTGCTGCCCACGCCGCGATAGGGCCACAGGTCGCTGCCACAGATGCAGGCGTGGGTCACCCGGACCAGCGCGTCGGTCGGCGCCTCGATCGCAGGGTCGGGCACCTCTTCGACGCGGACGTCACCCGGCCCGTGAAAGACGGTGGCGCGCATGCGGCTCCGATCGATCGGTGGTGGACAGGGGCGGGTTCCGGTCGGCGACCCTACTGATAACTGAAGAGGTCGGGACTTGGAGTCAACGCCACGGCTTCCTTGGGCGAGAACCGGTTGATGTCCTCGTCGTAGAAGAGCTTGAGGCCGTTGTAGAAGGGCGGCTTGACGTGCAGCACGGCGTACTTCTGCAGCTTGGCCGCCCGGCTACCGAACCCGTCGATGTGGAATACCACCGCTAGACCGGGCGGCGAGGTGATCTGTGGCTTGTTCGCCACCATCGCGAGGGTGAACTGGTGGATGACGAACAACTTCTGCGGCAGCTTCTTGCGAGCGGTGATGCCGGCCAGGTACGCCGAGACCGAGTTGATCTCCGCCGCGGTGGCCGACCCGATGACCTTTCCCGGGACCTGCCCCGGCCGCATGTGCCATTCGGAGTCGAGTGCCAGGCCGACGTCTGGCTGCTCGAGGAACTTCTCGTACTGACGGGCCTGTGACAGGAAGTCGGATCGACCTGGCTGCAGGTCCAGGATGAGCAACCCCTTGATCTTTCTGACCTCGGTCAGGAAGCGCTGGACGTCCGCGGGGGCCGTCGGCTCGCTGTAGTCGCCGTCGTCGCCGGGGTGCGCCTGGGCCACCGTGGTGATCAGCTCGAAGGCGGGGAGGACAGGCCGGCTGGCCGTCTTGAACGGCGCTGCGGCCTTCAGCAGGCGCAGGCCGGCTTGAGCCGGCGTGCCTTCACCCAGTACGCCGAGCGCGCCGCCCGCCGCGCCGCCGTAGTAGCAGACCACCCGGTATCTGGGGAAGATCGTCCGTCCGCCGACCGGCAGCTGGGCCAGCGGCGCCGGGCTGGCGCTGGGGCTGGCGCTCGCCGGAACGGTCGGGCTGGCGGACAGGGCCGCGTCCGCTGCCCCCCCGCCGAGGCCGCGGCCAGGCGCCTTATCGCTGGAGCAGGCCGCCAGCGCCGCGGCACAGGCGGTGGCGAGCAGGACGGCGGTCGGACGACGGGTCAGGGGAAGTCGCATGCCCACGACGCTGCCCGACCGCCGCCCGGTTCACGCCTGCGACGCGCCGGGAGACTTGCTGCCCGACAGGTCAGGACCGCTGGATCGGGCCTGCTCGACCCCGACCAGCGCGTCGCGCAGGCCGGTGATCCAGTCGTTCTGATGCCGGCCCACGAGGCGCACGCACCATGCGAGCGCCTCACTGCGGCTGCGGGCGACGCCCGCGTCCACCAGCGTGTCGAGGACCTGCCGCTCGGGCTGGCGCAGCCGCGTCATCACCGGAACGCTGATCGTCGTGAACAGCTCCCGGCGGCCGGCGGTTTGCGCCCCCCACGCGACCTTGCGGCCGTAGCGGTGCTCGGCCTCGCGGGCGATCTCCATCCGGAGTTCCCGGGTGTCTTCCCGGAACCGGCGAATCCGACCGTCAGCCGCTGCCGCCACTGCGGCGTCGTCACCTTCGACCTTGGGGGCCGTCAGCGTGCCGACCACGACGATCTCGTCCCGGTCGACGGTGACCTCCGGCGAACCCTCGAACCAGTCGTCGGGCAGCCGGCCGGCCAGCCAGCCGCTGAGGTCTGCAGCGCTCTGCGGTTCGGTGGTCCAACCACCTCTGCGGCCGTGGCCGCCTCTGCGTCCTTGCATGTGGATCTCCTTGGTCGATTGATTACAACCTTACAGTGCTATCCAACCGTTGACGGTCCCGCGATGTTCCCGGCCGGATTCCGCGGCTGCCGGGCCGCGACAGCCAACGTTCTAGGATGTGGATCATGGTGATGACCAACATGAGGAGGCCACCGGCCCCGGTGCCAGCCGCCGACCTGGCCGGCGCGCTCCGCCCCTTGGGTCGCAGCCGGATGCTGCCCGCGGCGGCGTACATCAGCTCGGGGGTTCTGGCCTGGGAGCTCGAACACTTCTTCGCCCGCTCCTGGAGCTGCGTCGGACGGTCCGATGAACTGACGGCCGGCGGCCATCGCGTCGTGCGGGCTGGTGAGATCGGCGTCCTGCTGACCCGCGACGACGCCGGCGTGCTGCGAGGGTTCGCCAACGTCTGCCGGCACCGGGGGCACGAGTTGTTGCCGACCGGCGGGTCGGCCGGCGGCCGTGCCGTCACCTGTCCGTACCACGCGTGGAGCTACCGGTTGGACGGTTCGCTGCTGGCCGCTCCCGGCTTCGTGGAGAACCCGGACTTCGCCGTGGACGACCACGGCCTGGTGGCCCTACCGGTCACCCAATGGCACGGCTGGCTCTTCGTCTCCGGGTACGCCGACCCGCCCGCCTTCGCCGAGCACATCGGCGCCTTGGCAGCCCTGGTGGCGCCGTATTCGCCCGGGCGGTTGGTACGTGGGGCCGGCCGGGACTACCTCGTGGCCGCGAATTGGAAGGTGATCTCGGAGAACTACCACGAGTGCTACCACTGCCCGCAGATTCACCCAGAGCTGTGCCGGGTCAGTCCGCCGGACAGCGGCGTGAACTTCGACCTGCCCGGCGCGTGGGTCGGCGGCGAGATGGACCTGGCCGCGCACGCCGAGACCATGTCCCTGGACGGCCGCAGCGGCGGCGTCCCGATCCCCGGCCTGACCGACCATTCGCGGCGGACCGTGGCATACCTCGGCCTCTTCCCCGATCTGCTGATCAGCCTGCACCCCGACTACGTGCTCACCCATCGTCTCGAGCCGCTCACACCGGGGTGCACCCGGGTGACCTGCGAGTGGCTCTTTCCGCCGGAGGCGCTCGAGCAGGCGAGGTTCGATCCGGCGTACGCGGTGGACTTCTGGGACCGCACGAACGGGCAGGACTGGGCGGCCTGCGAGTCGGTGCAACGCGGGATCTCCTCGCCGCACTTCTCTCCCGGCCCGCTGGCGCCGAACGAGGACGCCGTGCACCGGTTCGTCGCCCTGGTGGCCGGCGGTTACCTCGGCAACCGTTAGTCGACTCAGTGGTGCGGGCTGCGGTCCAGCGGCACGCTCGGCTGCCAGTCCCGGCCGTCGCGCGAATCGGCTCCGTAACGGGGGACGAGCAACGCCATCAGCAGGATCGCCACGATCAAGACGAGTGTCATAGGTCGAGCCTGCGCCGCGGAGGGCATTTCCGCGAGTGGCAGTACTGCCGCGTCGCGACGATTTCCTGCCATACTGGGAGCATGTTGCGCAACGTGGCGGTTCCGGTCGGCGACGGGGTGGCGGCCTTCGAGCTCGGCGTGATGTGCGAGGTGTTCGGGCTCGACCGCAGCGCCCAGGGGCTTCCCCGCTTCGACTTCGCCGTCTGCGCGATCGAGGAACCGCCGCTGCGCACCACCTCCGGCTTCCTCATCGACACGCCGTACCGGCTCGAGCGGCTGGCTGAGGCGGACCTCATCGCCATCCCGGCCTGGCAGGTCGACAAGAGCGCGGCGTCCGAGCCACTGCTGCAGGCGTTGCGCGACGCCGTCGACCGGGGGGCTCGGGTCCTGAGCGTCTGTTCCGGCGCTTTCGTGCTCGCCGCCGCGGGGTTGCTCGACGGCCGGCGGGCCACCACCCACTGGATGCACGCCGACCAGCTCGCGGCGGACTACCCGCAGGTCCGGGTCGACCGCAACGTGCTCTATGTCGACGAGGGCCAGGTGCTGACCAGTGCCGGGACGGCGGCCGGCATCGACCTGTGCCTGCACATCCTGCGCCAGGAGTGCGGCGCCACGGTGGCCAACGCGATCGCCCGGCGGATGGTGGTACCGCCGCACCGCGACGGTGGCCAGGCGCAGTACGTGGAGGCGCCGGTGCCGGACCCGCGGCGCGGAGAAGATCTCGGTGACGTCCTGCCATGGGCGCTCGAGCACCTGGCCGAGCCGTTGACCGTCGAGGACCTCGCCGCCCGAGCATTGATGTCGCCACGGACCTTCGCCCGCCGGTTCCGGGGCGCGACCGGCACCACCCCGCACCATTGGCTGCTCGGCCAGCGGGTGCTGCTCGCGCAGCGGCTGCTGGAGGCCGGCGAGCTCAGCGTGGAGGAGGTCGCCCGCGTCTGCGGCTTCGGCAGCGCGGCGACGCTGCGCCAGCAGTTCACCCGCTGGCGCGGTACGTCCCCACAGGCCTACCGGCGTACCTTCCGCGCTGCCGTCTAGCGACCGCCGACCAACTGCCGCAACTCCGCCGGTTCGGTCACCGGCCGGCCGCAGACGAAATTGCGGCACACGTACGCCGCCGGCCGATCGTCGACCAGGATGCGTCCCTCGAGCAGCGGTACGCCGCCGTTCCCGGCGTCCGGGTCGCCCGCCGCGAGCACCAGTCCCGGCGAGGGCGAACGCCGGGCCACCGTCACGAGCGCGCGGGTGGCGGGGTCGTCCGGCCGACCGACCACGGCCACCTCGACCGGACCCGCCAGCGCCGCCTCCCCGACCGCGGCCGCCCAGCCGGCGAAGCGCGGGTAGCGCCCGACGACCGGTGCGACGGCGCCGAGCGCGGCCAGCGCCGCATCCCGGTGCTTCGTCGACCCGGTGTAGGCGGCGTACGAAAGCAGCGCACCGGCCGCCGCCGAGGCGCCGGCAGGGGTGGCGTTGTCGGTCGGGTCCTGCGGCCGGCGTACCAGCGCCTCGGCGTCGTCGGCAGTGTCGTAGAGGCCCCCACGGCCGTCGCCGAAGTGGTCCAGCACCACCTCGAGCAGGGCCTCGGCGCCAGCGAGGCGGCACGGGTCCCCGGTGACCGAGAAGAGTGCCAGCAACCCCTCGGCGACGTCGGCGTAGTCCTCGAGCACGCCGACGTTGACCCCGGCCCGGCCATCGCGAGAGGTACGCCGGAGCCGCCCGCCGGCCCAGTGCACGTCCCGGAGCAGGTCGGCGGCGTTGTCGGCGGCGGCCAACCAGGTGGGCTCGTCGAACAGCGCGCCAGCCTCTGCCAGAGCGGCGATCGCCAGCCCGTTCCAGGCGGCCACGATCTTGTCGTCGCGGGCCGGCCAGACCCGCTCCTCGCGGGCGGTCCGAAGCCGGTGCCGGATCCCGGCGTACCGGTCGAGGTCGTCCGGCTCGGCTCGCCGCTGCAGCACGGAGCTGCCGTGCTCGAAGGTGCCGACCGGTCCCACCGAGAACGTCTCGGCGGCCCACCGGCCGTCCTCGGGACCCAGTGCGTCGACCAGCTGCGCGGGCGTCCAGGCGTAGAACCTGCCCTCTTCGCCCTCGCTGTCGGCGTCGAGCGCCGAGGCGAAGCCAGCTTCCGGCGTACGCAGGTCGCGGAGCAGCCAGCCGGCAGTCTCCCGCACGACCCGCTCGGCCTGCGGCGAGCCGGTCTGCCGCCACAGGTGCGCGTACACGCGCAGCAGCAGGGCGTTGTCGTACAGCATCTTCTCGAAGTGCGGCACCACCCAGCCCGCGTCGACGGAGTAGCGGGCGAAGCCGCCGCCGAGCTGGTCGTACATCCCCCCGCGGGCCATCGCCTCGGCCGTGTGCTCGACCATGGCCATTGACTTCCGGTCGCCGCTGCGGGCGCAGTGTCGGAGCAGGAACTCCAGGCACATCGACGGTGGGAACTTCGGCGCCCCGCCGAAGCCGCCCCTGTCCCCGTCATGGGCGGCGGCCAGTGAGTACGCAGCCTCGTCGAGCACCTCCGCGGTGAGCTCGCCGGCAGCCGTGGCCGGCCCGCGCTCGGAGAGCCGGCGTACGACGTCCGCCCCGGCCGCCTCCACCTCGCCGCGCCGCTCCCGCCAGGCGGTCGCGACCGAGGTGAGCAGCTGGGGGAAGGACGGCATCCCGTGGCGCGGCACCGGTGGGAAGTAGGTGCCGCAGTAGAACGGGTCGCCTTTCGGCGTGAGGAATGCCGTCATCGGCCAGCCGCCGTGCCCGGTCATCGCCTGCACCGCCTCCATGTAGACGGCGTCGACGTCCGGGCGCTCCTCACGGTCGACCTTGACGCTGACGAAGTGCGCATTCATCAGCCGGGCGACCGCCGGGTCCTCGAAGGACTCGTGCGCCATCACGTGACACCAGTGGCAGGCCGCGTAGCCGATCGAGAGCAGCACGGGTACGGCGCGCCGCTCCGCTTCGGCAAAGGCCTCGGGCGACCAGGGCCACCAGTCGACCGGGTTCTCGGCGTGCTGCAGTAGGTACGGCGAGGTGGACGCGGCCAGGCGGTTCGTCATGGCCATCAGCATGCCCGCGTGCCCGGTGCCATGCGCAGACAGCAGGTGTCAGCGGACCGACCTACGGTGTCGATGATGACAACCCACGGTGCCAGCGGTGCTGGAGCTGCGCCAGTACACCCTGCACCCGGGTCAGCGCGACGTACTCATCGATCTGTTCGAACGAGAGCTCGTCGAGACCCAGGAAGAGCTCGGCATGCGCGTGGTCGGCTCGTTCCGCGACCTCGACGACCCGGACCGGTTCGTCTGGCTGCGCGGCTTCGCGGGCATGAGCAGCCGACGCGCCGGTCTGACCGCCTTCTACGGCGGTCCTGTCTGGGCCGCCCACAAGGCGGCCGCCGATGCCACCATGATCGACTCCGACGATGTGTTGCTCTTGAGACCGGTGTTCCCCGAGGCCGGCTTTCCGACCGCCCGCACCGCTCGGCCACCCGTCGGCAGCACCAACCCACCGCAGTCGCTGGTGACCGCCACCCTCTTCTCCCTGCCCCACCCGGTGGACGAAGACGTCCGCGGCTTCTTCTGCGACCAGGTCGACCCGCTGCTCACCCAGGCCGGCGCCCCCCGCCTCGCTCTCCTGGAGACGGAGCCGGCAAAGAACACCTTTCCGGCACTTCCGGTCCGAGAGGGCGAGCACACCGTCGTCCGGCTGAGTCGCTTCGGGTCGCTCGCCGACCACGCCGCGCACCGAGAGCGGCTGCAGCGATCCAGCGCCTGGGTGGGCGAGGTGCAGCCCGTTCTCCAGGCTCGTATCACGAGCTCACCCCAGCAGCTACGTCTCCAACCCACCGCCAGGTCCCTGCTTCGGTGAGCGCCCGATGCCCATCGCGGGCCAGCATGGCGTCATGCCGGGCGACCTGCGCGTGACGGCTCGGGTCGTCGTACCCGAGCGGGAGCTCTCGTGGCGCTTCTCGCGGTCCTCCGGTCCGGGTGGCCAGTCGGTCAACACGGCCGACACCCGGGTCGAGCTGTCCTACGACGTGGCCCGCTCGACCGCACTCGGGCCTACGCTGCGGGCGCGGGCATTGGAACGGCTCGGATCCCGGCTGGCGGCCGGCGTGGTCACGGTCAGCGCGTCGGGGCACCGTTCCCAGCTCCGCAACCGGGACGCCGCCGCGGCCCGGCTGGCCGCCCTGCTGCGGGCGGCGATCGCGCCGCCACCCCGACACCGCCGACCCACCCGGCCGACGCGGCGGGCGACGGAGGACCGGCTGGCGGTCAAGCGGCGCCGCGGCGAGGTGAAGCGCCTTCGTCGTCGTACGACGGACGAGTGAGCCCTCAGTCCGCCGGTGTCGAGGACTTCGCGCGGTCGATGCCCAGGCCCACCCGGACACAGCACCTGCCGGGCGCCGGGTCGAGTGCCATCTCCCGTTCCTCCTCCCGCGCGCCGTCCGCCATCCCTCGCAGCAGCTCCAGGTTCAGCCCGCACACCAGCTCGGTGAACTGTCTCGCCAATCGATGGAAGGGACAGTTGCGCAGGATCATCCCGCCGTCCGGGCACAGGCGCGGGTCGTAGCCGTAGTCGTCGAGCGCGGCCCGAACCGACCCCGCTCGAGCACCGATATCCCGCCCGGCAGAACGGGCCATCCCGGTCAGCACCTGGTGGACCGGACGCCCACTGCGGGTCGACTCCTCGACCGCACCAGCGAGGAGCTCTCCGGCGAGGTCGTAATGCCGCTCCGGCACGCTCACCGCGACCTCGGTGTCGGGGAGGCGGTACAGCTTGGCCGGCCGGCCGGCCCCGGGGCCGGTGCGGCCGCCCAGCCGCCGGTACTCCACCGCGAGCAGTCCCCCCGCGGCGAGCCGGTCGAGGTGGAACGCGACCGTACTGCGGCTGAGCCCGAGTGCGGCCGCGGCGGCGTCCCGGCCGACCGCGGAGTCGCTGGCCGCCACGTGGTCGTACAGCGAGCGGCGTACCGGATCTTCGAGCGCCGCAACCGCCGCAACGCGCTCCGCGCGGGACCGCCGGCCCATCCCGGTATTCTAACGCAGGAATTCTTGACGGTACAGCGCCGATCTCTCTAACGTTAGCACCAGTTCACTTTAGAGACGCGGAAGGAACCGACGATGACGGATCTGATCGCGGAGCGGGGCGGGCTGATCCCGGCACCGGGCCGGCGCTCCACCGACCCGGAAGACACCCGGGCGTGGGAGTCGCTGGAGCCGCGCCCGATCGATGCTGCGGACTGGCTCCGGTTCGAGGGCCACGTCGGCGAGATCCTGACCGCTTTCGGGCTCGACCTGGCGACACCCGGCACGGCCGCCACACCGCAGCGCTTCCTCAAGGCGCTGTACGACGCGACCGCCGGCTACGAGGGCGACCCCAAGCTCCTGACCGCCTTTCCCACCGAGTGCCGCGGTGGCCCGGACTGCCGCATCAGCCAGATCGTGGAAGGCCCCATCTCCTTCTACGCACTCTGCGAGCACCATGCACTGCCCTTCCACGGCAACGCGTACGTCGGCTACGTCGCGCACGAGTCGATCATCGGGATCTCGAAGCTCACCCGGTTGGTGCGCCTGTTCGCCCGCCGGTTCACGGTGCAGGAGAGGCTCGGCCAGCAGGTCGCCGACACGTTGGTCGACCTCCTCCAACCGCACGGGGTGGCGGTCCGGCTGGAGGCCGAGCATCTGTGCACGCAGATGCGCGGCGTTCGGGAAGAGCAGTCGAAGACGGTGACGACGTTCTGGCGCGGTTCCTACGACGAGGAGGCCGAGATGCGGCGGGAGTTCCTCTCCGAGGCGCGCCACCATGGCTGACGTCGTACTGGTCTGCGGGGCCGGTGGTGCGCTGGGACAGGCGGTCGTCCACGCGTTCGCGGCGCGCGGCGACCGGGTGGTCGCAGCCGGGCGGCACGGCACGGACGTCGACCCGAGCCTGCGGGAGACGGTTCGGGCCGAAACGGTCGACCTGAGCGTGCCCGACGACGTCGAGGCGCTGTGGGACCGGCTCGAGGAACGAGGCGAGCGGCCTCGATGGCTGGTCAACACCGCGGGTGGCTTCCGTGCCGGCACCGTGGCCGACACCGGGCCGGACGAGTACCACCTCGTGCACGACCTGAACCTCGGCACCGCCTGGTGGTCCTGCCGGTCGGCGGCCCGCCGGATGGCCGGCGGCGGCGCCATCGTGAACGTCTCGTCCCGATCGGCCGTCGCCGGCGGCGCGAAGGCCGCTGGTTACGCGGTGGCGAAGGCAGGCGTCGTACGGCTCACCGAGGTGCTGGCCGAGGAGCTGGCCGGTCGCTCGGTCCGGGTCAACGCCCTGCTGCCGTCGGTACTGGACACCGCGGCCAACCGGGTGGACATGTCGGCCGCTGCCCTCCGGGGGGCGGTGCCGACCGCCGACGTGGCCGCCGTCGCGACCTTCCTGTGCAGCGATGCGGCCCGCGCGATCACCGGCGCCATCATCCCGGTCTACGGGCTGGCCTAGCCGATGTTGCCGCTGGAAGTCCTCTATGAACGCCGGGGGCTGCCCGGTTTCGACCTCCCGGCCGAACTGTCGAACCTGTACGGCGGGCCGCTCGGCTTCGCCGAACCCCGGGTCTTCGCCAACTTCGTGACCACGCTGGACGGTGTGGTGGCCGTTCCCGGAGTGGTGCAGGCAAACCGGCTGATCAGCGGCGACATCGAGGCCGACCGCTTCGTGATGGGTCTCCTCCGGGCCTGCGCGGACGTGGTTCTCATCGGGTCGGGCACGTTGCACGGGTCCCCTCGCACCCGGTGGACGCCGGGGCACGCCTATCCGGGCGCTCTGCCCGCCTTTGCCGAGCTGCGCTCCCGGCGGAAGCAACCACCGGAACCGCGGCTCGCCGTCGTGACCGGCAGTGGTTCACTCCAGATCTCCCACCCAGCCCTGGAAGCCGGCGCGATCGTGCTGACGACGGACGCAGGGGCGGCGCGGTTGCGTGGGAGGCTGCCGGCCGCCGCGGAGGTCCTGACGGTCGGTGACGGGACCTCGGTCGCTCCTCGAGACGCCGTCCGGGCGCTGCTCGACCGGGACCACCGGTTCATCCTGACCGAGGCCGGACCGCGCCTGTTCGGGTCGTTGCTGGCGGCGGGGCTGGTCGACGAGCTCTTCCTGACCTCCTCCCCCGTCATCGCTGGACGCGGCTCGACCGCCGGCCGGATGGGCCTGGTGGAGGGAACGGAGCTGCTGCCGGAACGACGCCTAGAGGGCCGGCTGCTCGGCGTACGCCGGCAGGGGGAGCACCTGTTTCTCCGGTACGAGTTCCCTACCCGAACCGACTAGTTGCCCGGGTGTCGCTGCCGCCGATGGGAGCTTCGGGCCGGCAGAATGTGAGAAGCCCCTCCATGTATGAGATGGAGGGGCTTCTCTCGGTTCCGCTACGCAAGCCCGGCCGATTTCTCGACTCCGCCTGCGCCACGCAACCGGCTCCCGGTGCGCGAAGGCCCACTCGAAGCGCCGGTTACCCGGCCCTTTCCGCGTTCCGGAGTCGCCTCCGGATCGGTCTCCGTTTCCCGGTAACGAGGACAGGTCTAGTGCCTCCGGCGAGGCGGCACAAGGGCCGGCGGGCAGCAAATTCAAGATTCTTTGATACTCCACAGGACGTCCACAGATCGCCCGGGTTTGTCCACCGTTACGGCCCGCGATCCACCGCGGCATCCACCGCCCGCTCCACAGGCCGCGACCCCCGCCACCTCTTAGCTGGGGCGCGACGGCGGGTCGGCCGTGCGGTCCTCCGGCGGCGGGTCGAACGTCCTGGGCACCTTGCGCAGCTGCTTGGTCATCGACCGGTACAGCAGCACGGTCGCCACCGCGAGCAGACCGACGACCAGCAGCGCCAGCGGGCCCGCCTTGCCGGGCTCGGCCGCCGCCAGGACAGCCGCCGCCACGCTCATGGAGCGGCCGACAGGCAGCCGGCCGCCACGGCTTCCCGTACGCCGGCGAACAGGTCGTCCTCGGGCAGCGTCGTATCGACCAGCGACCTGGCCAGCTGGAAGTCCTCCGTCGGCCAGACGGTCTTGGCCACCTCCAACGGACAGCGGAACCAGAAACCCGCCGGGTCGACCTGGGTGGCATGGGCGAGCAGTGCCTGGTCGCGGATCGCGAAGTACTCGGCACACGGCACCCGGGTGGTGAGCCGCGCGGCATCCTCCGGCTTGTCCTCCCACTCCGCCAGCCGTTCGGCGTACGGCGACTCGATGCCGAGGCCGGTCATCGCGTCGTGCAACGCCTGGATCCGGGGCTTGGACCAGCCCAGCTGGTAGTAGAGCTTGAGCGGGGACCACGGCTCCCCGGTGCCGGGATAGCGGTCGGGATCGCCGGCGGCCTCGAACGCCGCCACCGACACCGTGTGGCACATGATGTGGTCGGGGTGGGGGTAGCCGCCGTTCTCGTCGTAGGTCAGCACGACATGCGGGCGCTCCCGACGTACCAGCTCCACCAGCGGACGGGTCGCCACCTCCGGTGCAACCAGGGCGAAGCACCCCTCCGGCAGCGGCGGCAGCGGGTCGCCCTCGGGGAGTCCGGAGTCGATGAAGCCCAGCCATTCCTGCCGTACGCCGAGAATCTCCCGCGCCTTGGCCATCTCCTCCCGCCGCACGGCCGGCAGGTTGGCCACGATCTCGGGACGGTCCATCGCCGGGTTGAGGATCGAGCCACGCTCACCCCCGGTAAGGGTCACGACGAGTACGTCGGCCCCTTCGTGGACGTAGCGGGCCATCGTCGCCGCACCCTTGCTGGACTCGTCGTCCGGGTGGGCATGCACGGCCATCAGCCGCAGCGGCTCGGTCACAGGGGAGCGCTCCTGGTCGGACTGGAACGGACGGCCAGCACGGCGCGCGACGCGCGTCGCGCGACAATTGTCCCTGACCCGGTACGGAACGACGAGGAGGGCCAGCGTGGGCGACCCGGCGACCCGGTCCGGCAGGCCCGGCCGCCGTCGTCCGCCGGACCGTTACGGCAGTCCCCCGACCCAAGCCCGGACCCGAGCCACCTACGCCGTCGGCGCCATCGTGGGGCTGCTCGCGCTGGCCGCGCTGCTGGCCCTTGCCCTGCACAAGTCGACGCCCGCGGTCTCCGCCGGTGTGCGGGGCTACGAGGTCTTGTCGGACTCCACGGTGCGGATTCGGTTCGAGGTGCACAAGGCGCCCCTGGCCGAGGCACTGTGCACCGTGCGGGCCCGGGACCGGTCCGGTCTGGAGACCGGACGGGGGGACGTCACCGTCGGGCCGCGGACCGATGCGAGGCGGATCACCGAGGTGAGCTACGACCTGGTGACCCGGGCACGCGCGGTCACCGGCGAGCTGGTCGGCTGCCGCATCACCCGGAACCGGGTATGACCGCCAACCTGCTTTCCGAGCTCGGCGCCGCACGCAGTTGTTAGCCTCGTTCCTTTCAACCCTTCGAGGAGTTTCCCGTGTCCGATACGACGCAGGCTGACGTCACCTGGCTGACCCAGGAGGCACACGACCGGCTGCGCGACGAGCTCGACGAGCTCTCCGGACCCGGTCGGGCCGAGGTGGTGGCCAGAATCGCATCGGCCCGCGAGGAGGGGGACCTGAAGGAGAACGGCGGCTACCACGCCGCCAAGGACGAGCAGGGGAAGCTCGAGGCGCGCATCCGCCAGCTCACCCAGCTCCTGCGCGACGCCCGCGTCGGCGAAGCCCCGATGGCAGCCGGGATGGCCGGTCCCGGCATGGTGGTGACCGTTCGCTTCGCCGGCGACACCGAACCCGAGCGGTTCCTGATCGGTTCCCGGGAGGACCACGGCGCCGGCGACCTGGAGATCTACTCCGCCCAGTCGCCGCTGGGTAGGGCGCTGGCCGGTCACCGGGCCGGGGACACGGTGGAGTACCAGCTGCCGAACGGGCAGACCATGGCCGTGGAACTGCTCGAAGCCACGCCGTACGCCGGCTGACGCGACACGGGCGCCGACCCGGCGCCGGAGTCAGGGAGAGGAGCCCGCGCGATGAGCCAGCCGCCAGGACAGGACCCGTTCCCGGTCGAGGGCATCGACTACCTGCATTTCGCCGTCGGCAACGCCCGGCAGGCGGCGCATTTCTACTCGACCGCCTTCGGCATGCGCGTTACGGCGTATCGGGGTCCGGAAACGGGCTTCCGCGACTACGCCGAGTACGTGCTGGAGTCCGGGTCGGCCCGCTTCGTCCTGACCGGCGAGGTCCACGCCGGCACGAACGTCGGCCACCATGTGGCGACGCACGGCGACGGCGTGATCGACATCGCGCTGCGGGTGCCGGACGCGACCCGCGCCTACGAACTGGCGGTGGAGCGTGGGGCCCGCGGCTGCTACGAACCCCACATCGTCGAGGACGACACCGGCAAGATCGTGGTCGCCGGTATCGCGACGTACGGCGAGACGCGCCACACGCTGATCGAGCGGTCGGCGTACTCCGGCGTCTTCATGCCCGGGTTCGTCGAGCGGCCCCCGCTGGTGGCGCCGCTGTCGGGTCCGAAGAAGCGCTACTTCTCGGCGGTCGACCACGTTGTGGGCAATGTCGAGCTCGGCAAGATGAACGAATGGGTGGAGTTCTACCACCGCGTCATGGGCTTCTCCGACCTGGCCGAGTTCGTCGGCGACGATATCGCGACGAAGTACTCCGCGCTGATGTCGAAGGTCGTGTGGGACGGCAGGGGCAAGGTGAAGTTCCCGCTCAACGAGCCGGCGGCCGGGCCCAGGAAGAGCCAGATCGACGAGTACCTGGAGTTCTACGGCGGCCCCGGCGTACAGCACATCGCCCTCGCAACCAACGACATCCTCGGCTCCGTCCACGCGATGCGGGCCGCCGGCGTGGACTTCCTCGAGACGCCCGACTCCTACTACGACACGCTCGCCCAGTGGGTCGGCGATGTCGGCGTACCGGTGGAGCAGCTGCGCGAGCAGAAGATCCTCGCCGACCGGGACGAGGACGGCTACCTGCTGCAGATCTTCACCAAGCCGGTCCAGGACCGCCCCACGGTGTTCTACGAGCTGATCGAGCGGCACGGCTCCAAGGGCTTCGGCAAGGGCAACTTCAAGGCGCTCTTCGAGGCGATCGAGCGTGAGCAGGAGCGCCGCGGCAACCTGTGAGACCCGGCTGTCCCGGTTGGCGGCGGCGCGTACGGCCGGCGTCAGGCCGCCGCGGGGTTGGCGAGCCGCTGCCGCCACCAGCTGACCGTGCCGGCAAGAGTGTCGGCCAGCGGGGTGGCAACGACGCCGAACTGCGCGGTGAAAGCGGTGGAGTCCAGGACGAACGGCCGGGCGAACTGGTGCCGGACCTCCTGGAGCTCGCGCATCACCGGCCGGACGAGGCCGGCGGCGCGTAGCACGAACGGCGGAATGGGCACGACCTTGACCGGGGGGACGCCGGCGGCGGCGCACATCATGGCGACGGCGTCGCGAGCGCTGGCCGGAGGTGCAGTGGGGACGTGCCAGGCCCGGCCCCAAGCGCGCCGATCAAGTGCGGCGGTGACCAGGGCCACGGCGACATCGTCCACGGCGGTCCAGCTGTGCGGGGCGTCGGGGTCGCCGAGCACCCGGACGGTCCTGCCGGAGAGCAGCGCGGGAACCGCGCGCTCGCCGAGGTACCCCTGGTCGGTGATCCCGGGGCCGACGTAGTCCGAGCCCCGGACCTCGGTGACGCGCACCCGCCCGGCCCGGTGTCGAGCCAGGGCGTCAGCCCACATCCGATTCCGGACCTTGCCCTTGTGCCCGACGGCAGCCAGCGGCGTGGCCTCCGTGATGGGAGCGGTCACGGGTCCGTAGCCGTAGATGTTGCCGACGGTCGCGAGGACTGCGCCGGTGCTCTCGGCCGCGTCGAGCAGCGCGGCGGCGAGTGGCGGCCAGTCGGTGTCCCACCTGTCGTACGCCGGGTTGGCACAGTTGTAGAGCGCGGCCGCCCCGGCCGCCGCAGCGGTGAGCGCCGCGGCGTCGGTCGCGTCCAGGGCGACGGGCTCCGCACCGGCGGCAGCGGCCCCACCGCCGCGACTGATCACCCGGACCTCGTGCCCTTGGCGCAGCAGCAGCCGGGTGGTGGCGGTGCCGACGGCACCCCTGCCGACGACGACGTGAACGGCCATGTCCATGCTCCTTCTATTCGAGAGCGGCGCTCTCATCTGGGACCACTGTTCCGCGATGGGGCCGCATTGTCAAGAGCACTGCTCTCCACCCTGTGCGAGAATCGTCGGCATGCCGTTGCCGTCGCCCGTCGCTCCGCGCACGGCTCGCGAGCACGGCCGGGCGCAGCTCACCCGCGCGATCCTCGAGGCCGGCCGGCGTCAGCTCGGGGAGGTCGGCGCATCGGCGCTCTCGCTCCGGGCCGTTGCCCGCGAACTCGGGCTGGCGTCCTCGGCGGTCTACCGCTACTACCCGAGCCGCAACGCGCTGTTGACGGCGCTGATCGTCGAGGCATACGACGCGATCGGGGAGGCCGCGGAACGGGCCGACGCGGCGGCCGCGGCGGCCGGGACGGGCACCGGTGGCCGGTGGCTGGCGGTCTGCCAGGGGGTTCGGGCGTGGGCGCTGGCTCATCCCCACGAGTTCGCGCTGGTCTACGGCTCCCCGGTCCCCGGTTACGCCGCCCCGCTCGACACGGTGGCGCCCGCCAGCAGGGTTGGTCTGCTGCTCGCCCAGCTGATGACGCGGGCTGCCGCTGATGGCGAGCTACGCCCTCCGGCGCGGCCGCTGCGGGGGCCGCGGCTCACGACGCCCGCCGTCGTCGCCGACTCCGGCGGGTCGCCGGCGCCGCCGTACGAGGACCTGATCGAGCGCGCGATCGTGTTGTGGATCGCGCTCTTCGGCGCGCTGACCTTCGAGCTGTTCGGACACCTCAACAACGTGGTGACCGACTACCCGGCCTACTTCGACGTCGCCATGACCGTGGTCGCGGAGGCGGCCGGCCTGGAGTTACCCCTTCCGGGCTGACCTCTGTGCGTCCCTGCCGCGGCCGGGTCGGGGCAGGATGGTCTCTTCATCATCGAGAAGGTGGTCCTACGTGGTGCTGTCCCAGGCGAGCAGGCTCAAGAGCGTCCGGTACGACATTCGCGGGCCGGTGCTGCGACGCGCCCGTCAGCTGGAGGCCGAGGGCCATCGGGTGCTCAAGCTGAACCTGGGCAACCCGGCGCCATGGGGCCTGGAGACGCCCGAGGCGGTGGTCCATGGCCTGGTGCACAACATCGGCGACGCGCAGGGTTACAGCGACGCCCGCGGCATCTACTCGGCCCGCCTCGCGGTCGCGCAGTACTACCAGGGCCGCGGCGTGGAGAGCGTCGGGCCGGACGACGTGCTCCTCGGCAACGGCGTATCCGAGCTGATCGTCATGAGTCTGCAGGCGCTGCTCGAGACCGGCGACGAAGTCCTGGTGCCCAGCCCGGACTACCCGTTATGGACGGGGGCGGTGAACCTGTGCGGCGGTCGGGCGGTGCACTACCGCTGCGACGAGCAGGCCGGCTGGGCGCCCGACCTCGAAGACGCCGCCTCGAGGATCACCCCGAACACCCGCGCCTTGGTGATCATCAACCCGAACAATCCGACCGGCGCGGTGTACTCGCGCGAGACGCTGCTGGGGTTGCTCGCCCTGGCCCGCCGGTACGGCCTGCTCGTGCTCGCCGACGAGGTCTACGACGGCGTCCTCTACGACGGCGCGGTCCACGAGCACGCCGCCGCGCATGCCCCGGACCTGTTGGTGCTCACCATGTGCGGGTTGTCGAAGAACCACCGCGCCGCCGGGTTCCGGTCCGCCTGGATGGCTGTCACCGGGCCCAAGCACGAGGCCGGCGAATACATCGAAGGGCTGGAACTCCTGGCGAACATGCGGCTGTGCCCCAACGTGCCGGCCCAGCACGCCATCCAGGGCGCGTTGGGCAACCGGCCCACGATCACCTCGCTGCTCCAGCCCGGCGGGCGGCTGCATGAGCAACGCGACCGCACGTGGTCCCAGCTCAACCCAATCCCCGGCGTGAACTGCGTCAAGCCTGCCGGCGCCTTCTATCTCTTCCCCCGCCTCGACCCCGACGCCCACAAGATCCACGACGATCAGCAGCTGGTCATCGACCTGCTCGATCAGCAGTTGTTGCTGCTCTCCCACGGCACCGGCTTCAACCTCCCCACCACCGACCATCTGCGGCTGGTGTTCCTGGCCCCCGCCGACGTGCTCGACGACGCCGTCGACCGGCTGGACCGCTTCCTGGCGACCTACCACCAGTAGAGCGCGCGACCAGATCAGTCGGCGCGGAAGACAAGCAGCGCGACATCGTCCCTGCGGCAGCCGTCGGAGAGCAGCAACCGCAGCACGTGGTCGCAGAACTCCTCGGGTTCGGTCGGTGCGGCAGCCGTCGCGCGGCGGAGCCGGTTCAGCCCGACGTCGATGCTCTCCTCGCGACGCTCGACCAGCCCGTCGGTGTAGAGCACGAGCAGGTCACCGGGCCGTAGCGAATCGGTCTCCTGCGCCGAGCGGCCGAGGTCACCGAGGCCCAGCGGCAACGCGGTCGGACCGCGAAGCCACTCGCAGCGACCGTCGGCCCGGCGTATCAAGGCGGGCAGGTGCCCCGCGTTCGCCCAGGTCAGAATGCGGCTCTGCGGGTCGTACGACGCCACCAGGCAGGTGGTGAAGTCCGAGGCATCCATCACTCCGAACAGGCGGTCCAGCCGCCGTACGACACCTGCCGGCTCGTGGCCCTCGAGCGCGTAGGCCCGGACCGCCGCCCGCAGCTGCCCCATCACGGCCGCGGCGCGTACGCCCTTGCCGCCGACGTCGCCCACCGCAGTCGTCCACGGGTGACCCTCGACCACCACCAGGTCGTAGAAGTCGCCGCCGACCTGCGCCTTTGCCTCGGCCGGCAGGTAACGCACCGCCACCCGCCCCCCAGGCGCCACCATCGGCTCGGTCGGCAGCAGGCTGCGCTGCAGCGCGTCGGCGATCCGGCGCTCCGCGACGTAGAGCCGGGCGTTGTCCAGGGCGACGGCCGCCCGGCGGCCGAGCTCCAGGCTCATCTCGACGTCCTCGTCGCCGTACGGCGTACCACCGGACCGGGAGATGAAGCTCAACGTGCCCAGGACCCGGCCCCGAGCAAGCAGCGGTACGACGATCGCCGAGTGGCCCGCCAGCTGGGCCGCGACCCCGGCCCGAGCGGCGGCGTCGGTCAGACCCACATCGTGTCCCGGCTGGACCGACGGTATGAGCATGGGCTTGCCGGTACGCAGCACTTCGGCCACCGGGTGGCTTCCCTCGAGCACCGGGGGAAGGGCCCACAACGACGCCGCCAGCGAGCCCTGGCGGCGCTCGTCGGCTACCACCACGGCGGCCCGCCGCAGCACGTCGCCCTCGAGGAGGTCCACGACGCAGACGTCGGCCGCCCGCGGCACGATGAGCTGGGCGACGTTGGTCAGTGTGGTCTCGGGATCGAGCGAGCTCGCCAGCCGGGCCCCCGCCTCCGCCAATAGAGACAGCCGCTCCTGGGCCAGCTCGGCGGCCTCGCGGGCGGTCCGCTCGGCCGCCAACAGCCGTTCCCGGTCCGCCTCGTCACGCTTCCGCCCGGTGATCTCCACCAGCACCATGCCGGCACCGACGGGCTTGCCGGCCGCACCCCGCAGCGGGTACCAGCTGCTCAGCCAGGTCCGCAGCACTGCGGGGCGGGCCGGAGTGACCCCGGTCACCTCGATGTCGCACACCGGTCCGTCGCCGGCCAGGGCCTGTTCGAGCAGAGCGGTGATGGCGACATCGACGCCGGGCAGCACGTCGCTGATGCGCCGGCCGATGTGCGCCTCGGGCGGCACGCCGTTCATCGCCGCCAGCGCGGCGTTGACCCGGACGTAACGCATCTCGGTGTCGAAGAAGGCCAGCCCCACGGGCGCGGAGGTCATCAGGGTGTCCAGCAGCCCGAAGGTCTCGTCGATGAGGTGACGCTGGGTGACGTCGGTCGACGCGACCACGATGGCGACCGTCTTCCCGTCGTGCAGCAAGGGCGCCGCGGTGACCGATACGATCAGCGACTGGCCGCTCCGGGTCCGGGCCGGAAACTCCCCGAGCCAGGTCTCGCCGGCGAGCAGCGCCGTGAGGATGTCCAGAGCCACCTGCTGGTCGCTCGGGTCGAGGCCGAGGTCGAGGGCGGACCGGCCGACGGCTTCTTCCGGCGCCCAGCCGTAGATGGCCGACGAGGCGCGGTTCCAGTAGAGGATCTCCGCGGTGGGGCTCTCGACGATGACCGAGAAGGGCAGCGCGTCGAGGAGTTGGCAGGTGAGGTCGTCGAGCTGCAACCCGACGGCCGGGTTGCCCTGAGTGGTCAAGGCTGCCCTACCTCCCGGCGATCGATGAGGTCGCCGCAACTCGCATTCTGCCGACGGACCGGCGCACGCGGGGGAGCCGGGAGCGCTAACCGGGACCCTGGAAGTAGCCCGCCGCACGCAGGTGCGCCAGCACGTGTTCACTATGATCGGATCCGCGCGTTTCCAACTGTAGAGCCACCTCGACCTCGTCGACGTGGAGCTCAGGTCCGGTCCGCACATGCTCGACGTCGAGGACATTGGCGCCGGACTCGGCCAGTACGGCGAGCAGCAGCGCCAGCTCACCGGGCCGATCGGGTATCCGCAGTCGGAAGGACAGGTAGCGGCCGGCCGCGATCAGCCCGTGCCGGATGACCCGGAGCATCAGCACCGGGTCGATGTTGCCGCCGGACAGCACTGCCACCACCGGTGGCTCGAACGCGGTGGGATCGTCCATGATCGCTGCGACGGACGCGACACCGGCCGGCTCGACGACCAGCTTGTTGCGCTCGAGGCACAGCAGCAGAGCCTTGGACAGCGACTGCTCGGAGACGGTCGTCACCCGGTCGACGAGGGCGTCGACATGCGCCAGGGTCAGCGAACTGGGCTTGCCGACGGCGATTCCGTCGGCCATCGTGGAGATCGACTCGAGCGGTACCGGGTACCCGACCGACAGCGAGGACGGCAGGGCCGCGGCCCCGCTGGCCTGGACGGCGACCACGCTCACCTCCGGCCGGAGCCCCCGGACGGCCGCCGCGATGCCGGACACCAGCCCACCGCCGCCGGTGCCCACCACGATCGTGCGAACCTCCGGGCACTGCTCGAGGATCTCCAGCCCGACCGTGCCCTGACCGGCGATGACGTCGGGGTGCTCGAACGGGTGGATGAAGACCGAGCCGCAGGACTCGGCGTACGCCGCCGCGGCGACCAGCGCATCGTCGACGGTCCGGCCGAGCAGCTCGACCTCCGCGCCGTAGGACCGGGTCGCCTCCACTTTGGGCAGCGCCGCGGTCTCCGGCATGAAGACCTTCACCGACGTACCCAGCAGGCTGCCGGCGAGAGCGACCCCCTGGGCGTGGTTGCCGGCGCTGGCGGCCACGACGCCGGCGGCGCGCTCCTGCGGGGTGAGCCGGGAGATCCGGGTGTAGGCCCCCCGAATCTTGAAGGAGCCGGCCCTTTGCAGGTTCTCGCACTTGAGGGCGACCGCCCCGCCGACCTGCGCGGACAGCGGCCGGGATCCCTCCAGCGGAGTGACGCGCACCACGCCGGACAGCAGCTCCGCCGCAGCCCGGACGTCGGCAAGCGTGACCAACCGGGTCGCCACCGTCATGCCGGTCAGTGTGGCATCCGGTGGCCCCCCGGGGTCCCGGTAACCTGCCGGTCTCGGGGCGGAGGAGGACCTGACTCGTGCTCGACCCGCACCCGCTCCCCGGCCGCGACGTGGTTGTCGGCGGCGTACGCCTGCACGTCGTGTCGCACGGTCGCGGCGGCCGGCTCCCGCTGCTGCTCGTGCACGGGGTGCCCACCTCGTCGTACCTGTGGCGCAATGTGATGCGGGACCTCGAGTCGACGGTGCCCACGGTGGCGGCCGACCTGGTCGGCCTGGGTCGATCCGAGCGGCCGCGTCGGCACGGCTACCGGCTGGCGGAGCAGGCGGCGCTCCTGCGCGGGCTGCTCGACGAGCTGGCGCTGCCCCGGGTGGCGCTGGCGGGGCACGCGGAAGGCGGTGCCGTCGCGTTGGAACTGGCCGCCCTCGCTCCGGACCGGGTGGCCGGCATCGCGCTGCTCGGAACGGCGGCGCACCCCGACGCCTGGCCACCGCCGGCCGTCGTGCCGCTGCTGTTGCCCGGCGTCGGCCGGGCAACCCTCGAGGTACTGCGCCAGCTACCCGGCCCGGCGCGCCGGGCCGTGCGGACCGCGCTCGGCCAGCTACCCGACCTGGAGCTCGACCATTACCTGGCGCCGCTGCGGTCCGCTGAAGCGGCCCGCGGCCTGGTCCGCCTGGTCCGGTCCCTGGACCTCGCCGGTACGGCCGCGGCTCTGGAGATCCTGCGGCCGGGGGCACCGCCGGCACTCGTGCTGTGGGGCACCGATGACCCGGTGCGCTCGGCGGCGTACGGTCGCCGGCTGGCCGGCGAGCTCCCGGGCGCGGTGTTCGTGCCGGTCGCCGGGGCCGGTCACCTGCTGCCGGAGGAGTGCCCGGAGCGGGTGGCGGAGGAGCTGGCCGGCTTCGTCGCCGAGCTCCCGGTCACCGCGTCGGCCGACCAGTAGCGGTCTGCGGCCAGCACCAGGGCCGCGGCCCCCACCAGGCCGGCCGACTGGCCGAGCTCTGCCGACACCACCCGTACGCCGCGGGCGAAGGGCAGCCGGGCATACCGGCGTACGGCGTCCTGCAGCGGCGCCATCAGCAGGTCCCCGGCGGCGCTCAGTCCGCCACCGATACTGACCACCTCGAGGTCGCAGAGCGCGGTTGCGGAGGCGATCGCGATCCCGGCTGCCCGGCCCGCGCGGTGGAGGGCGGCGATGGCCACGGGATCCCCGGCAGTGGCGTCGGTCACCAACTCGGGTCCGCTCGCCCCGGGCGGCCCCACCCAGCCGTGATCACGGGCCCAGCGCACGACTGCCGGCCCGCGGGCAACCGCCTCCAGGCAGCCCTGACCCCCGCACACGCAAGATGGCCCGTCCGGCTCCACCACCACATGGCCGATGTGGCCGGCATTCCCGCTCTCGCCGTCGACCAGCCGGCCATCCAGCACCAGGCCGCCGCCGACGCCGGTGGAGATCACCATGCCGAGCAGGTTGCGGCTGCCGCGGCCGGCGCCGCGCCAGTGCTCGCCGGCCGCCACGCAGACGGCGTCGTTGTGCAGGCGCACCGGAAGTCCGGGAAAGTGCTCCGCCAGCCGCTCCCGTAGCGGGAAGCCGAGCCAGGCCGGGATGTTGAGCGGCGAAACGCGCCCGGCCGGCCACTCCATCGGGCCGCCGCAACCGACGCCGACCCCGGTAATCGGTCTGCCCCCCGCGACGTCGTCGGCGAGCTGCGTCAGGCTCGCGTAGATCTCCTCCGCCGACGCCGTGTCGGCGCGGGTCGGCGTACGTCGATCCGTAAGGACTCGGCCGTCGGCGTCGAGCAGCGCCGCCGCGAGCTTGGTGCCACCGATGTCGATGGCCAGTACGGGGCCGGTTACGGCCGGTGGAGGGGTTCGCACGACCGGCACTGTGCCGCAGACTCGTGGTCGTGGTCGAGCCCGACGTCATCGGCACCGACGACCATCCGCCGCGGCGGCCCCCGCGCTGGGCGCTGCCCACGGCCGCGCTGGCCGCGACCGGGCTGGCCGCGTTGGTGATCAATGCCAACGCCCCGGAGCACGCTCCCCTGCCAACGCCGTCGACGTCCGCTCCTGCATCGATCGGTACGCCGGACGACATCGACGTCCTCGACCTTGGTGGTCCCTGCGGCGTCATCGCCCCGCGCGGAGGCCGGCTCACTTATGTGTTCGGGATCGAGAACGTCGGTCCACAACCGCTGGAGGTTCTCTCGGTCAGTCGCCGCGCCGCCGGGCTTGCGCTCCTAGCCATCGAGCTCCCCACCGGCTGTGACACCGACGGCACAGCACCCCCGTTCGCACCCTTCCGACTCGCGCCTGGCGAGAGTCGGCTGGTGCTTCTCCGCTACCGCGTCACCAACTGTGCGGCGGCCCGCTCCTCTGATCGCACCCCCGCGGCAGTGGCGGCGAGGGGGGTCAACGGATCTGTCCGGCAGAGCCGAGTTGGTCTACCGGTGCGGGCAGTTGGTCCATGCGGCTGATCGCCGGAAGGCCGCCGCGCTATCCAGGAGGTTGATCATTGTTCCTTCCACCTGAGGGATAGGGCGAATCCTGGGCGGAACTCACAACGATCGCCCATCGGCTCGGCTGCCAAGGGGTTAGGCGTGACTTCCTGACGGCGAGCGCGGGACCGGTGCGGCCCGGCCGGGCGGCCCGACGTAGCGTGCTGGTTGTGACGACCGCTCCTGCCATCGCATCCCTCGGCGAGTTGCGCGCCGCCGGACACGAGCACAAGTCCGTGAAGGCCGAGATCCGGGACAACCTGCTGGTCCGGCTCGCCGCCGGCGTACACCCTTTCCCCGGCATCGTCGGGTTCGACGAGACCGTCGTGCCGCAGCTCGAGCGGGCCCTGCTGGCCGGTCACGACATCGTGCTGCTCGGCGAGCGCGGCCAGGGAAAGACCCGCCTGATCCGCACCCTGGTCGGGCTGCTCGACGAGTGGACGCCGGTCATCGACGGCTGCGAGATCAACGACCACCCGTACGCGCCGGTGTGCGTGCGATGCCGGCGGCTGGCCGCGGCCAGCGGCGAGCACCTGCCGGTGACGTGGCGGGCGCGTGCGGACCGGTACGGCGAGAAGCTGGCCACCCCGGACACCTCTGTCGGCGACCTGATCGGCGACGTGGACCCCATCAAGGTCGCCGAGGGCCGGCCGCTGGGTGACCCGGAGACCGTCCATTACGGGCTGGTGCCGCGAACCAACCGCGGCATCTTCAGCGTCAACGAGCTGCCCGACCTGGCCGAGCGGATCCAGGTGGCCCTGCTCAACGTGCTGGAGGAGCGCGACATCCAGGTCCGCGGCTACCACCTGCGGCTGCCGCTGGACCTGCTGCTGGTGGCGAGCGCGAACCCGGAGGACTACACCAACCGGGGCCGGATCATCACCCCGCTCAAGGACCGGTTCGGTACCGAGGTGCGCACCCACTACCCGCTGTCACTCGACGCCGAGCTCGCGCTGCTACGGCAGGAGGCGCAGCTCTCGTGGGGCGCCGACGCGGTCTCCGCCGTACTGCCCGAGCACCTGATGGAGGTGCTGGCGCGCTACGCCCGGCTGGTCCGCGACTCCCCCGCCGTCGATGCCCGCAGCGGCGTGTCGGCCCGGTTCGCCATCGCGGCGGCGGAGACCGTCGCCGCATCCGCCGTACGCCGCGCCGCGATCACCGGCGAGCCGGTGGCGGTGGCGCGGGTCAGCGACCTGCCGGCCGTCGTACCCGCGGCCCGGGGCAAGGTTGAGTTCGAGGCCGCCGACGAAGGGCGTGAGACCCAGGTGCTCACCCACCTGCTCCGCCGGGCGGTGAGCGAGACCTACCGCGCCCGACTCGGCGGCGCCGACCTGTCCGGCCTGCTGGCCCGGTTCGAGGACGGCGCCACGGTGGAGACCGGCGAGCTGGTGCCGGGCGCCGAGCTGCTGGCCCGGATCGGTCCGGTGCCGGGACTGGCCCGGCTGCTCGACCGGCTGGGCATCGACGAGGGGGCCGAGACGCCCGGCCTGGCGGCGGCCGCCCTGGAGTTCGCGCTCGAGGGGCTGCACCTGGGGCGCCGGCTGGCCAAGGAGGACCTGCCGGGGCGGGTCGTCTATGGCGGCTGACCGCGCACGGCTCGGTCGCGCCGTCCCTCCCCTGGCCGCTGCGCGAAGCAGGGGGTTCGTGGAGACTCTTGGTCGCCATAGCGACCACGTCGCTCCACAAACCCCAGCAGGTCGGCGAGCCGCCACTCGCCGGACGGCGGGGTTGGCGGCGAGACCATGAGCGCGGGCGGCTACCGCTACGGCCGCTGGGACGGCGGGGCGGACCCGCTGGCGCCGCCGTACGACGTCGCCGGCGCGCTCGACGAGCTGGGCGACGCGGTCCTCGAGGGCGCCAGTCCGAACGAGGCGCTGTCCGGGCTCCTGCGCCGGGGACTCGAAGGCCGGCGTGGGCTCGACGACCTGCTGCGCAAGGTGCGCGGGCGGCAGCGGGAGGTACGCCGGCGGGGGTCGCTCGACGGCACGCTGGAGGAGGTCCGCGCGCTGCTCGACCGCGCACTCGGCCAGGAGCGGGCGGCCCTGTTCCCGGATCCGGCCGACGCCGCCCGGCTGGCCGAGGCCGAGCTGGACACGCTGCCGGACGACCCGGCCCGCGCCGTACGGGCGCTGGCGGACTACGAGTGGCGCTCGCCGGCGGCCCGGCAGACCTACGCCGAGATCGCGGACCTGCTCCGCCGCGAGGTGCTCGACAGCCACTTCCGCGGGATGAAATCGGCGCTGGCTGACTCGTCGCCGGCCGACCTGGACCGGGTCAAGGACATGCTCGCCGGCCTCAACGCGATGCTCGCCGCCGACGCCCGGGGTGAGGACACGACCGAGGCCTTCGAACGATTCATGGCCGAGTACGGCGACTTCTTTCCGGAGAACCCCACGACGCTGGAGGAGCTGATCGACGCCCTGGCCCGGCGAGCGGCGGCGGCGGCCCGGCTGATGGCGTCGCTGTCTGACGCCCAGCGCGAGGAGCTGGCCAACCTGCTCGCGACCGCGCGCCAGGACCTGGGTCTGACCGCCGAACTGGACCGGCTCGGCACTGCCCTGCGCGAGCGCCGGCCGGACCTGAACTGGTCCGGCCGGGAGCGGATGCGCGGCGACGCGGGCCTGGGCGTGGGCGACGCCACCACCGCGCTGGCGGAGCTGGCAGACCTCGCCGACGTGGAGTCGGCGCTGCGGCAGGACTACCCGGGCGCCAGCCTGGAGGACGTCGACCCGGAGGCACTCGAGCGGGCTCTCGGCCGGTCGGCGGTGGACGACGTCGAGGCGCTGCGCCGGCTGGAACGCGAGCTGTCCGAGCAGGGATTCCTCACCCGGACCGACGGCCGGCTCGAACTCACCGCGCGCGCCGTACGCCGGATCGGCGCCACGGCTTTGCGCCGGGTCTTCGCCTCGCTGGACGCTCGTGGTCGCGGGCAGCACGACGTCGCCGACGCGGGCGCTACCGGTGAGCTGACCGGCGCGTCCCGGCCGTGGCGGTTCGGCGACGAGCAGCCGCTCGACGTGGTTCGGACCGTCCGCAACGCGATCGTGCACTCTCCCCGCGGAGCGGCCGGCGTGCGGCTGCGGGTGGAGGACTTCGAGGTCGTCGACACCGAGCGACGCACCTCCGCCGCGGTCTGCCTGCTCGTCGACCTGTCCTACTCGATGGAGCTACGCGGGACCTGGGGTACGGCGAAGTCCACGGCGCTGGCGCTGCACTCGCTGGTGACCACCCGCTACCCGCAGGATGCGATCGAGGTCATCGGGTTCAGCGACTACGCGCGCGTGCTCTCGCCGGGGGAGCTGGCCGGGCTGTCCTGGGACATGGTGCAGGGCACGAACCTCCAGCACGCGCTGATGCTTGCCGGCCGGCACCTCGGCGCGCATCCGGACGCGGAGCCCGTCGTCCTGGTCGTCACCGACGGCGAGCCCACCGCGCACCTGAGCCGCAGCGGGCGGGCGGAGTTCTGCTGGCCGCCGGTGCCCGAGACGGTGACCGCAACGATGGCCGAGGTCGAGAAGCTGACCCGCCGCGGCGCGACCATCAACGTGTTCATGCTCGACGACGAGCCGCGGCTGGTCCGCTTCGTCGAGGGGCTGGCGCAGCGCAACGGCGGCCGGGTGTTCTCTCCTGCGCCGGACCGGCTGGGTGAGTACGTCGTCCGCGACTACCTGCGCGCACGGCGCGGCCGGCGCGGGCGCTGAGAACGGGTGCAACGACGGCTGCCGGCCGGGCTGCGCGGTCTGCCACGGGAAGTCGGCGTACTGGTCGCGGTCGCCTTCTCGGTGGCCGTCGGCTTCGGCATCGTCGCCCCCGCGATACCGGTGTTCGCGCGCTCATTCGGCGTCAGCCGTACCGCTGCGGGCGCGGTGATCAGCGCGTTCGCGTTCATGCGGCTGGTCACCGCCCTCGGAGTCGGCCGGCTGGTCGACCGCTTCGGCGAGCGGTTGATCCTGGCCACCGGTATCGCGATCGTGGCCGGCAGCAGCGCGCTGGCCGGGCTGGCCCGCAGCTACGACCAGCTGTTGGTGCTCCGCGGGCTCGGTGGCTTCGGCTCGGCCATGTTCTCGGTGAGCGCGGTCAGCCTGCTGCTGCGGGTGGTCGAACCCGACCAGCGCGGCCGCGCCAGTGGCTTGTTCGCCGGCGGCTTCCTGCTCGGCGGGGTCACCGGCCCGGCGTTCGGCGGTCTGGTCACGTCGTACTCGATCCGCGCCCCGTTCTTCCTGTACGCCGGCACGCTCGCAGTCGCCGGTGGCATCGGCCTCTACGCGCTCCGGCACACGCCGCTGGCCGACAAGTCCGGCGGTGAGGGTGGCGTGCAGCGGACGGGCCTGCTCGACGCGCTGCGCAAGCCGGCGTACCGGGCTGCGATGGCGGCGAACTTCGCGGACGCCTGGGCGGTGCTCGGCGTACGCAGCGCACTGATCCCGCTCTTCGTCGGCGACGTCCTGGAGGTCGGCATCGTCTGGGTGGGCGTCGGCTTCGTGGTGGTGGCAGCGACCAACGCAGCGGTGCTGCTGCCGGCCGGCCGGGTGGCCGACACCCGGGGCCGGCGGCCGGTGTTGATGACCGGCTGCCTGGTCTCCGCGGCCGGAGTCCTGATGCTCGCGCTGCTGCCCACGCTGGCGGGCTACCTTGCTGCCATGGTGGTCTTCGGGGTGGGGTCCGGAATGCTGGACGTGGCCCCGGCCGCGGTGGTCGGCGACGTCGTCACCGGCCGCGGTGGCACGGTCGTGGCGGCGTACCAGATGTCCGGGGACGCCGGTCAGGTGGTGGGACCGCTGGTGGCCGGCCGGCTGGCCGACTCTCTCTCGTACGGCGCCGCCTTCGGGGCGACAGCCGGCGTGTTGGGGTTGGCGGCGGTGCTCGCGTACGCCGCCCCTGAGACGCGACCGCGGCAGGGCGCCCCGGTGGACGGACCCGCCGCGGCTAGGGTCGCGCCATGAGCTTCGTGCTGTTCTTGCACATCGCCGCGGCGATCTTCCTCATCGGTCCACTGACGGTGGCCGCGTCGGCGACGGCGCGGGTGGTGCGTGGGGGCGCCGCGGATCTGCCCCTGCTGCGCTGGCTGCAGCGGACGACCCGCATCTACGGTGCTGCGTCGCTGCTCGTGCTGCTGCTCGGGCTCGCGCTGGTACGTGATGAGTACTCCTTCAACGAGTTCTGGATCGGTGCCTCGATCGCGCTGTTCCTGGCGGCTCTGGGGCTGCTGTTCGGGCTGGTGGAGCGCGACCAGCGTGCGGCCATCGCCCGGCTCGAGGCCGCTGAGAAGGTCAACGTCGAGGCCGGCCGCATCGCCGGGGTATCGGCGGCGATCGGCGTCCTCTGGCTGGTCATCCTGCTGCTCATGATCTACAAACCGGGCCACTGACAGCGAGGAACCCGGACGAGCAGGGGTCTTCGGCAGACTGGAGCGGTGCTACTCGCCGAGCTGGCCTCGACGTCGGAATCGGTTGCGTCCACGCGGTCGCGGCTGGCCAAGGTGGCGGCCATAGCGGGCTGCCTGCGCCGAGCGAAGCCGGGCGAGGTCGCGGTCGCGGTGAGCTATCTGTCCGGCGAGCTTCGGCAGCGACGGACCGGCGTCGGCGAGGCGGCCCTGCGGGAGCTGCCGGCTCCGGCCGACGCACCGACCCTCGAGGTGGCCGACGTGGACCGGGCGTTTGCCCGGGTCGAGCGGGCCGGTGGCACCGGCTCGGCCGGCGTACGCCGCGCTGAGCTCGCCCAGCTTTTCGGCCGGGCCAGCGCTACCGAGCAGCGGTTCCTCGCTCGGCTGGCGGGCGGCGAGCTCCGACAGGGAGCGCTGGCCGGTCTGATGACCGAGGCGGTGGCCCGGGCCGCCGGGGTGGACCTCGCCGCGCTCCGGCGGGCGGCCATGCTCAGCGGCGACCTCGCGGCGGTGGCCGAGGCGGCGTTGGTCTCGGGCGCGGCGGGGCTCGAGGGGTTCCGGTTACAGCTGGGCCGCCCCGTCCAGCCGATGCTGGCCCAGACCGCGACCTCCGTGGACACAGCCATGGAGCGGGTCGGCAACGCAGCGGTCGAGTGGAAGCTGGACGGCGTACGCATCCAGGTACACCGGAACGGGGACGACGTGGCGGTCTTCACTCGAACCCTCGACATCATCACCGAGCGGGTACCGGAGGTCGTCGAGGCGGCGATGGCTCTGCCGGTCCGGGCCGTGGTGCTCGACGGCGAGGCGATCGCGCTGCGCCCGGACGGGCGGCCGCGGCCGTTCCAGCAGACCGCGAGCCGGGCCGCGAGCCGGGGCCAGGTGGCCCGGTTGCGCCGGGAGGTGCCACTCACCCCGTTCTTCTTCGACGTCCTGCATCTCGACGGGACGGACCTCATCGACCTTCACGGCTCGGAGCGGTACGCCGCGATCGAGCCGCTCCTACCACCCGATCTCTGGGTCCCCCGGCTGGTGACCGACGACGTCGAGCAGGCCGGGACGTTCTTCAACGAGAGCGTCGCCCGCGGCCACGAGGGCGTCGTGGTGAAGGCGCTCGGGTCGCCGTACGAGGCGGGCCGCCGCGGCGCCGGCTGGCTCAAGGTGAAGCCCCGGCACACGCTCGATCTGGTGGTGCTCGCCGCCGAGTGGGGACACGGTCGCCGCCAAGGCTGGCTGTCCAACCTGCATCTGGGGGCCCGCGACCCCGGGACCGGTGGTTTCGTGATGCTCGGCAAGACGTTCAAGGGGCTCACCGACGCGATGCTCGAGTGGCAGACGGCCCGGTTCCTCGAGCTGGAGACCGGGCGGGATCGCGCGACGGTGCAGCTACGCCCCGAGCTGGTGGTGGAGATCGCCTTCGACGGCATCCAGACCAGCCCCCGGTATCCCGGCGGCATGGCGCTGCGGTTCGCCCGAGTGCAGCGGCACCGTCCTGACAAGCGAGCCGAAGAGGCGGACACCGTCGAGACGGTCCGCATGCTGCATACGGCGGGCGACTGAGCTCGAGCGCTTCGTCGACCCGGGGGCTGCGGACGTTCAGCCGGTCAACGAGAAATCGTCAAACACAGAGGAGCGGTGCGACTGCCTGAACGCCGTGGTGGAGGCCGGACCGGCCGGTCCGACCTCCACCGCCGTGCCTCAGGCGTTCGACGTACCCGTCGCCGAGCTGCTGGACGAGCTGTCCTGGTCCGGACCGCCGCGGCCGGGGCCGCCGGTCTCGGTGCCCGTGACCGCGAAGTCCTTGCCCATCTCCACGGTGACGCGCTCCCCGTTCGAGGTCCGCAGGTGCGCCTCGTAGACACCGTCGGAGTCGGTCTCGACCCGCAGCACGGTCGCGCCGGGGTACTTGGCCAACGCCGCCGCCCGCACCTTGTTCACGGTGTCTCCGGTGAGCAGCTGCTCGTCCGGCCGGATGCTCTTGGACTCGTCCACGTTGCCGCCCGCGTTGTCCGCGGCGGGCGCGGCGGGCGCGGCGGCGGCGGACGGGCTGTTCGAGCTGCTCGAGGACGTGTCCGCCGCATTGGCGGCCAGGGTGCCGGCGAGCGCCCCGCCGGCGACCAACCCCGCCACGCCGAGCGCAGCCCCGGCCCCCCAGCGCCGCCAGCGGTCCTTGTTGTGGTTCATATCCCTGCCTCCTCAGATGGCTCCCATTGGAGCCGACAGGAACGAGGTTGCCGCCGGGACCTGTGCGCGGCCGTGTCCCAGGCTGGCAGTTGGCTGGGATGCGGTCAGCCGGTGAGGCTGAAGTCGTCGGCGTAGATGGTCGCATTCAGGTTGCCCACCACCATGCGCACGTCGGCGCTCGTGCTTCCGGCCGGGGCCACCAGGCTGGCGGCCGCTTGGACCCAACCACCCGTCGAGGCGGTGTAGGTCTTGACGGTCTTGGTCGCAACGGTGGCATTGGCCGAGTTGAGCCACCGCACCTGCAGCTTGAAGCTGAAGGCATCGGTGGTGCTCGGGATGTTCACCCACCCGCCGAAGCTGTAGGTGCTACCGGCAGCGACCCCCGCGACCTTTTGCGAGACGACGTAGCTGGAGTTGTCCGCAGCCAGGTGCCGCGCGGCGAAGGCGCCGCCGTGCACCACAGCGGCGCTCCGGGTCATCCTCGGGTTGCTGGTCCAGCTGTCGGGCCGGCCGTCGCCGTTCGCGTCGAGCTCGAAGCCGCCGTTGCGGAGCAGGTTCGTCGCCGGCGGCGGCGGCGATGTGCCCCCGCGGTGCCAGACGGAGCCGGTGCTCTCGTTGAAGTCCACACCCGAGGCCCAGACGTTGTCGCCGATGGCGACGACGCTGTCGAACGAGCTGTTCGGCGCCGGCAACTCGGAGGTCCATGTCGCGCCGCCGTCCGTGCTATGGGCGACGTACCCGTTGCTGCCGCCGCCGTCGCCGGCGGTTCCGATCCACACGGTGCTCGGGCTCATCGCGAAAACGTTGGTGATGGCCCCCGGGACGGCAGGACTCTGCTTCGTCCAGGTCTGGCCGCCGTCCGGGGTGTGGAGCAGGTAGTGGAGGGAGGGCCCGTCAGAGGCCACCACCCAGCCGTTGTTGGCGTCGGCGAACGAGAGGTTGAAGAACGAGGGGCCGCCGTAGAGCCCCAGCGGGTTCTGCTGGACCCAGGTCGCGCCGGCGTCCGTGCTCTTCAACAGCGCTCCGGCCCGCCCGGCGATCCACCCGGTCGTCGCAGTCGGGAAGTCCACGGCTTGGAAGATCCCGCCGTACGGGTGCAGCGGGTGCGCGATCGAGCTCCAGGTCTGGCCTCCGTCGGTGGAGCGGTCGATTCTCGGGCCGTAGCAGCAGTTGTAGCCGACCGCAACGATGGTGCGGGCGTCCAGGGCGTCGATCCCGTAGAGCGTCCCGCCGTCGTGGGCTCCCTGCTGGACCCAGCTCCGGCCGCCGTCGGTCGAGTGGAAGACGAACTGGTCGCCGACGGTGTTACCGCGAACAGCCAGCCAGCCGTTCAGGTTGTCCACGAAGTCGATCTGGCTGATCTCGCCGACCCCTAAGGGGAGGCTCGTGCGGTTCCAGCGGGCACCGCCGTCGGTCGTGTAGAGGATCTCGCCCTCGGACTGGGCCGTCCACAGGTGGTTGGCGTCGGTGAACGCCATCCGGCCCGAGACCGTGCAGGAGCCGCTCAGTCGCGACGTCCAGCTGGCTCCCCCGTCACTCGTCGTGAGCAGGGATCCGCAGACGCCGACGGCGATCCCACGGAGGGGGTCGGCGAAGCTGACCCCCTCCAACGGGTACCGGTTGTTCGGGTTCTGCTGGGAGCTGTACACCCCGCCCATCGGATTGGTCCAGGTGAGCCCGCCGTCGGCGGTGTGGACGATGTCGGACTCGGCGCCGACCCCCCAGCCATTCTGGGCGTCACTGAAGAAGATCTCGTTCAGCCAGGTGTTGGCCGGCAACGTTCCCCGCCGCTGCCAGGTCGCACCACCGTCCGTCGTACGCTCGGCGGAGGTGTTGGTCACGGAGAAGCCGACCTGCGGGCTGACGAAGAAGCCGCCGTGCCCCGAGACGAAGGTCCAGGTCCGGCCGCCGTTCGTCGTGTGCAGGACGCCGCCGGTGGCCGACGCCACCCCGTTCGAGGCGTCGAAGAACTGGATCCGGCCGACTGCACGGGGGGTAGCTGGTCAGCACCCAGGTCTTGCCCCCGTCGGTGGTCTTGTAGACCGAGCTGGTGCCGTTGGAGATGAAGCCGGTCCGGGTGTCTTTCAGCTCCACCTGGTACACGGCCCCCAGCGCGCTCGCGCTCTGCAGCCAGGTGGCCCCACCGTCGGTGGTGTACAGGGCGACGTTGCCGACCGCCACGCCGTGGAGGGAGTCGATGAAGCGCACGGCGTACAGCGACCCCGTGGTCCCGCTCTTCTGCCTGCTCCAGGTGACTCCGCCGTTCGTCGTGTGGATGATCGCGCCGTTGAGGCCGACCGCCCACGCTTCGGCGGCCGAGATCATGTCCACGGCGTAGAGCGCCTGGCCGGTGGGCACCGGGCTCTGGCGCTGCCAGCTCGAGGTCACGGCGGAGGACACACCGCCACCACCCAGCGCTGGCAGCGCCGCCACGAGGAGCAGGGCCGAGAGGAGCGCAACGCGTCGTCCGACCTTCCTCCCGCGCTCCGTTGTGAGAGTGCCCCGCGACGTGATGTCACCGAGGTGCCGACGGTTCATCTTCGCTAACTCCTCGCGGCGCTGGCGGCATGCAAATTGAGCGGCAGGTCCGACAACCATCGTGAAGGCTGCCAACCAACGGCGCCATTGGCCGATGGTCGTAGGACCCCGGCCGACTTCATTCGGCCGGTGCCGAAGCTGAGGCGCCCTTGGCTATGACGCAGAACTCGTTGCCGTCCGGGTCGGTGAGGACCACGAAGTCCGCGTCGGCGGGATAATCCCAGGGCGGGCGGGCGGCGCCCAGGGCGAGTAACCGCTCAACCTCCGCGTCCTGGTCCTCGGCGTACAGGTCCAGGTGCAGGCGGTTCGGCCTGCTCGGCGGTGACTCACTCCGCTGCACCGACAGGTTGGACCAACCCCCGTCGGGAGGAGCGAGGACGGTGAAGTCCTCGTCAATCTGGCCGTCTCGTACGACGTAGCCGAGAGCGGCGGTCCAGAACTCGACCGCTCGGGGTACGTCCCTGACGCTGACGACGGTGCTGCCGATCCGCAGGTCCATCGAGGCGCCTCAGCGGCCCAGCGCGGCCGACAGGTCGGCGAGGAGATCGTCGGCCGACTCGATCCCGACCGAGAGCCGGACCAGGTTGGCCGGTACCTCCAGTGGCGAGCCGGCGGTGGAGAGGTGCGTCATCTTCGCCGGGTGTTCTATCAGCGACTCGACGCCGCCCAGCGACTCGCCGAGGATGAAGACCCGCGTCTTGGTGACGACCTCGAGGGCCGCCGCCTCGCCATCGCGCAAAGTGAACGACACCATCCCGCCGAAGTCGCGCATCTGCTTGGCCGCGATCTCGTGGCCGGGGTGGTCGGGGAGCCCCGGATAGAGCACCCGCTCGACCGCGTCGTGGCTGGTCAGCAGGTCGACCACCCGACGGGCGTTGGCGCAGTGCCGGTCCATCCGTACGCCGAGAGTCTTCGCACCGCGCAGCACCAGCCAGGAGTCGAACGGCCCCGGCACCGCGCCCATCGCGTTCTGGAAGTAGGCCAGCTCCGCGCCCAGCTCCGCGTCGGCCACCACCAGCGCACCGCCGACCACGTCCGAGTGCCCGCCCAGGTACTTCGTCGTCGAGTGCACGACCACGTCGGCGCCGTGCTCGAGCGGTGACTGCAGGTACGGCGAGGCGAACGTGTTGTCGACCACCAGCCGGGCGCCGGCTTCCCCCGCAAGCCCGGCGAGCGCCGCGATGTCGGCGATGTTCAGCAGCGGGTTGGTGGGTGTCTCGCACCAGATCACCGACGTCTCCGGCCGCAGCGCCGCCCCGACGGCGTCCAGGTCGCCCAGCGGCACCGAGGTGTAGCTGACCCCCCACCGTTCCAGCACCCTGGCGAAGATCCGGAACGTGCCGCCGTACGCGTCGTCCGGAATGATCGCGTGGTCCCCTGGCCGGCACACCGTGCGCAGCAGGCAGTCCTCGGCGGCCAGCCCGGACGCGTACGCAATCGCGCGACTGCCGCCCTCGAGGGCGGCCAGGCAGGTCTCGAGCGCGGTCCGGGTCGGGTTGCCCGAGCGGCTGTACTCGTAGCCCTTGTGCTGCCCGACACCGTCCTGGGCGTAGGTCGACGTGGCGTAGATCGGCGTGACCACCGCGCCGGTCGTCGGATCAGGGTCCTGGCCGGCGTGGATCGCGAGGGTCTCGAAGCCGTACGCCGCGGGGTCCCAGCCACTGTCCCCGTGCGGCCCCACCACCGGCGACCCGTCCGCCCGGCTCATCGGCGTGCTCTCCTCATGTCACCCCGTTGCTCTCGTCATGCGGTCAGGGTACGGCGGCCCGTCGTCGCCCGCCGCCTCTCCACGGCTCTTGGGGGAGAGGCAGCCGCGGAAGCGCTCAGCGATCGGCGAGAAAGCCGAGCAGGTCCGAACGGGTCAGGATCCCGGTCGGCTTACCGTCGTCGAGCACGACCGCCGCCGTCGAGCTCTCCAGGATCGGGATCAGTACGCCGACCGCCTCGCCGGCGCCGACCGTGGGGAGCGGCTTGGACATCGAGTTCCGGATCGGTGCCTCCACGGCGGCGCGGTCGGCGAAGACGGCGTCGAGCAGCTCGCGTTCGATCACCGACCCAACGACCTCGGCCGCCATCAGCGGCGGCTCCTCCTTCACCACGGGCAGCTGGGACACGCCGTACTCCCGCATGATGGAGATGGCCGACCCGACGGATTCCTCCGGGTGCACGTGCACCAGCTCGGGCAGCGCGCCACCCTCGCCGGCCTTTCGGGCCAGCACGTCACCGACGCGAGGCTCGCCGGAGTCCGACGTGAGGAACCCGTAGTCGGCCATCCAGTCGTCGTTGTAGATCTTGGAGAGGTAGCCCCGGCCGGAGTCCGGGAGAAGCACAACCATGATCGCGCTTTCGTCCAGCTCGGCGGCCACCTGCAGAGCGGCCGCGACCGCCATCCCGCAGGACCCTCCCACCAGCAGGCCTTCCTCGCGCGCCAGCCGCCGGGTGGTCAGGAAGGACTCGCGGTCACTGACCGGGACCACCCGGTCGACCACCGACTTGTCGTAGGTGTCCGGCCAGAAATCCTCACCGACGCCCTCGACGAGGTACGGGCGACCGGACCCGCCGGAGTAGACCGAGCCCTCCGGGTCGGCGCCGACGACGACCACATCGGGGTTGCGCTCCTTCAGGAACCGGCCGGTGCCACTGATCGTCCCGCCGGTGCCGATTCCCGCGACGAAGTGGGTGATCGCCCCCTCGGTCTGTCCCCAGATCTCCGGCCCGGTGGTGCGGTAGTGCGACTCCGGATTGACCGGGTTGGCGTACTGGTTGGGCTTCCAACCGCCGGGGATCTCCGTGGCCAGCCGGGTGGAGACCGAGTAGTAGGACTCGGGGCTGTCCGGGGCGACCGCGGTCGGGCACACGACCACCTCGGCGCCGTACGCACGGAGCACCGCGATCTTCTCGAGGCTCATCTTGTCCGGCATCACGAAGACGCACTTGTAGCCCCTGTTCGCTGCCACGATCGCCAGCCCGACGCCGGTGTTGCCGCTGGTCGGTTCCACGATCGTGCCGCCGGGCTTGAGCTCACCGGACGCCTCCGCCGCCTCGACCATCGCAAGGGCGATCCGGTCCTTGACGGAGCCACCGGGGTTGAAGTACTCGATCTTTGCCAACACCTGCGGGCGCAACCCGGCGGTGACCCGGTGCAGCCGGACCAGCGGGGTGTCGCCGACCAGGTCGACGAGGGAGTCATGGACCTGCACGGACGGCCTCCTCGGTACTGTCGATCAGTCTTAGGGTAACCGCGCGGGGCGGAGACAGGAGGCGCGGATGTCGGTTCGGGTAGCCCGCCGCCGGCGCCGGATCGTCATCAAGGCGGCGGCTGGCGTCCTCGGCAGCGGCCTGCTCGTTCTCGCCGTACTCGGCAGCGAGGCTGTGGTCACGGGTCGCCGTAGCTACCTGCCGGCCGACTCCGCGCCGCCGGTGAAGGGCAGCTTCGGCAACGCCGGCCCGGAGCTGACGCTGGTGATGGTCGGCGACTCGACGGCCGCCGGGGTCGGCGCGTCGGAGACTGCCGGGACGGTGGGTGGGCGGCTCGCCGCCGGGCTCGCCGCAAGCACTCACCGCGTCCGGCTGTCCAGCGTGGCCGTGTCCGGCTCCCGGGCCGCCGACCTGGGCCCGCAGGTGTCGCGTGCTCTGCTGGCCCGCCCCGACCTGGCGGTGATCCTGATCGGCGCCAACGACGCGACCCACACCACCGGCCTCCGCTCGGTCCGGCGGAACGTGGCTGACGCCGTCCGGCGGCTGCGCGCCGCCGGCGTTGCGGTGGTGCTCGGCGGCTGCCCCGACATGGGGGCCGCCCGCGCCTTCCCGCAGCCGCTGCGGCTGGTCGTGGCCTGGCAGGGCCGCCGGGTGGCCGCGGCCGAGCTCGCCGTCGGCCGGGACGCCGGCGCGCAGGTGGTCGACATCGGGCGGGAGACGGGACCGGCCATGCGGGCCGACTCCTCGACGCTGGCAAGTGACGACTTCCATCCCTCGGACCGGGGCTACCGGCTGTGGGCGCAGGCGCTATTACCCGCCGTACAGGTCGCCTTGGGCCGGGCCGCCTCGACCGGCGAAGCCGGCCACGCTTGAGTTAGCGTGAAGCCGCCGACTGTGGAGGAGCGCATCCGTGTCCGAGGCCGTCATCGTCGCCACCGCCCGGTCCCCGATCGGCCGGGCGAACAAGGGGTCACTGAGAGAACTGCGACCCGACGACCTGGCCGCGACGATCGTCCGGGCCGCGCTGGACAAGGTCCCGGCACTGGACCCGCACGACATCGACGACCTCATGGTGGGCTGCGGCCTGCCCGGCGGCGAGCAGGGGTTCAACCTGGCCCGCGTCGTCGCGACCCTGCTCGGCTACGACTTCCTGCCGGCCACGACGCTGACCCGCTACTGCGCCTCCTCGCTGCAGACGACCCGGATGGCGTTCCATGCGATCAAGGCTGGTGAAGGCGAGGTCTTCGTCTCCGCGGGAGTCGAGATGGTCAGCAGCTACGCCAGGGGCAACAGCGACTCCCATCCGGACACCCGCAACCCGGCGTTCGCCGAGGCGAGAGCCCGTACGGCGGCCGCGGCCGAGGGCGGCGCACCGGTCTGGTCCGACCCCCGCGAAGATGGCCGGCTGCCCGACATCTACCTGGCGATGGGACAGACCGCGGAGAACGTGGCGGCGCTGCGCGGCATCACCCGGGCGATGCAGGACGAGTTCGCGGCCCGCAGCCAGAACAACGCGGAGAAGGCCATCGCGGACGGTTTCTTCGAGCGCGAGATCACCCCGGTCACGACGCCGGCCGGCACCGTGGTGAGCACCGACGACGGCCCCCGTCCCGGCGTGACCGTCGAGGGGATGGCGGGGCTCAAGCCGGTTTTCCGGCCGGACGGCACGATCACCGCCGGCAACGCCTGCCCGCTCAACGACGGCGCCGCCGCGGTGGTCGTGATGAGCGACACCAAGGCGCGCGACCTCGGCCTGACCCCGCTGGCCCGGATCGTCTCGACCGGGGTCACCGCGCTGTCGCCGGAGATCATGGGGCTGGGCCCGGTGGGCGCATCTCGGCAGGCGCTGGCCCGGGCCGGCATGACGATCGGGGACATGGACCTGGTGGAGATCAACGAGGCATTCGCCGCACAGGTCATCCCGTCGTACCGGGATCTCGGCATCGACCTGGACCGGCTCAATGTGCACGGCGGCGCGATCGCGGTCGGACACCCGTTCGGCATGACCGGCGCCCGGATCACCGGCACGCTGATCAACGGCCTGCAGGCCGCCGACAAGACGCTCGGCCTGGAGACCATGTGCGTCGGTGGCGGCCAGGGCATGGCGATGGTGATCGAGCGGCTGTCCTAGTCGCTGCGCCACGGGCGGTACGCCGGGCAGCGCAGCTGCGCCTGCGCGAACAGCAACCCCGGTCCCTGTGCCTGGCCGGGCACCAGCACATCCAATGCCGCGGCGGTGGCTTCGGCACCCGGCGCGGAGCCGTCCAGGTCTCGGCGGTGCAGCAGCACCTCGGCCAGCATGCCCGCGGCGAGCTCGGACACCGGCCGTCGGCCGGCCGGGGTCCATGCCGACTCCGGCGGCGATGCCAGCGCGTCGAGCAGGTCGTTGGCGGTGAGGGCGACCGCATCGGCCAACGCGAGTACCGGCAGCTCCGGAAGTACCCGCCAGTCCGGCTCCTCGGCCGCGCCGGCGGACTCGGTCCCCTGTGCCGCGACGGCGAGCACCTGGGCGAGGTGCCGCGCCACCGCCGCTCGTGATTCCAGTGGCGGCGCGGCGGCGGCGTACCGGCTTTCGGTGAACTCGCGGAGGCGGCGTACCACCAGGCCGGCCTCCCGGTCGAGCAGCCGCCGAAGATCCGCGACCCGGGCCGACACGCCGGGAAGGTTACCGATCCCCCGCTTGTCCCCCGGATGCCCCTTGTCTTGGATCACGGCGCTGAGGCACCCTTCAGGGACGAGTCGTCGAAACTGCCGGAGGCGCAGATGTCGCTCCACCACTCCGCGGAGACCCACCAGAGCCTGCTGGCGCGGATCCCCGAAGTGACCAGGAGAGACCTGCGCGAGTGGTTCCAATGCATCGAGAAGGGCCCCAGCCTGCTGCGGTTCGAGGAGCGGGTGAACTGGCTGCAGGACGAGCACGAGCTCCCGCACTCCTACGCCACCGCCATCGTGCACGAGCACGACCGGCGCCGGATGGCCGCGCGCGGCTGACCCATGGAGCTCGACGACGCCCGGCACTACGTTCGGGCCAACCATCACGCCGTCCTCGCGACCCTCCGGCGGGACGGGGCGCCGCAGCTCTCGCCGGTCAGTGCCGGCGTCGACGATGCGGGCCGGGTGGTGGTCAGCACGCGGGAGACCGCGATGAAGACCAAGAACCTGCGCCGCGACCCGCGGGCGTGGCTGTGCGTCATGTCAGACAGGTTCTACGGACGCTGGGTCCAGGTGGAGGGATCGGCGTCCATCCTGGCACTGCCGGAGGCGATGGAACCGCTGGTCGAGTACTACCGCTCCATCGCCGGGGAGCACGACGACTGGTCCGACTACCGGGCCGCGATGGAGCGTGAGCGCCGGGTGCTGCTACGGATCGAGCTGACCCGCGCCGGTCCCGACGTCAGCGGCTGAGGCGTCGTTTCGAACAGGGGCGCAGGCCGCGGAAACTTAGCGGTGTTCCAGCGCCTCTAAGTTTCCGCGACTCGCCATGGGCCGGGTCCCCTCGGCGTAGCCCGGGTTATCGGCGGAGCTTCGAAAGCAGCCGGAGCAGCTCGAGGTAGACCCACACAAAACCGACGAGCAGCCCGTACGACGCCCGCCACGCCTCGGACTTCGGGGCGCCGGCCGCGATGGCCCGCTCGATGAAGTCGAAGTCGAGGATGAACTGCAGCGAGGCGACGACCAGGATGCCGACGCTGAACAGGATTCCGATCGGGGTTGCGTCGTTCAGCACCGGCAGGTGGTTGCCGGTCGAGGCACGCAGGACCAGGTCGATCAGGCCGAGGCCGACGACGCCCATCAGGGTGCTGAACACGATCTTGCGCATCCGCGGCGTCGCCCGCAGCCGGCCGCTGCGGTAGGCGAGCAGCATCCCGCCGAAGATCAGTCCGGTGCCGAGCAGCGCCTGCGGCACGATGCCGGCGTAGCTGGCCTCGTAGATGCGCGAGATGACGCCGATGAACAGGCCCTCCAGTACGGCGAAGACCACCACGAGCGCCGGCCGGATGACCCGGCTGAAGCCGATCACGAACGACAGCGCCAGGGCGCCCAGCCCCGCGGCGAGCCCGATCGACCCTCCGCTGGGCGCGATCACCCAGCCGACGGCAGCCGCGGCGCCGAGCAGGGCGAGCAGGCCAAGCGTGTGGATGACGACGTCGTCGATCGTCATCCGCGGCTGGGCGCCGTACATGGTCTCCAGCTCGCCGGCGGTCGGCGTCGCGGGCTGAAAGCCGACCCCGCGGGAGAACGCGGGGTTGCTGCTACGGATGGTGGCCATCGAAGGCGCTGCTCCTCTCGGACCCGGGACTCGGGCCGACACCCCTACAACGATCGCACGAGACCCGATGTTTCCGTGGGGCAGCGGTCCGTGGACAGCGTGGGCGGCCAGCCACCGTCCGGTTCGCCGCATGTCGCATCGGGCGGCGATGCGGCAAACTGGGGTCGATGAACCGAGCCGTTGGCCAGACCAGGGATGTCGGTTACGAGATCGGTGTGTCCCGGACTGTTCCCCATCCGCCGGCGTCGGTGTGGCAGTTCCTGACCAGCCCCGCCGGGCTGGCCATCTGGTTGGGCGCCGGAGCCGAGCTGTCGACGACGAAGGGCACCAAGTACGAGACCGCGGACGGAACCATCGGCGAGGTCCGGAGTTTCTCTCACCTGGATCGGCTACGGCTGACCTGGCGCCCCCCTGATTGGAGCCACGACACAACGCTCCAGGTGGCCATCGTCGGGGGCGGCAACCGTACGTCGATCCGGTTCCATCAGGAGCGGCTGGCCGACGCCGAGGAGCGCGCCGGGCAGCGGGCGCACTGGCAAGCGGTATCGGCAAAGGTGGCCGAGGTGATGGCCGGAAAGGCATAGGTCACGCCCCCGTAGCCCAAGCGGTAGAGGCCGCCCTCTTAAACAGGGCGTCAGTGTCGGTTCGAGTCCGACCGGGGGTACCAGGCACACCGTGTTGCGGGGGACCACGATTGCCGTGGGATGAGCCGGGCCCTCCCCACGACCGGCGTTCGACCCCGCACCACAGAAGTAGCCGGGCAGGCTTCCTCGTCATCACGCGATGGTGATCATGGCGACTGCAGCTCCCGCAAGAACCAGCCCGACCCCCTGGACCCGGCTGGCGCGTTCGCGCAGAACGAGGACGGCAAGCAGCACGGTGACGGCTGGGTAGAGCGAGGTAAGAACGGCGACCACGGTCAGCAGTCCGGCGTGGGTGGCGAGGAAGTACAGCAGGGTTGCAGTGACGCTGATCGCTCCGACGAGGACCGCGGCTCCGGCTGCAGCTCCCGTGCCGACCCGAGTTCGACTCGGGCGCCGGGTGAAGACGAAGCCCATCAGCACCACCAAGGCGGCGAGCTGACCGGCGGCGACCGGCCAGAGCCCGCTGCCGTCACCGGCGCGGTTCAGCGCGATGAACAACAGGGCGAAGCCGGCACCGGCAAGCAGCCCGTCGCCCACCCCCGCCGGCGTCGTGGCCCCTCTGCCGGCCGGCCGGGCAACGAGCCAAAGCGCGGGTAGCGCGAGGGCTATCCCGACGAGGGCCAGCAGCGAGGGGCGCTCGCCGAGGGCCAGGCCGACCAGCGCGGGCAGAGCAGCGCCGCCGACCGCCGAGAGCGGTGCGACGACATTCATCTGGCCGTGACCGAGCCCCCGGTACAGCGCCAGGCTGCCGACTCCCCCGCCCAATCCGCTGGCGGCTCCCCATCCGAGTGCCATAACGCTTGGGCTGCCGCCACCGAACAAGGGCAAGGCAGCGCAGACACAGGCTGCGGCGCTGAGCTGGCTGACCAGCCCCACCAGCGCGTAGTGCACCCGCCGGGACAGCACCCCGGCCACGAAGTCCGCCACCCCGAACGCGACGGCGGACGCCAGCCCGAGCAGCACGGCCGTCACCGGTCACCTGCCGCGGGGTCTTGACCCGGTGCATGCCTGTCTCTGTAGCCGTTATGGGCCACCAGAATGGGCCGGTGACCCGTATCGGTTTGGTCACCGTCGTCGTCCACCAGTACGACGAGGCGGTGCGCTTCTACGTCGACGCTCTCGGGTTCGAGGTCGTCGAGGACACCCCGCTCGGTGATGGCAGGCGCTGGGTCGTGATCTCCCCGCCAGGAGACCGTGGGACCGCACTGCTGCTGGCGCGCGCCGCCACCGGGACTCAACATGCCCGGGTCGGCGACCAGACCGGCGGTCGGGTGTCCTTCTTCCTCTACACGGAGGAGTTCAGCGCCGAGTACCGTCGGATGCGGGCCGCTGGTGTGCGATTCGTGGAGGATCCCCGACGGGAGACGTACGGCACAGTCGCCGTGTTCGAGGATCTCTACGGCAACCGCTGGGACCTCATCGAGCCCAACCACCGCTGACGGTGGGCGTCACGAAAGGCTGGCCGCCGTTGGCGTGGCGTCATCCTTCGTCTGGGGCCTTGTCCGTGAGTTCCTGCGCGTAGCGAGCGACGGATCGGTTGTAGCGAGGCAGGTACTTCGACAAAGCCGTCAGGGCAACAGCCACCGCCTCACGCTCACGCCCCAGGTCGACAAGCGTCAGGGACAGGAAGGTGGACACCGCGCCATCGAGCTCGTCGGATGGGGCGTCCGCCTCGGCGCTCAGGAGACTCAGGGCGTCTTGTGGGTTTCCCAGATTTCGGAGCGAGCTGGCCATCTGGATGACAGCGCGCCGGCGCCGTTCCCCCGCCAGGCCGGCGTCGAGCGCCGCCCGGTACAGCGGAACCGCCCGATCGGGGTCCCCGGTGGAATCAAACGCGCCAGCACGCTCGAACAGCCCGATCGCGCTTCCCGGTGGTAGTTCGGCAACCAACGCATCGACGCGGCCGACGAGTTCGTCCCCGTCGCAGCTATCCATCTCGGTCCAGAGTCCCGAAATTCGCTTCTCCCAATCAGCATCCGGGACAGTCATGGAAGAAGTATGGCCGCCGTCGCCGTGGGACAGTAAGCAGTGACTGCACAATCCCCGCGGAACGTCATGGTGGCGCCCGAACGGCTCGAGCGGTGGCTCGCCGGCTTCGCCGAGCGACATGGCCCCCCGTCGTACGAAGCGGGTCCGGAAACGGTGGCGCTCCACGCGCCGGACGGGGCGACCGCGGAGTGCTCGCTGCCGTTCCCGCCGCTGTCCGTCGACCCCGCGTCGCCGTACGGCGGGCTGGTCGCCCACGTGCTCGCCGAGCGCGAGATCGGTGTGCTGCTCGTCCGGCTGGGCGGCTTTGCCGCCGGCGTTTTCACCGGATCGCGACTTGGCGCCTCCAAGGTCGGATCGCGTCACGTTCAGGGCCGGACGGCAGCCGGCGGCCGGTCGCAGCAGCGGTTCGCCAGGCGGCGCGAGGGACAGGCCCGAGTTGCCTTCGACGCGGCGGCCGACGCGGCGGCCAGAGTGCTGCTGCCGGCGGCTGACAGTATCGCCGGGCTGGTCCTCGGCGGCGACCGGAGAGCCCTCGCCGCCGTCCTCGAAGATCCGAGGCTGGCGCCGCTGCGGCCGCTCGTGACGGGGCCCAGGCTCGACGTACCTGATCCCCGCCGGCGGGTGCTCGAGGGAACGCCCGCGTCCTTCCGGGCGGTCCGAATCCGCGTGGTCGACCCCGCCCCGCCGGAGGCTTAGCTTGGAGCGAATCGGCCCGCCGGCCGCCGGCCGCCACTCCGCTGGCGGGCAGGTCGCCGAGAAGGTGCAGCCGCTGGCGGCCGCTCCGGCGGCCGGCGAACGACCGGCGTACCGGATGCGGCCAGCGCCCGGACGGCTGGGTGCCCGACGTACACACTCGCGGCGGCCGGCGAAACGCATGCGGCCGCGTGCATCCGGGCGACGTCGCGGGCCTGGGCGGCATCGATCAAGGACACGACGGTGCCGGACGCGCCGGCGCGCGCAGTGCGCCCCGAGCGGTGCAAGTAGTCCTTGTGGTCGTTGGCAGGGTCGAAATGCACGATCAGGTCGACATCATCGACGTGAATGCCGCGGGCGGCGACATCGGTCGCTACCAGCACCAGAGTGCGACCCGAGGAGAACTCGTCGAGCGCACGCTGCCGCTGGTTCTGGTTCAGGTTGCCGTGGATGGCCCTGGCGGTGACCCCGGCGCGGCCCATCTGCTTGGCGAGCCGGTCGGCGCCGTGCTTGGTGCGGACGAAGAACAGCGTGCGGGCGGGTCGCCCGGCGATCTCCGCCGCGACCGCGACCTTGTCCTCGGCGGCAAGCGTGAAGACGTGGTGATCCACCGACTCGATCGGCGACAGGGCCGGTGCGACCGCGTGGACGGCCGGATCCGAGAGGTAGCGGTGCACCAGCCGGTCCACGCCGCGATCCAGGGTGGCGGAGAACAGCAACCGCTGTCCCCCGGACGGTGTCGCGTCGAGGATTCTCGTGACGGCGGGGAGGAAGCCGAGGTCGGCCATGTGGTCGGCCTCGTCGAGTACGACGACGGCGACAAGGTCCAGCGCGCAGGCGCTCCGGTCCATGACGTCGAGCAGCCGACCCGGGGTCGCCACGACGACATCGACGCCTCGGCGAAGGTTCTCGATCTGTCGGCCGATCGGTGCGCCGCCGTAGACGGTTGCCACGCTGAGGCCGAGCGTCTGACCCAGCGGCGCCAGCTCATCGGCGACCTGACGCGCCAGCTCCCTGGTCGGCACTAGCACCAGGGCGCGCGGCCGGGTCGAGACCGTGCGGCCGTCATCTGCTGCGAGCCGGGCGAGCATGGGCAGGCCGAAAGCAAGCGTCTTGCCGGATCCGGTCTGGGCGCGACCCAGGACATCGCGGCCGGCGAGTACGTCGGGCAGGGTGCGCGCCTGGATGGCGAAGGGCTCGTGCACGCCCCGGCGGGCGAGGAGGCTGACCAAGGGTTGCGGCAGCCCGAGCTGGGCGAATGTGCGGGGCTCTGGGGTGGGCCGTTCGAGAGCGGCCGTGAGCGCCAGGTCGAGCGGGGACGGCGCCGCCGGGCGTGAACGGCCGGCGGCAGGCGGGTTGGCGGTGGCGCGACGCGGTCGGCGTACGCCGTTCGATGGGCGTCCGGAGGGCAGGCCGGAATGCTGGGACATGAAAGAAGGTGCTCCTGACGAAGTGCTCGAGGCCGCGTCGTACGTTCAGCAGCCCGTCATCTACAGAGGAGCACTGCACTACCAGCGACCGCGCGGGCAGACTCGCCCGCCGGAGTAAGCGGCGAGGGGCGCCGCTGATGGGGGAACCTTACCAGCCGAGGTGCTTGTTCCTTCAGCGCCCGGCGAACCGCCGCCGCACGAACAGGCCCGCCGCCGTCATCGCCGCCACCACGAACAGCGGGATCGGCAGGCAGCAGCCGCCGACGGACACCCGGGTGCCACGACGGGTGGTGGTGGAGTAGTAGGGCACCGGTCCGAAGAGGCCGACCCGGCCCCGCCGCGCTCCGCCCGGAGGAAAGGGTGGCTGCCGGCGGCGGAGCAAACGGTTCACGAGAAAGACTCGAGCTAGCGCGCGCAGCAAACCCATGTGCCGCTCGTTACCCGCGGCGAGCGTTGGCCACGCCGCCCCGTTCCGCCCGTGAGTCTTTGGCATGGTGGCAGTCATGGAGAGCGAGCATCTCGACGCCGAGCTGGACGCCGTGCTGGTGGGCGGCCGCGAACGAACGAGGATCATTCTTCGCGATTACGACCCGGGCTGGCCGAGCGAGTTCGCGCGTCACCGCGACCGCATCCGGACCGCCCTCGGTGATCGCGCCCTGGCGATCGAGCACATCGGCTCCACGTCCGTTCCGGGCCTGGCGGCGAAACCCATCATCGACGTGGCAGTGGCCGTCGCGGACGTCGAGGAGCCGGGTTACGCGCTCGACCTGGTTGCCGCCGGCTACGAGCTCCGGGTCCGCGAGCCCGGCCACCGGATGTTCCGCACACCGGACCGCGGCGCGCACATCCACGTGTACTCCGCCGGCAGCCGGGAGATCGACGACTACCTCCTGTTGCGGGAACGACTCCGCGCCCACCCGGAGGACAGAGGGCGCTACGAGTCACTGAAACGGGCCCTAGCCGACCGCGAATGGCGGGACATGAACTACTACGCGAGGCGAAGACCCCCGTCATCACCGACATCTTGAGTCGAGCCCGAGCGGCCGGAGGCCAGCCCCCCCAGCCGCCCTCAAGTGGGGCTGACCGCCTAGTCGGTTTCCTTTCGATCGGCGAACACCCGGCTCCGCCAGGGCGGTCGTACTCGGGCCGTGGCTACGCTCGATCGGTGCCCCCCTCCCCCGCTCGTCGCGGCCAACCGGCGATCGAGGACTACGCGTTCCTCTCGGACTGCTCGTCGGCCGCTCTGGTGGATCGCGACGGCTCCATCGACTGGTGGTGCGCCCCCCGCTTCGACTCCCCGTCGCTGCTCGGCCGGCTGCTCGACCCGGACGCCGGGCACTGGACCCTGCACGCGGCCGAGGAGTACCACGCCGAGCGCAGCTACGTCGGCGACAGCCTGGTGCTCCGCACGATCGTCCGGACGGGCACCGGAGAGGTCGCGGTGACCGACGCCCTGGCTTTCGAGCGGGGCGCACGCGAGCATCGGATCGGACTCCGCAGCCCACACGTGCTGCTCCGACGGGTGGAAGGCCGCCATGGGCGAGTGGAGATGATCAGTGAGCTGGCCCCTCGGATGGAGTACGGCCGGACCGAGCCGCACCTGCGGCCGGCCACCGGGGGGGTCGAGGCGCGCGGCGGCCCGGCCCGTCTGACGGTCACCGCCAACGTGCCGATGCGGTGCGAGGACGGCGCCATCCGCTCACGGTTCACCGTGGCCGCCGGCGAGACGGTCGAGTTCCGGGTCGGCTTCGGCTCCTCGTTCGGCGAAGTGCCCAAGGTCCTGGTCCCTGACGAGCCGACGATCGACGACACGGTCGAGGCCTGGGAGTCCTGGGCCGCTCAGCACACGGCGTACGACGGTCTCTTTCGCGACCAGGTGCGCCGCAGCGCCGTGGTCCTCCAAGGGCTCACCTATGCGCCCTCCGGCGCGGTCGTCGCCGCGGCCACGACCTCCCTGCCCGAGAGCCTCGGCGGGACGGACAACTACGACTACCGGTTCGCCTGGTTGCGCGACCTGAGCCTGACGTCCCGGGCCCTGTGGGTGGCCGCCTGCCCCGACGAACCCGAGCGGCTCTTCGACTGGTTCACCAACGCCGCGGGTCACATCCGGCAGGAGCTCGTCCAGATCATGTACGGCGTGGACGGCGAGCGAGATCTCACCGAGCGCACCCTCGAGCACCTGGCTGGCTATCGCGACAGCCGGCCGGTTCGGGTCGGGAACGCGGCATGGGCGCAGAAGCAGCTCGACGTACTGGGCGAGGTGCTCGACGCCGCCCACCTGCTGGCGGAGCGCGTGGACGACCTCGAGCGGCCGGTGCAGGAGCTGATGGTCATCCTGGCGGACCGGGCCGCGGCTGGGTGGACCGGGCCGGACGCCGGCATGTGGGAGGCCCGCGACGAGCAGCGCCACTACACGTCGTCGAAGGTGATGTGCTGGGTCGCCCTTGACCGGGCAGTTCGGCTGGCTCCCCGGCTGGGGGACGGAGCCGACCCCGAGCGGTGGGCCGCGGCGCGCGACGAGGTGCACGCAGCGGTGCTCGAGCAGGCCTGGAGCAAGTCGGCAGGCGCCTACACCGGTGCGTTCGGCTCGGAGCACCTGGATGCCTCGGTGCTGCTGCTGCCGGTCGTCGGTTTCCTCCCGGCGACCGACGACCGGATGCGGGCCACCATCGACATGATCGAGCGCGAGCTCGGGTCGGGCGGCCTCGTACGCCGCTGGCCCAGCGACCCGAGCGGCTTCCTGATCTGCACCTACTGGCTGGTCGAGTGCCTGGCGCTCGCCGGCGAGACCCAGCGCGCCGAGGAGTGGTTCCGGGGCGCCACCGAGCACGCCAACGACCTGGGTCTGCTTTCCGAGGAAGCCGACCCCGTCACCGGCGAGTTGCTGGGCAACTTCCCGCAGGCGTTCTCGCACGTCGGCCTGATCAACGCGGCCTGGCGACTGACCGAGGCGGCTCCTGTTTCCGGTCCGGCGCGGCCGGCCTGAGCCATGGCCGGTCGCGATAACGGACAGAGGCAGAGCTCGGTGCGGCGTCGAGTCCTCACTATCTACGCGATCGCCCTCGTCGGTGTCATGACGGCCGTGGGGATCGGGGCTGTGCTGGGCGTACGCCACCGGGCCCGGCTGCATCCACACCGGTCATACAGCCTGTTGGCGACGCTCGGCCCGGCGATCCTCACCACCCTGGTCGGGGCCACGGTGCTGTCGCTGCAGGCACGGTCAGTGCTGCGGCGCTTCCAGTCCCCCGTGGCGGAGGCCTGGCTGGCGGTACGGCGGGAGCTGCCCCGTGCCGAGCGCCGTCGTCTCGGCCGACTGGTCCGGAACCAGCAGTCGTTGCCGCCGGAGCTCAGGGCGGCCGGATTGCGACTTGCCGACTACCTTGAACAGACCACCGACCGCTTCTGGCGGCGGCCACCGTGGCACCTGTGGGCCGGTGGCGTCGGATTGCTCCTCTCCACCGTCCTGAACGGGGTTCAGGCCGGCTCGTCCAACCGTGAGCATCGACTGCACCTCATTGTTGCCGCGCTCAGTGGCGGGACCCTGGTCTACGGCGCGGTGTCCTTCGCGGCAATGCGCGCGTACCTGCTCCGGCACACCGCCCGCGCCCGCCGAGCCGCAGATGACAGCGCGGACCAGCTGTGAGCTCACCAGGTTGCGGACGAGCAACGCTCAGCGCGCAGCGTCCAGCCACTGCGTGCGGGTCAGCGGCAGGCCGCTGTCACCGCGCCGGTCGGACTTGACCGCCAGGACCTGGTGGACGCCGACCCGGTTCCACTCGAATGCCACCGCAGCGCCGGCCATGTAGAGCCGCCAGACCCGGGCCCGGCCGGGGGAGGACAACCGCGTGGCCTCGTCCCAATCGGACTCCAGGTTGGCCACCCATTGCCGAAGGGTGAGCGCGTAGTGCTCTCGGAGCGACTCGACATCGCGAACCTCCAGGCCGGCGCCCTCCAGTGCCGAGACGGTGGTCCCGACCGGCAGTAGCTCGCCGTCGGGGAAGACGTAGCGATTCAAGAAGGACGGCTTCGGGTCCCCGCCCGGGGTTACCCGCTGCGAGATCGCGTGGTTGAGCAGCCGGCCGCGCGGCCCCAGCAGCCGATGGAGCGTCGCGGCGTAGTCGGCAAGCCGGACGGCGCCGACGTGCTCGGCCATCCCGATGCTGGAGATCGCGTCGTACGGGCCGTCGGAGACGTCGCGGTAGTCCTGCACGCGGATCTCGACCAGGTCGCCGACGCCGGCTTCGGCCACCCGCTTGCGAGCCAGCTCCGCCTGGGCCGTGGAGATGGTCACGCCGACCGCCCGGACGCCGTGACGGGTCGCGGCGTGGATCACCATCGAACCCCATCCGCAGCCGACGTCGAGCAGCCGCAGCCCCGGTCGCAGCCCCAGCTTCCTGCTGACGAGCTCGTGCTTGGCGGCCTGGGCGTCGGCGAGGGAGATCGCCGGCGACGACCAGTAGGCGCAGGAGTAGGTCATCGAGGGTCCGAGCACCAGCCGGTAGAAGCTGTTGCCGACGTCGTAGTGATGGGTTATCGCGGCCCGGTCCCGCCGTCGACTGTGCCGCTCCCCGTGCAGGCGGGACTCCTCCACCGGCGGTCGCGGCGGCGGCCCGAGCGCCCCGAGGCGCAGCGCCGTGGCGGCCGTCGATATTCGGGTCCGCCGGTCGAGTAGGAGCTCCGGTCGGTCTTCCTGGGCCGCCATGGCGTCGGGGAGCGCCAGTACGGCGAAGAGGTCCCCCTCGACGTCCAGGTCGCCGGAGACGTAGGCGCGCACCAGCCCGAGCTCGTTGGGCGCCCAGAGCAGCTGGCGCAACGCCCGTCGGGATCGCACGACGATGGTCGCGGCGGCGTCCGCCGGGCCGGCCTCGCTGCCGTCCCAGGCGCGCAGCCGCACCGGCAGCTCGAGGCCGGTCAAGGCTCGCAGCAGCGGGGCCAGCCGGCTGGCGGCGTCACTCACCAAAGCCCCCTCGCGTCAGCTGGTCGGGGATTCCGCCGGCACGGGCACGACCGGGGCCGTCGGGGTAGCCGCCGACTCGAAAGCGGCCCGCGGGTTGGCGAAGGCACCGAGCGAGACGATCTCGCGGGAGAAGAACAGCGCCAGAGTCCAGTCGGCGACCACGCGTACCTTGCGGTTGAAGGTCGGCATCCGGGTCATGTGGTAGGTCCGGTGCATGAACCAAGCCGGCCACCCCCTCAGCTTGATTCCGTAGATCTCCGCGACCCCCTTGTGCAGCCCCAGACTGGCCACCGAGCCGACGTAGCGGTGCTTGTACGCCGAGAGCTCGCCACCGCGGAGCGAGGCGAGCACGTTGTCGGCGAGCTTGCGCGCCTGCCGCACGGCGTGCTGGGCGCTGGGGCCGGTGAACTGACCGGGGGCGGTGAGGTCCGGCACCGCGGCGCAGTCGCCGGCCGTCCAGGCGTCCTCCACCCCTTGCACCGTCAGAAACTCGGTCGCCCGCAGCCGGCCCTTCTCGTCGGTCGGCAGGTCGGTGGCCGCCAGCATGGGGTGCGGGCGCACACCCGCGGTCCAGACCACCGTCTCCGCCGCGAACGCCGTACCGTCGTCGAGCTCGACGTGCCCGCCGACGAGCGAGGTGGCCCTGGTGCGCAGCCGCACCTCGACGCCGCGTTGCCGCAGCTCGCGCACGGTGTAGTCGCTGAGGTCCGCGCTGACCTCGGGCAGGATCCGGCCGGCCGCCTCCACCAGCACCCAGCGCATGTCCAGTGGCGTGAGACCGTCGTAGTAGCGGATTGCATGGGCCGCCATGTCCTGCAGCTCGGCCATCGCCTCGATGCCCGCGTAACCGCCACCGATGAACACGAAGCTCAGCGCCCGCCGGCGCAGTTCCCGGTCCGAGCTGGACGCGGCTATGTCGAGCTGGGCGAGCACGTGGTTGCGCAGGTAGATCGCCTCGGCCACGGTCCGGAATCCGATGCCCTGCTCGGCCAGGCCCGGGATCGGCAACGTCCGGGCTACCGAGCCCGGGGCCATCACCAGCACGTCGTAGGACAGCTGGACCGGCTCCCCCTCGTGCGCCGCGAAGGTCGCCACCCGCCGGGCATGGTCGACCGCAGTGACACTGCCGCTGAGCACCTGGCAGCGCCGCAGCACCCTGCGCAGCGGTACGACGACGTGACGGGGTTCCAGGTTGCCGGCACCGGCCTCCGGCAGGAACGGCTGGTAGGTCATGTAGGACTGCGGGTCGACCACGGTCACGCTGGCCTCGCCCGGCCGCAGCCGGCGCTGGAGACGCAGAGCGGCGTACATGCCCACATAGCCACCGCCGACGATCAGGATGTGCGGTCGCGGGCTGCGCGTCATGGTCGAATCGTGCCACGGGCGCGGCGGTCGTCACCCACCGGCGTAGGCGACCGCCCGGGCGAACACCTCGTCGAGCATGGCCGCGGTGAGCTTGCCGGTGAACGTGTTCTGCTGGCTCGGGTGATAGCAGCCCAGCAGCAGCATGCCGCCCAGCTGCACCTCGACGCGATGCCCGAACGCCGGTCGCGGCCGGGGCAGCGGCCGGCCGATCGCGGCGAGCGCGGGCCACAGCGCCGTCCAGGCGAAGCCGCCGAGCGCCACGACGACCCGCAGCGTCGGGGTCAGGAGGGCCAGCTCGTGCTCCAGCCAGGGCCGGCAGGAGTCACGCTCCGCCGGGGTCGGCGCGTTGGCGGGCGGCGCGCACCGCACGGCGGCCAGCATGCGGGTGTCGAGCAGCTGCTGCCCGTCGTCGGCAGTGACGCTGGCGGGCGTGGCGGCGAGTCCAGCCCGGTGCAGCGCCGCGAAGAGCCAGTCGCCACTGCGGTCGCCGGTGAAGATCCGGCCGGTCCGGTTGCCGCCGTGCGCGGCCGGTGCGAGGCCGACGACCGCGATCCTGGCGTCGGCCGGCCCCCAGCCGGCGATCGGCCGCCCCCAGTACGTCTGGCCGGCGTACGCCGCCCGGCGTTCGGTCGCCACCCGCTCCCGCCAGGCCACCAGCCGGGGGCAGGCGCGGCACACCGACACCCGGGCGGTGAGCTCGGTCAGAGCGGTGCCGGCGCTGAGACGGCGTACGTCGGCCGCGGTCGACGCCACCGGGGTGGTGGAGGTGGCCAGGTCGCCCGGCCAGCCGGAGCCGGGCGGCACGCAGCTCACGTCACGTCGCGGCGCCGCAGCAGCAGCGCCCACAGCGCGACCAGCGCCGCTGTACCGAGGGAGAGGACCAGCGCAGCCCGGGACGCGTGCAGGATGAAAACCTTCGGTGCGGTGAAGGATCCGGGGAGCGGCCCGAAGGACGAGCTGGATTGCGAGGGTGGGTAGATCGAGATCTTGCCCGTGACCAGGGCGCCGGCGTTGCTGCTCAGCAACCAGCGGGCCCAACCCGGCCGCAGGTTGCGACTGAGGATCTCGAAGATCACCAGGTAGCCGGCGGCGGCGCCCAGGGCGCCGGCGGTCGACCGCACGATGCCCGCCGTGGCCGCGGCCGCCGCGGTCAGCAGGGCGACGAGCCCCACCCCGCGGGCCCCGCGCCACCCCAGCTCGGCCACGACCCGGGAGGTCGTTCCGGCCAGCGTCCCGCGGGTGGCCGCGATCGCCCAGTAGACCAGCAGCTGGACCGCCACCGCGACGACGGCGATCGTCACCACCACGACAACGAGCGCGAGGAGCTTGGCCGCGAGCACCCGCAGCCGGCGGGGTTCCCAGGTGAGCAGGCCGGCGAAGGTACCGGCCGACCACTCGGCCCCGATGGCGCTAGCGCCCAGAACCACCCCCAGCAGGCCGGCGCCCACGATCGCGCCGTGCACGGGGCCGGGAGCTGACCGGGCGAAGTCGTACCGGGGGTCGACGTAGAAGTCCGCCGCCGTGGCGCCTGGCTCCAGTTCGGCACAGTCGACCTCGGGCGAGACTTGGCCGGCCGCCTTCCCGGTCTCGCACTTCTGGCGCTGCACCGCCGCCTGGCCGGCGAACTGCGCCACCTGCCGTTCGGCCTTGACCCGGGCGGCGGCCAGGTCCCGGCTGGAGTGCAGGGCGGTGTTCACCGCGCCGTACGCGAGGCCGGCGACGAAGACCGCGCCGAGTACGGCGAGCAGCCGGCGGGCCAGCAGCCGGCGTACCTCCACCCGGAGCAGTCGCATCACGGTGTCGCCGCCGACTCGGTCAAGGCCAGGAAGACCTCCTCGAGGTCCGCCGCCTCCGGTCGCAGCTCGCGCAACCACAGCCCGGAACCCCCGAGCAGCCGGGTTACCTCGGCCGGGTCGGTAACAGGTCCCACCAGCAGCGAGTCCGGCGACTCGATGACCGCCAGACCTGCCCGGCGCAGCACCTCGGCGGCGGCGGGCACGTCGTCGACCCGGACCCGCAGCCGGGCGGCGTCGGCGCTGGCGGCCAGCACGTCCCGGACGGAGCCGGACCGCACGGTGCGACCGCGAGCCACGATGGTGACGGCATCGCAGACCTGCTGCACCTCGGAGAGCAGGTGAGAGGACAGCAGCACGGTGACCCCGCTGCGGCCGAGCTCCCGCAGCAGCCCCCGCACCTCCCGGATGCCGGCCGGGTCCAGGCCGTTGGTCGGCTCGTCCAGCATCAACAGTTCGGGCTGCTTCAGCAACGCGGCGGCGATGCCGAGCCGTTGCTTCATGCCGAGGGAGTAGGCCTTCACCCGGTCCTTCGACCGGTCGGCCAGCCCCACCTGCTCGAGCACGGCATCGACCCGGCTGGCCGGCAGCCCGGCAACCCCGGCCAGTAGTGACAGGTTTCGCCGGCCGCTGAAGGTCGGGAAGAACTGCGGCGCCTCCACGAGCGCGCCGACCGAGCCGGTCGCCTGGGCAAGCTGGCCCGGCACCTCTCGACCGAGCAGGCGGACCGACCCCGCGTCCGCGTGCACCAGCCCCAGCACCACCCGCAGGGTCGTGGTCTTGCCGGAGCCGTTCGGGCCCAGGAAGCCGTGGACGCCACCCGAGCCGACGACCAGATCGAGTCCGTCCAGGGCCGGCCGCCGGGACCCGGCCGGTAGTCCGAGCCGACCGCGGCCACGGTAGGCCTTGCGCAGCCCGGAGACCTCGACGACCGGCGTACCGGTGGAGACCGCGACGCTCAAGCCGACAGCCGCTCGCGCAGGAACTCGACGGTCCGGGACCAGGCCCGCTCCGCCGCCTCCGGGTTGTAGGCCTCGGGCCGGGTGTCGTTGAAGAACGCGTGATCGGTGCCCGGGTAGTCGTAGAGGGTGACCTGGCCGCCCGCCGCCTCGATGGCGGTCCTGGCCTGTTGCACGCCGGCGCCCCGGGAGCCGCCCTCGTGCTCGTCGGTGTGGATGATCGCGGTCTTGCCGTCGTACCGGGACCAGGTCGGGCTCATCCGCTCCCAAGGCATGGCGGGATAGAACCCGACGGCGGCCCGTACATCGTCCGACAACGTCGCCGACCACAGCGCGAGGCTGCCGCCCATGCAGAAGCCGACGGTGCCGATACCGGTGGCGGTCACCTCCGGACGGCCCGCGAGGTAGCCGGCCGCGCCGGCGATGTCCCGGGCCGCGCGATCCATGGCCAGTCCCATCATCAGCCGGGTGGCCTCGTCCGGCTCGGTCGTCTTCGCGCCGTGGAAGAGGTCCGGCGCCAGGGTCACGAAGCCCTCACCGGCCAGCCGGTCGGCGACGTCGCGAATGTGCGGATTAAGGCCCCACCACTCCTGGATGAGCACCACACCCGGCCCCGATCCGGACTGTGGGAGGGCCAGGTAGGCCTCCGCCGAGTCTCCATTGCTGGGGTAGCTGACCATCTCGCCCACGAAGCGACCTCCACTGCTCTCGAGCCGGTCACTCTGCCACGGCCGCCGACGAGGCGAGCGACCACGCGATCCCGTCGAGAATGTCGGACTCGCTTGCGACGACGCCAGCCCAGCCAAGCCGGTCCATCACCGTCCGCAGAACCAGCGCGCCGGCGGCGATCACGTCGACGCGACCCGGGTGCATCACCGGGATCGCGGCCAGCTGGTCGTGCGTCATCGTCAGCAGCCGGTCGGTCACCTCTCGGACGGCCGCGACCGGGATCCGGGCGTGCTGGATGCGGGCGGCGTCATACACCGGCAGCTCCAGGGCGATCGCCGCGACCGTAGTGACGGAGCCGGCCAGGCCGATCAGGGTGCGCGCCCGGGCCACGTGGACGCCCTCGGCCACCGCGGCCACGGCGGCTTCGATGTCGGCCGTTGCCGCGGCCACCGACTCCGGCGTCGGCGGATCCTGCGTTAGGTGCCGCTCGGTGAGCCGCACGCAGCCGATGTCGACCGAGCGGGCGCTGTTCACCGCGCGCTCGCCGAGCACGAACTCGGTCGAGCCGCCGCCGATATCGACGACCAGGTACGGCGCCGGGAAGCCGCCGCCGAGGGCCCGCGTCGCCCCGGTGAAGGAAAGCGCCGCCTCCTCTACGCCGGTCGCCACCTCGGCCGCCACGCCGAGGATGGCCTGAACCTCGGCCGCGAAATCCTCCCGGTTGGCCGCGTCTCGGGTGGCGCTGGTCGCGACCAGACGCACCCGCTCGGCGCCGCTGCGCTCGATGTCGGCCGCGTAGGCACGCAGCGCCACGCGGGCGCGTTCCAGCGCCTGCGGCGCCAGCTGGCCGGTGCGGTCCACCCCTTGTCCCAGCCGGACGATCTCCAGCCGGCGTACGACGTCCGTCAACCGGCCGTCGGCCACGTCGGCGATGAGCAGCCGGATCGAGTTGGTGCCGCAATCGATCGCGGCCACCCTGGTCAAGGGGGGACCACGACGCACCGTTCGGCCGCCCCCCAGTCCGCCAGCTCGGCCAGCGCCTCACGGCCGATCGGGTTGGCGCCCGGCACGGCGAGCTCGTGGGCGACCAGCGCGTGCAGGCACTTGACCCGGTCCGGCATGCCGCCCGCGCTGTCGGCGCCGGGCAGCACGTCGACCGCGTCCCGACGGGACAGGTAGTCGGCGTGGGCGGCGACGTACCGGTTCTGGAGAAGCGGATCGCCGGCCAGCCGCTCGGTCATCTCCCGCATCCGACCGGCAGCCTCCAGCCGGCCGACGGCGGCGGCGGCGCGCGGGCAGGTCAGGTAGTACAGCGTCGGGAACGGCGTACCGTCCTCTAGCCGCGGCGCGGTCTCCACGACGTCCGGCAGCCCGCAGCCGCAGCGGTGCGCGACCGCACGCAGCCCGCGCGGCGGCCGGCCGAGCTGGGCCGCGACGGCGGCCCGGTCGGCCGCATCCATCAGCGGTGGCCGGTCGCCCCGCCGGCCGTCCCGCCGGCCGCCTCGACGCTCGACCACAGCCGGCCGTACCAAGGACCGGTGGACTCGACCGCCCCGCCAGGGACCGGCGACCATGTGCGCGGGGGGGAGGGCGGCAGCAGCACGGCGTACGCCGGCTGGCCGGGCACCACGAAGTGCAGCCGCTGCCGCGCCTGCGCCCGGACGTAGTCCGGATCCGACCACTGGCGGTACGCCCGCTCCATCGCGGCCACCGACCGGACGCCGTCCCGCTGCTGCTGCTCGAGGTGGGATATCTCGCTGCGCTGGGACAGGAACTCGCGCAGCGGGTAGGCGAGCGTGACGGCAACCGCGCACAGTACGACGGCCAGCACGGCCGCCCGCGCGGTCAGGCTGGTCCGCCGACCCGTCGCCCGCCCGTTGGCGGACCCCCCGGTAACCGGGGCGCCGGCCAACCTGCGGCGCATCGTCGGCCGGCGGGCGGGCGACCCCGATGGCGGCTTGGCCGGTGACCGGGCCGTCGCGCGGCGGGCTGGCAGGCGGCGAGCCGGCGTACGGCGGCGGGGCAGTCGCATCGCTAGACCGGCTCGGTAACGGCGAACCGGGGGAACGCGCTGGCACCGGCGTACCGCGCGGCATCCGCCAGCTCCTCTTCGATCCGCAGCAGCTGGTTGTACTTCGCGACCCGCTCCGAGCGGGCCGGGGCGCCGGTCTTGATCTGCCCACAGTCGGTGGCGACCGCGAGATCGGCGATCGTGGTGTCCTCGGTCTCGCCCGACCGGTGGCTCAACATGCATCTGAAGCCGGACCGCTGGGCCAGCGCCACGGCGTCGAGGGTCTCGGTCAGCGTGCCGATCTGGTTGACCTTGACGAGGAGGGCGTTCGCCGCACCCGCGGAGATGCCGCGCGCGAGCCGCTCGGGGTTGGTCACGAACAGGTCGTCCCCGACGACCTGGACCCGGGCGCCGAGCAGAGCAGTGAGCCGTGACCAACCGTCCCAGTCGTCCTCGGCGAGCGGATCCTCGAGCGAGACGATCGGGTAGGCGGCCAGCAGCTCCTCGTAGTAGCCGGCCATGTCGTCTGCGCTGTGCGTGGTCCCTTCGAACCGGTACGCCGAGCTCTCCCCGTCGTAGAACTCGGTGGCGGCCACGTCGAGCGCCAGGGCGATGTCGCGACCCGGGGTGTAGCCGGCCTTGCCGATCGCCTCCATCAGCAGGTCGAGCGCGTCGCGGTTGCGCTCGAGGTTGGGCGCGAAGCCACCCTCGTCGCCCACGCTGGTGGTCAGACCGCGGCCCTTGAGCACCGCCTTGAGGGCGGAATAGGTCTCGGCGCCCCAACGCAGCGCCTCCGCGAAGGTGGCCGCACCGATCGGCGCGATCATGAACTCCTGCACGTCGACGTTGGTGTCGGCATGTGCTCCGCCGTTGAGCACGTTGAGCATCGGCACCGGGAGCAGGTGGGCGTTCGGCCCGCCCAGGTAGCGGAACAGCGGCAGCCCCAGCGACTCCGCCGCCGCCCGAGCCACCGCCAGCGAGACGCCGATGACCGCGTTGGCGCCGAGCCGGGACTTGTCCGGCGTACCGTCGAGATCGAGCAGCGCCTGATCGACCAGGCGCTGCTCGGTCGCCTCGTAGCCGACCAGCTCCGGACCGATGTCCTCGATGACCGCGGTGACCGCCCCGGCGACGCCCTTGCCGCCGTAGCGGGAGTCGCCGTCGCGCGCCTCGACCGCCTCGAAGGCACCGGTCGAGGCTCCGCTCGGAACCCCGGCGCGGGCGAGGGTGCCGTCGTCCAGCGCCACCTCCACCTCGACGGTGGGGTTGCCGCGGGAGTCGAGGATCTCCCGAGCGCCGATGGCGTCGATGGAGGGCACGGCTGAACTCCTGGTCCGGCATCGGTAGCTGGCCTGGGCCAGCGTCAGCACCATCGAGCCTACCGAGAAAGCGCCCGGCGAATGCCGAAGATCTCCTACGGGCGCGGCGGAACGTCGTCGCCGATGACCGTGAGCACCTTGTGCAGCCCGTGCCGGTCCAGCGCCGAGGAGACCACCGCGTTCGGGTGCACCATCTCCAACCGGCCGCCGTGCGAGCGGGCCGCGCGGGTGGCAGCGATGAGGACCGTCATGGCGTACGGCGCGAACTCTTCGACGCCACCGCAGTCCACGATCAGCCGCTGGACCGCGGGATCGTGGGCGTACCCCAGCAGCCGCCCCCGCATCTCCGTGACCGCATCGCCGGTGAGGTGCGCCGGCAACATGACGTGTTGCTCGCCGTACGGCGGCTGGGCCATCGAGGCAGCATCGAAAGCGGTCACATCAGTTGTGTCGGCTCCCCCCGCCTCCACTGAACCGCCGATGGGCCGCCGTCACTCAGCTGTCGTGGTCACACGCTGGGCTGCTCGCTCCGGCGCCGGCGCCCCCATGTACGCCGGAGCGAGCGAGCTGTTATGGGAGGAGCTCCAGGGTGAGGTTGGTGTTGCCGCCCGATTCCTCGCCGACGCGGAGCTGGCCGCGGGCGTTCTGGTAGCTCTCGGTCCCGCCGGTCACGGCGAGCAGCTGCTTGCCGTGCTCGCGCAATGAACCCGAGATCTCGACGTTGCCCTTGCCGTCCAAGAGGAAGGTGCCCTGGCACATGAACGTGGTGAAGTTGACGGTGCACTTCACCGAGTCGCGGCCCACTACCTGGCCGGAGTCGCGGTCACGCAGGGTCTCCTCGAAGACGAAGTAGTCGCCTGGGCTGAAGCGATGAGATCCCACGTTGATCAGTTTGAACGCTTCCTCGTGAGCGACCAGGCGGATCGTCTTCGCCGTGGTGATGTCCGACGAGACACCGTCCGCGGCACTGGACGCGCCGGCCAGCCGCCAACCGTGCTTCGAGTCGGACGACGCCGTGGCGCTGCCCAGCCCGGCGGTCAACAAGCCACCGGCAACCAGCGCGGCGGCACCTGTCGCCGCCCATAGCCGTACCTTCATGAACCCCCCATCGATTGTGGGCACACCCCCGTGCCGACGACCGCAGGCTAGACCCGGCGCCCGCGGCGGACTAGGGGCCGAACGGACCTTCTTCCTCGGCGAGCTCGTCGTCGGAGGGCTCGACGAGTTCCCCGCCGTCCGCCGTCGACGCGGCCGACCACCGCTGCTGCCAATCGATCGCGTCGAGCTCCCGCACGTCGATGGCCGACTCGCGGGCCGACCGCTCGGTCGTGACCAGCTGGTCGCGGAACCGCCGTGCCACACCCCGGAGCGCGGCCTCCGGATCCACGTCGTGGAAGCGGGCCAGCGCCACGGCGGCGAAGAGCAGGTCCCCGATCTCCTGCACCGGAGCGTCGGCGCCGTCCGCCAGCGCCGCCGCGGCTGCGGCCACCGCCTGCGACAAGGTTTCTGCCGCTGCCGCCTCAGCGACCAGCAGTGTCGGCGGCAGGCCAACGGCGGCGGCCCGCGCCTGCAGCTTGGCGGCGACAGCTAGCGCCGGCGCGCCGAGCGCGACGCCGTCCGTCGCCGACGTACGCCGGTCCTCGGTCGCCTTGATCGTGTCCCAGTTCGCCACCACATCGGCGACGCCACTGACCTCGCGGTCGGCGAAGACGTGCGGATGGCGGCGGATGAGCTTCTCGACCAGACCCGCCGCGACGTCGTCGATGTTCCAGCCAGAACCGTCGTCGTGCTCCTGCGCCAGCCGGGAGTGGAAAACGACCTGCAGGAGCACGTCGCCGAGCTCGTCCCGCAGGTCGGCCAGATCCCCACGCTCGATCGCGTCGAGGGCCTCGTAGGCCTCCTCGAGCAGGTACGGCGCCAGCGACGCGTGTGACTGCTCGGCGTCCCACGGGCAGCCGCCGGGCGAGCGGAGCCGGTCCATGGTCGCCACCACGTCGAGCAGCCGGGCACCGGGCAGGTCAGCGGAGCCTGGTATCAGCTCCAGCTCCACCCGGCCGCCGGCACCGGCCTCGTGTACCACCAGGTCGCCGAGCGTCCGAACGAACTCCTGGTCGCCGTCCGAGCCGGTCAGCCACACGGCGGCCCGACCCCCGAAGGCGCGGGACCGGAAAGACCGGGCCGACTCTTCCCACCCGGAGTCGGTCGGCAGGACCTCGACGGGCACATCCGCCGAGGCGAGGGCGGGCAGCTGCGGGTGCGCCGGGTCGCCCACACACACCCGGCCCTCCCGGAGCTCCCGCCACGCCGGCCAGCTGAGCAGCCCCGGTGTAACCCGGTGGCTGCTCGCGATCAGGACCAGCCGGTCCGGCCGGGTCACCCGCCGGGCGGCGCGGGCGAGGACTCGCCGCTCGGCGACGGATTGCCGCTCGCCGGACTGGAGAGGGTGTCGGCCGGCGGGTCGACCTGACCGGTCTTGGGGTTCCACTTGCCGAAGCGCGGGCTGACCGTGATGCCGATCCGCTTGGCCGTGTCGGTGAGCAGCTGCTGCAGCCGCTTGGTCCGCTCGTCCTTCAGAGCCTGCCGGCGCAGCTCCGGCGCGGCCTGCGCCAGCGTCTTGGTACGCCGCTCGAGGACATGGATCACGTGGTAACCGAACTCGCTCTTCACCTCGACGAACGCACCGGGCTTGGCCGCGAAGATCGCGTCGGAGAACGGCTTGACGAAGCCGCCTCGGCCGGTGAACGGCAGGTCGCCGCCCTTGTCCTTGCTGCCGGTATCGGTGGAGAAGCGTTTCGCCTGGTCGGCGAAGGTGGCCGGGTCCGCCTTGACCGTGGCCAGAATCCGGTCGGCGGTGGGCTTGTCCTTCACCAGGATGTGGGCGGAGTGGACCTGGTCGTACTGGTCCCGGGCGGCGGTGTAGGCAGCCTGCAGCTGGGGGTCGGACACGGGTACGTCGGCGACCAGCTTGTCGGCGATCGCATCGGTGAGAACGATGTCGCGGACGAAGCCGCGGAGGTCCTGCGCCGCGATCCCGTTCTGCGCAGCTTGCGTCTGCAGCGCCTTGAGGCCGCCGGCCTGCTCGGCGTACTGGCCGAGCCGCTTGTCGACCTCGCCGTCGGAGGCGGTCACGCCCTTGTCCTTGGCCGCCGCCGCGATGATGTCGTGGTCGATCAACTGGCTCAGCAGTCGCCGCTCGAACGCCGGTCGGTCCGCCCCCAGCTTGGACTTGGCCTGCGGGTCGGCCAGCGACCGGTTCACCCGGTCGCCGAGCTCGCTGGCGGAGATCCGTGTCTTGCCGACGATGGCGGCCGCCCCGGGGTGCTGATTGCCGCAGCCGGCCAGCGCCAGCGCGCACCCCAGTGCCGTGGCGCCGATCCCGAGCCGTCGGGAGGTGGAGATCACCGCGTCCTTCTTTCCGTACGTCGGATATCTAGATCAGCAGCCGTCGACTGCGGAACCGTTTCCGGGTCGCCCAGAACCGATTGCAGCAGCTGCCGGCACCACCCGAGCAGCTCGGTGTCACGCAACGGCGAGCCGCCGACCGCCGCGGTGGTCGGCTTCGGTACCAACACCGTACGCACCGCCGGCTTCACGACCGTTCGTGGATAGAGCCGCAACAGCCGCAGAGCCTGCGACTCCCTCAACTCCAACGGCGCGAACCGGACGTAGTTCCCCGCGACGGCGACCTCGGTCAGGCCGTAGCGGCGGGCGTACGCGCGGAACGAGGCGACGGCGAGCAGGTTCTCCACGACCGTCGGGAGCGCCCCGTAGCGGTCCAGCAGCTCCGCGCGTACTCCGGCCACCTCCTCGTCGTCGGCAGCGGCGGCTATCCGGGCATAGGCCTCCAGTCGCAGCCGCTCACCGGGGATGTAGTCGTGCGGCAGGTTGGCGTCGACCGGCAGGTCGACCTTGACCTCGGCCACCGGCTCGACCGACTCGCCCTTGTAGTCGGCGACCGCCTCGCCGACCAGTCGGATGTAGAGGTCGAAGCCGACCGCCGCGATGTGGCCCGACTGCTCGCCGCCCAGCAGGTTGCCGGCGCCGCGGATCTCGAGGTCCTTCATCGCCACCGCCATCCCGGCTCCCAGCTCGGAGTTCGAGGCGATCGTGACCAGCCGGTCATGGGCCGTCTCTGTGAGCGGCTTCTCCGGCGGGTAGAGGAAGTAGGAGTACGCGCGTTCCCGGCCACGACCTACCCGGCCACGCAGCTGGTGCAGCTGGGAGAGCCCCAGTACGTCGGCGCGCTCGACTATCAACGTGTTGGCGTTGGCGATGTCAAGACCGCTCTCGACGATCGTGGTGCACACCAGGACGTCGTACTCCTTCTCCCAGAACCGGACCATGATCGATTCGAGTAAGTCCTCGTCGAGCTGGCCGTGCGCGACGCCGATGCGTGCCTCCGGCACGAGGACCGCGAGCCGCCTGGCCGCCCGGTCGATCGACTCGACCCGGTTGTGGACGTAGAACACCTGTCCTTCGCGCAACAGCTCCCGGCGGATGGCCGCGGCGATCTGCCTCTCGTCGTACGCCCCGACGAAGGTGAGCACCGGGTGGCGCTCTTCCGGCGGGGTGAGGATCGTCGACATCTCCCGGATGCCGCTGATCGACATCTCCAGCGTGCGTGGAATCGGGGTGGCGCTCATCGTCAGGACGTCCACCGCGGTGCGCAGCCGCTTGAGGTACTCCTTGTGCTCCACCCCGAAGCGCTGTTCCTCGTCGACCACCACCAGCCCGAGGTCATGGAAGCGGGTGTCGCTGGTGAGTAGCCGGTGGGTGCCGATCACGACGTCCACGCTGCCGGCGGCCACCCCGGCGAGCACGCCGGCCTGCTCCCTGGCCGAGTTGAACCGGCTGACCATCGCGACCTTGACCGGGAAGTTGGCGAACCGCTCGGCGAACGTCGAGAGGTGCTGCTGGGCCAGCAGTGTTGTCGGGACGAGTACCGCAACCTGCTTGCCGTCCAGCACCGCCTTGAACGCCGCCCGTACGGCGATCTCGGTCTTGCCGTAGCCGACGTCACCGCAGATCACCCGGTCCATCGGGGCCCGGGACTCCATGTCGGCCTTGACCTCGTTGATCGCGATCAACTGGTCCGGGGTCTCGACGTAGGGAAAGGCGTCCTCCATCTCCCGCTGCCACGGCGTGTCCGGGCCGAAGGCGTGACCAGGGCTCGCCATCCGGGCGCTGTACAGGCGGATCAACTCGGCGGCGATCTGCTTGACCGCCTTACGGGCCCGGCCCTTGGCCTTGGCCCACTCGCTGCCCCCGAGCCGGTGCAGAGTGGGGGCGTCGCCCCCGACGTACCGGGTGACCTGCTCCAGGGCATCGGTCGGCACGAAGAGCCGGTCGCCCTTGGCGTACTCCAGGATCAGGTACTCCCGCTCGCCGCCGTTGACCCTCCGGCGCACCATCTCGATGAACCGACCGACGCCGTGCTGCTCGTGCACGACCAGGTCGCCCGGCGCGAGCTGGAGCGGGTCGACCATGTTGCGCCGCCGGCTCGGCAGCCGGCGCATGTCCTTCGTCGAGCTGCGCTGGCCGACCAGGTCGGTCTCGGTGAGCACGGCGATGCCCAGCGACTCCGACACGAACCCGCCGGTCAGCTGCCCGGTCGTCACGTGCGCGACGGCCGGCTCCGGCGGCGCGGCCAGGTCGGGTTCGAGCCGGGCACCGATGCCGGCGTCCCGGAGCACCTCGGTCAACCTTTCGGCCGGCCCGTGCCCCTCGGTCACCAGGACCACCCGCCACCCGGCTGCGAGCCACCGGCGTACGTCGTCCAACGCCCGGTCCGTGTCGCCGCGGTAGGCCGCCGCGGCCCGGGCGCCCACCACGGAGCTGTCGTCGTCCGGGTCGGCATCGACCGAGAACGGCGTTACCGACCACCAGGGCACGCCGCTCTCGCCCGCCTCGCCGCGCACCTGCGCCAGGGACCGGTACGCCGCCGCACCCAGGTCGATCGGCGCCTTGCCACTGCCGGTTTCGGCCGCGGTCGCCCAGGACGCCTCGAGGAACTCCTGGCTGGTGCGGACGAGGTCCGCTGCCCGCAGCCGGATCCGCTCGGGGTCACAGAGCACCACATGGGCGCCGGCGGGCAGCTCGTCGACCAGCAGCGTCATCGAGTCGACCAGGACCGGGGCGAGCGCCTCCATGCCCTCGACCGCCGTACCGTCGGCGATCTTGTCGAGGATGTCGACCAGGCCCGGGTGCTCCTGCGCCAGCGCCTTGGCCCGGGCCCGCACGTCCGGCGTGAGCAGCAGCTCCCGGCACGGCGGTGCCCACAGCCCCGAGCCGGCGACCTCGAGGCTGCGCTGGTCCGCCACCTTGAAGTAGCGGACCTCCTCGACCGTGTCGCCCCAGAACTCCACCCTCAGCGGGTGCTCCTCGGTGGGCGGGAAGACGTCGAGGATGCCGCCCCGCACGGCGAAGTCCCCACGCCGCTCGACGAGGTCGACCCGGGCATAGCCGACGTCGACGAGCGCGTGCACGACCTGCTCGAGGTCGGCCTCGCCGCCGGCCCGCAGCGTCACCGGCTCCAGGTCGCCGAGTCCACCGACCTGCGGCTGGAGCAGGCTGCGCACCGGCGCCACGACCACCGTGACCGGTCCGGTGGCCGGGTCGTCGGAGCTGGGGTGCCGCAGTCTTCGCAGGACGGCGAGCCGTCGGCCGACGGTGTCGGCACGCGGTGAGAGCCGCTCGTGCGGCAGCGTTTCCCAGGCCGGGTAGTCCACGACGGTGGCCGGCGGCAGTAGCGACCGCAGCGCCGCGGCCAGGTCCTCGGCCGCACGGCCGGTGCTGGTCACCGCGAGAACCGGCCGACCGGCCCTGGCGGCCAGGGCGGCGAGAACGAAGGGGCGCAGCGCCGGCGGCGCGGTGAGGTCGAGCTCGGGTCGGCCGGCAGCAGCCACCGCGGCGGCGATCGCCGGGTCGGTCACGACGAGGTCAAGCAGGCCGGCGAGCGTCATGGGAGCGTGGGCGAGCCTTCTGTCAGGGTCCGGGAGGAGTCGGGCAGCACGCAGGCCCCGGCACGGGCGGGCGTACGGGGTCGAGGCCAGCCTAACCGAGCCGTGCCGCTCGCTGCCGAACCGAATACGCTCACACCGGGCGATCTCCGCATGAGGATCGGCTGTCGCTAACGGCTCGAACGGTGCCCCGCTATGCGCCGTCTCGCTGCTCCTGCTGCTTACGCCAGCCGAGCGGGGTCAGGCCGCGGGGCTTGTAAACCGACAACGCCGCAGCGACGAGCAGGACGACCAGGGCGGTGCTGGCGTGCAATACCGGGGAGGCCGACGGCAGCGCGCTGAGATGCCCCTCGGCTACCGGCCTCGACGCCGCGGCGGCGAGATACCCCAGCGTGCTCGTGTACAGCAGCAGGACGGCGGTCGCCAGGACGGTCATGGCGAGCTTGACCAGGATCCAGTAGTGCCGGAATAGGCCCCATGTGGTGCCGAGCGCCTGCACCAGCCCGGTGACGAAGGACGCGACGGCGAGGGGGACGAGGACGGCCCAGCCGAGTACCTGCATCGCCAGGTAGGCGGCGCGCACGGTGGGTTCGTCCTGGCTGATGAGGCCGGCGACGGCCAGGGCGAGGAACGCGGCGACCGACCCGAGCCAGCCGACGGACGACGTGATGTGGGCGGTCAACGCGGCCTTGCGCAGGGTTGGCGGCATGGTCATCGAGTCGCGCCGGACCGGGGGACGGCGGCGGGATCGGCCGGTCCGGGGGACTGGCCGGACGAGGTGTGGCGGCCAGGCCCGTGACCACCGCCACCGCCGAGCAGCATCACGACAAGCAGCACGAGCAGGACGATCCCGACGGCAACGAAGGCTTTGACCCACAGGGGTACGCCGGGAGGGCGGCGACCGGCCGACGCCGCGCCCGCGCCGTCGCCCTGGTCGCTCTCGCGGGTGTCAGACATGCGCGTCTCTCGATTCGTCGACAGCGACCTTGTACGAGACATAGTGTCACATTAGCGTCGCACTGTCTCGTCTGACGTACACTTCAGCCGTGCCGAGACTGTGGGAGGACTCCGTCGAGGCGCACCGGGCGGCGGTGCGCGACGCCACGCTGGACGCGGCGGCGGCATTGGTCGCCGAGCGCGGCCTGGCGTCGGTGTCGATGTCCGAGATCGCGCTGCGGACCGGAATCGGCCGGGCGACGCTCTACAAGTACTTCCCGGACGTGGACGCGGTCCTGGCCGCCTGGCACGACCGGCAGATCAATGGACACCTGGCGCGCCTTTCGGAAGTCCGCGACCGGGCCGGCACCGCCGCCGAGCGGCTAGAGGCCGTACTCAGGGCATGGGCGCAGATCGTGCGCGAGTCGCGGTCGCACCGCGACACCCAGCTCGCGGCGCTGCTTCACCGCGACGAGAGGGTCGAGCGGGCGCAGCAGCAGCTACGCGACCTCGTGCGCGACGTGCTCGCGGAGGGCGCGGGGACCGGCGAGCTCCGGGACGACGTCGCGGCGGACGAGCTCGCGGCTTTCTGCTTGCACGCCCTGACCGCCGTGGGGAGCCTGCCGTCCGAAGAAACGGTCAGCCGCCTCGTAGCTGTCACCCTCGCCGGGCTGCGACCCCCCTGACGGGCGGACAGCCTCCCTTCCGGCTCCGACCGCCAGCCCCTCACCCACATCCACTGCACGGCGGTGATACGAGTGCACTAGCGGAGTGTGAGTCGGGCCTCGTCGCCGAGCGTGATGGTGCCGGTGCGGATGACGTGTGCCTGCAGGCCGAGCAGCACATCGTGGGCGCGTCCCAGGGCGAGCAACACCGGCGGACCGACCGGGACGTCGGCCTGTGGCTGGTCGACCATGACACAGCGCGGCATGCCCGGCCCGAGCCGGAGCACGACCTCGGGACCGACGGCGAGCTCCGCGTCTACCCACGCGTCTTCGAGGAAGCCGGTGCCCTCGGTATCTATGACGACGTTCGCCCGAAGCCGCCGGGCATCGAGCCGGCCGCCGACGATCTGCTCGACGCGGCGGATCGACGAGGTGGTGACCAGATGGACGCCGCACTCGTCGTGGTGGCGGACCGTCGTCTCGCGCCGCAGCGTCAACGGCTGGCCGACAGCTCGACTGAGGGCTTCCGCCGCTGCCGGGTCGTCCACCGGGTAGGTGTCGCCCTCGGGACTGTGCAGCAGCGGCAGCGCATCGGTGGCCGCGCTTGCCGCAACCGACACCGTGGCCTGCCAGCTCATCAGGCCTTCGACCTTGCGGAACCGGCGGGTGGTCTTGCCGCTCGCGATGCCCCCGTCGGCGGTGTACGCGGCCCACTCCCGGTCGTAGCGCAGCCCGCGGTGGCCAACCGCCGCGCGGGACAGGGACTCGCCGGCGGTGGACTTCACCGGGAAGTGAGACAGCACGCGGACGGTGCCGACGACCGCGCCGCCGGCTGATGCCGAGAGCGTCTGTCCGGACGGTGGGTTCACCGCGCGCCGGCGCTCAGCAGCGAAGTCATCACCAGGGCATCATCTCGACCGCACTGGACCGCGACCAGCCGTGGACCTCGACACGTCCGGTAAGAGGATCGAACGATGACGCTGCCGTGCATCGGGCGGGGTCAGACCCGGTCGAGCTCGAGATGCGGCTGGTCCGGCAGCTCGACGCGCACGCGGTCAGAAGGGCGGACGAGTCCACCGGCGACGACGACGCCCATGATCCCAGCCTTGCGGATCAGGCGCCCGTGCTCGTCCCGGTCAAGGACAGCCTTCAGCAGCCCGGGCTGGAAGTCGTCGAGCTGATAACAGGGATTGCGCAGCCCGGTCACCTCGACGATCGCGTCTCCCCCGAGGTGCAGCCGGGTGCCGCGAGGCAGGCCGAGGAGGTCGACGCCGCGGGTGGTGACGTTCTCGCCCAGCTGCCCCGGTGCGACGTCGAAGCCGCGGTCTCGCAGCTCCTCGTGGAGTTCGGCATGAATGAGATGGACCTGCCGGAGGTTCCGTTGAGTCGGGTCGGCCCGAACTCGGGAGCGATGCTGCACGGTCACCCCGGCGTGCGCATCGTTGTCCACCCCGACACCGGCGACGAGCTCGATGCTCTTCTCATTCTGCTTGCTGAACTCGTGCACACCGCTACGGCTGACCGCGACGACTTCCCCAACGTCCCTTTGCGGCTCCACCCAGACATTCTGGCAGAGCCAGTGGGTGGCAAGCCAACCGGTGCCGAGCGGAACCTAGGAAGAAAGGATTCCCAGAACGTCCGACGAGCGGCTGCACACGAGGACGAAGAGCAAGGCCGTCACCGTGGCGACGGCGACGGACAACAAGGCGGCACTTGGCCGTTGTCAGCGACGCACCGCGACAACGGCCAGGAGGCCCGGTCGCGACTCCACGCACTCCATTCCCCCACCCCGTAACCGGCAAGGAGCATGAGGAGGGTGACGAAGCCGCCGGCCGCGGCGACCTTCGGTCTCGTGCCCAAGAGTGCAAGTCGGAAAGCCGCCAGAGCCCAGGACCCGCTGGAGTTGGCCAGGGAGCCGACCCCTTCCGGCAGCCAACTCTGGCCGTACGCGGTGAGCGCACCCAACGACAGACTCACGAGCGCCACCGACGACACTGTGGCGAGTATGTGGCTCGATCTTGGTTCTGACATTGAGCGATCGGACAAAGTGCAACGCCTCCAGCCGGACGATGTTACCTGTGGTGAGCTTCGATTCGGAGTCTCGCGGTCTGGACTCGGCACAGCGCCCTTCCCGAGCGAATAGTGCAACCGGCGCCTGACGTTCTCGCGCGAACTTCTCAAGCGTCGGCGTGGAATGCATTCTGCGTAGCCGCCAGCCCGTCGGCGATCAGTGACTCCACCGCGTCGGCGGCTCTCTCGACGTACGCCGGCAGTTCCTTGCGCTGGGCTGCGGAGAAGTCGCGCAGAACGAAGTCGGCCGGGTCCATCCGGCCGGGTGGCCGGCCGATGCCGAAGCGCACCCGCAGGTAGTCGCGGGTCCCGAGCGACGCGGTGACCGAGCGCAGCCCGTTGTGCCCATTGTCGCCGCCGCCGAGCTTGAGCCGCAGCGTGCCGTAGGGGATGTCCAGCTCGTCGTGGACGACCACCACGTCTGCGGCCGGGACGGCGAAGAAGTCGCGCACCGAAGCGACGGCCCCGCCGGAGGTGTTCATGTAGGAGCGCGGCTTCATCACCACCGCGCGTGCACCGGCCAGCCGGCCTTCGACGATGTCCGCCCGGCCCTTGTGAGCCTTGAACCGCCCGCCCATCCGGGCGGCCAGCACATCGGCCACCAAGTGGCCGGCGTTGTGCCGATTGCCGGCGTACGCCGGGCCGGGGTTGCCCAGCCCGACGACCAGCCAAGGCCCGTCAGTCACGGCGAGGCGCGGCCGGCCGCGAGCAGATCAGCCCTCGTCGCCCGTGGCGCCCGAGCCTTCGGGCACCGAGTCGCCGTCGGCACCCGGCGCCCCCTCGTCCGGAGCCGGCTCGACACCCTCTGCCTCCGCCGCTTCGGCGGCTGCCGCGGCCGCGCCGGCCGCGCCGGCGCCCAGATCGGCCTCTGCCTCGGCGAGCTCGGCCTCGAGCTGTTCCTCGGTCGGTGCCGCGAGGACGTGTACGACGATCGCCTCCGCGTCGGTGTGCAGGATGCTGCCCTCCGGCAGCTTGACCTCGCCGGCGTGGATCGCGTCACCCACCCGCATGCCGTCGATGTCGACCTCGAAGCTCTGCGGGATGTGGGTTGCCTCGGCCTCGATCGACAGCGTGGTGAGCTGCTGATCGACCAGGCCCTCGCGCACCGCCTCACCGGTGAGCATGACCGGCACCTCCACGGTGACCTTCTCGCCCCGTCGTACCAGGATGAGGTCGACGTGCTCGACCGTCCCGCGCAGCGGATCCCGCTGGATGCCCCGGGGCAGGGCCAGCTCCGTGCCACCGTCGAGATCGAGGCGCAGCAGCACGTTGGCGCCGCCGCCGGTCTTCAGCGCGTGGGCGAAGTCACGAGCCGGCAGCGCAATGTGACGAGGGTCGGTGCCGTGCCCGTAGAGGACCGCCGGGACCTTGCCGGCGCGCCGGGTACGCCGGGCGCCCCCCTTGCCGAACTCGTTGCGCGGCTCGGCGCTGATGCGGACCTCGGCCACGGTGGAACACTCCTCGTAGGGCGGCTCGACTGGCTCCGGGCGCAACTCGACCGCGGCAGGAAAACGCCGGCGGCACGCGCGGAACGCTCAGTCTAGCGGGGCGCGGCGAGCGGTGGCAGCAGTCGGTCAGGCGTTGCCGTCGAAGAGGCTGGTCACCGAGCCATCCTCGAAGACCTCCCGGATGGCACGCGCCAGCAGCGGCGCGATCGAGAGCACCGTCAGCTTGTCGATCTGGGCGTCGGGCGGGATCGGCAGCGTGTTGGTTACCACCACCTCGCTGATCCGTGCGTTCTTCAGCAAGTCAACCGCCTCGCCAGCCAGCACACCGTGGGTCGCCGCGGCAATCACGTCGGCCGCGCCGTTGGCGTAGAGGGCATCGGCCGCCTTGGTGATAGTGCTCCCGGTGGTGATCATGTCGTCGACGATGATGCAGGTCCGCCCCTGCACGTCCCCGACGACCTCGAACATCCGGACCTCGTTCGGGACGTTCGGGTCGCGCCGCTTGTGGATGATGGCCAGCGGCGTACACAGCCGGTCGGTCCACCGCTCGGCCACCCGGACCCGACCGGAGTCCGGCGAGACCACCGTCACCGTGCTCAGGTCGAGCCTGCCCTTGAGGTAGTCGGCCAGCAGCGGGAGCGCGAACAGGTGGTCGACCGGCCCGTCGAAGAACCCCTGGATCTGCGCGGTGTGCAGATCGACCGACATCAGCCGGTCCGCCCCCGCGGCCTTGTACAGGTCGGCGACCAGCCGCGCGGAGATCGGCTCCCGGCCGCGGTGCTTCTTGTCCTGGCGGGCGTAGGGGTAGTACGGCGACACCACGGTTATCCGCTTCGCACTGGCGCGCTTGAGCGCATCCACCATGAGCAGCTGCTCCATGAGCCAGGTGTTGATCGGCCGGGTGTGGCTCTGGATGAGGAAGGCGTCGCAGCCGCGAACCGACTCCTGGAAACGGACGAAGAGCTGGCCGTCGGCGAACTCGTACGACGTCGTGGGCGAGATCTCGATGCCGAGCTGCTCGGCGACCTCCGCGGCGAGCTCTGGGTGGGCCCGGCCGGTGAAGAGCATCAGCGTCTTCCGTGGCTGCGCCTTGTTGCCGGTCACTGGCCCGCCCCCTGCTCGTTGCCGTGCTCCGCCGACTGCGTGCCCCGCTTGCGGTCGGTCCAGCCCTCGATGTTGCGCTGCCGGGCCCGCCCCACCCCGAGTGCACCGGCAGGGACGTCGTTGACGATCACCGATCCGGCGGCGGTGTAGGCGCGGTCCCCGACGCGTACGGGGGCCACCAGCATGGTGTCGCTGCCGATCCGCACGTCATCGCCCACCACGGTGTGATGCTTCTCTCTGCCGTCGTAGTTCACGAAGATGGTCGCCGCTCCGACGTTGGAGCGCTCGCCGATGGTCGCGTCGCCGACGTAGGACAGATGGGGAACCTTGGAGTCCGCACCGATCTCGGCGGCCTTGACCTCTACGAACCCGCCCACCTTGGCCCGGGGACCGAGCCGGGTGCCGGGCCGTAGGAAGGTGTAGGGACCGACGCTGGCCTCCGGACCGATCTCCGCACCGGTGCAGGTTGCGTTGATCACGTGTGCCGCCGGTCCGACCCAGGTGTCCCTCAGCGTGACGTTGGGGCCGATGACGGCCCCGCTCGACAGGTGGGTACGGCCGTGCAGCTGGGTGTTCTGGTGAACGGTGGAGTCTGGCTCGAACGTCACGTCGACCCCGAGCCAGGTGGTCCCGGGATCGGTGACCGTCACCCCCCCGAGCATCCAGTGCCGCAGCAGCCGATCGCGCATCAGCGCCCGCGCGGTCGCGAGCTGCAACCGGTCATTGACCCCCACCGTCTCGTGCCAGTCCGGTGCGAGCACCGCGCCGACCGGAAGGGCCGCGCGGCTGAGGAGCCCCACCACGTCGGTGAGGTACTCCTCCCCCTGGTCGTTGTCTGCCCCCAGATCGTCGAGCGCCTCCCGCAGTACCGCAACCTCGAAGGCGTAGACGGAGGTGGCGACCTCGGAGATGGCCACCTCGGCGGAGGTCGCGTCCCGGTGCTCGACGACCGCCGTCACGGCGCCGCCCGAGCGCACGACCCGCCCGTAGCCCGACGGGTCGGGAACCTCGGCGGTCAGCAGGGTGGCGGCATTTCCGCGGGTCGAATGCTCCGAGAGCAGCGCTCCGAGGGTCTCGCCGGTGAGCAGCGGCGCGTCGCCGGGCAGCACGAGGAGCGTCCCCGCGAGCTCCGGCCGAGCCTGCAGCGCCAGCCGGAGGGCATGCCCGGTGCCGCGCTGGTCGAGCTGCACCACGGAACTGACGGCAGGGTGGTGCTCGCGCAGCGTTCGCTCGACCGCGTCCCGGCCGGCACCCACCACAACCAGGGTGGTCTCCGGTCGCACCCGGTCGGTGGCGGCCAGCACGTGACCTAGCAGGCTGCGTCCGCACATCGTGTGGAGCACCTTCGGCGTTCCCGACCGCATGCGGGTGCCCCCGCCGGCGGCGAGTACGATCGCCGCGGCCGGAGGCAGCTCACTCACCGGGCGCTCCTTCCGACGGTGGGTTCGCCGGGCGCTCCCGGAGGAGGATTCGAACCCCCATTCATCGGACCAAAACCGATTGTCCTGCCATTAGACGATCCGGGAAGGGACGAGCGAAATACTAGTCGCCGACTACCCTGCGGCGGCGCCACCACCGCCTGCGACCTCGCCCCGCACAATGGCGCCATGAGCGCGACGTCCGGCTCGAACGCCCGGCGCGGTAGCCGCGTTCGGATGAGTGGCACCGAGCGGCGCGAACAGCTCCTCGATGTCGGCCGGGCGCTCTTCGCCGAGCGTGGCTTCGACGCGACCTCGATCGAGGAGGTGGCCACCCGCGCCGACGTCTCCAAGCCGGTGGTCTATGAGCACTTCGGCGGCAAGGAGGGCCTGTACGCCGTGGTGGTCGACCGGGAGATGCAACGGCTGCTCAACCGGATGACCGGCGCGCTGTCCGCCGGACACCCGCGGGAGCTGGTCGAGCAGGCCGCGGTGGCCCTGCTCGACTACATCGAGACCGACACCGACGGCTTCCGAATTCTGATTCGCCAGTCGCCGGTCGCCACCTCGTCAGGCACCTTCGCCAGCCTCATCAGCGACATCGCCAGCCACGTGGAGCACATCCTGGGCGAGGAGTTCACCGCCCGCGGGTACGACGCCGGGCTCGCTCCCCTCTACAGCCAGGCGCTGGTGGGGATGGTGGCCCTCACCGGACAGTGGTGGCTGGACGCCCGGGCGCCCGATCGGGACCACGTTGCCGCGCATCTGGTGAACCTGGCGTGGAACGGGTTGTCCGCGCTCGAGCATTCGCCATCGCTGGCGGCCGGCAAACGGCAGCGCCCGACCGCGCGAGGCGGCCGGCCGCTGCCGGGCTAGCTCGAGACGGTGGGTCAGACGCGGTCCACTGCTGTGCGCTTACGGCCGCTCAGGGCGACGGCGGTCAGCAGCGCGCCGCTGACCAGATGCAGGAAGTGGTCGGCGGTGTTCAGCGCGAAGATGTTGATCGCGGTGCCCTTGATGAAGAAGCCCAGAACACCCAGCGCCAGATAGAACACGCCGACGGTGAGGTTGCCCTGTCGGGCGGCCCGATAGCCAGCCGCGGCGGCTGCGAGCAGCACCGCTGCGACCAGGAGGTGCACGATGTTGTGCACGCCGTTGACCTGGAAACCGAACACCGGGTGCCCGAGCTTGCCGGCGAACTTCTCACCGGCAGCCTTGTCCCCGAAGAAGCCGAGCAGTCCCACCAGCAAGTACACGGCCCCGAAGATCCCGGCGACCATCCGGTTCAGCCGGTCGCTGCTATCGCTGTCGACGCGGCCGCCGGCGTCTGAGTCCCCCACGCGGTATGCCATCGTCAATTCCTCCAAGAGAGCGTGCAGAGCCGGGCGCTCCGCGTGCTGTACAAATGTTCGCAGCGCACCCCCACCATGGATGGGAGGCGCGCCGGAATGTCAGGGCCGCAGAACGACCTTGACCACGCCCGGGTCCTTCTTCCGAAAGGCCTTGTACATCTCGGGCGCCTCGGCCAGCGGCGCCTCGGTGGTGACCAGACCGGCGGCGTCCAGCGGGTCGCCGTCGGCCAGCAGCCGCTGGAGCTCGTCGGTCCACCGGCGGACGTTGGCCTGCCCCCACCGCAGGGTGATCTGCTTGTCGAACAGGTCGCCGAGCGGGAAAGCGGGCATCGGCCCGCCGTACACACCGACGACCGACACGGTGCCGCCCCGGCGTACCGAACCCAGCGCCTGGTGCACCGCGATCATCCTGTCCGGCTGGATTTTCAGGGTCTGCAGCAACCGGTCGGCCTTGGAGCCGTCGGCGTCCATGCCGACGGCCTCGATGACCGAGTCGGCGCCGCGGCCGTCGGTCACCGCCTTCACCGCGTCGGTGACGTCGTCCATCCGGCTGTAGTCGATGACCTCGACGCCGTACTCCTGCGCCAGTGCCAGCCGGTCGGCGAACCGGTCGATGCCGATGACCCGGCTCGCACCGAGGTGTCTGGCGATCCGGGCGCACATCTGCCCGATCGGTCCGAGTCCGAAGATCGCGACGGTGCCGCCGGGCGGGATGTCGGCGTAGATCACGGCCTGCCAGGCAGTGGGGAGCACGTCGGAGAGCAGCAGCGCGGCCAGCTCCGGAACGCCGTCTTCGATCTTCATCGGTCCGAAGTGAGCCTGCGGTACGCGAAGGTACTCCGCCTGGGCCCCGGGCACACCGCCGTACATGTGGGTGTAGCCGAACAGCGCGGCGCCCTTGCGCCCATCCAGGTTCTGCGTCGTCTCACACTGGCTGTAGAGCTGGCGTGAGCACATGAAACAGGAGCCGCAGGAGATGTTGAACGGCACGACCACCCGGTCACCGGGCCGAATGTGGCTGACTGCCGAGCCGACCTCCTCGACGACGCCCATGGGCTCGTGCCCGAGAACGTCACCCGGCTTCATCGCCATGGCCGCGCCGTTGTCGTAGAGGTGGAGGTCAGAGCCGCAGATCGCGGTCGCGGTGATCCGGATCACCGCGTCGGTCGGCTCTTCGATGCGGGGATCGTCGACGTCGCTCACGCCGACCTTGCGAGGGCCCTGCCACACGACTGCCTTCATGGTGTTCGGCCTGCCTCTGCTGATCATGCCGCGCCTTTTGGGCGGCGATGGGAGTAACCGGCCATGCCTGTCATCGTCGGCACCTCTGGCTGGCAGTACGCCGACTGGCGAGGGCGCTACTACCCGGTGGGGGTTCCGCAGACACGGTGGTTCGAGCACCTGGTGCGGGACTTCCTCACCGTCGAGCTCAACGTCTCCTTCTACCGGCTGCCCCGCCTGGAGGTCTTCGAGGGCTGGCGGGCCCGCAGCCCGGCGGACGTCGTGATCACCGTGAAGGCCAGCCGGTACCTGACCCACATTCGGCGGTTACGGGAGCCGGCCGAGCCGGTCGCCCGGCTGATGGACCGGGCAGCCGGGCTGGGCGCCAAGCTCGGGCCGGTTCTCTTGCAGCTGCCGCCGGACATGAAGGCCGACCCCGCGGCACTGGCCGAGACGCTGGACTGCTTTCCGGCCGGTGTGCGGCTGGCGGTCGAGCCGCGGCACTCGTCGTGGTGGACCGACGACGTACGCCGGGTGCTCACCGAACGCGGGGCGGCGCTGTGCTGGGCGGACCGCAAGGGTCCGTTGACACCGCCGTGGCGCACCGCCGACTGGGGCTACCTGCGGATGCACGAGGGCGCGGCCCGCGTCTGGCCGTTCTACGGCCGGCGTTCCCTGGTTACCTGGGTGGAGCGGATCGCATCGGCGTACGCCGACGCCGACGACGTATTCATCTACTTCAACAACGATCCCGGCTGCGCCGCGGTGGACAACGCGATCACCTTCGCCCGGGAGGTCGGACGGCTCGGCCGGACGGCGACCCGGGTGCCCCTGGACCGCCCAGCAACGGCGTACGGCAACCCCTCCTGAACGGCAGGCTTCAGGTCGAGACGTCATGAACCAACGCCAGGTCAAGACACCGGTCAGCCTTGGGGCAAGTCGACCCCGTCGGTCACTGGGAAGACGCTGGTATCTTCTTGCCATGAAGACCACCATTGATGCCGTCGGCCGCGTCGTCGTCCCGAAACCGCTCCGGGACGCCCTCGGACTGCTGCCAGGCTCGACCGTCGACATCTCGCGCTACGGCGCCGGCTTGCAACTTGTCCCGACCGGTCGTACGGCTCGGCTCGTCGACGAAGCCGGCGTCCTGGTGGCCACCGGAGAGACGACGATCGACGACGACGTCGTGTTCGGGCTCATCGACGTCGGACGACGGTGACCGTGGCAGTCGCCGTGGACACCAGTGTCGCGGTGCCGCTGCTGGTGCAGACGCACCGCGCACACGCCGCTGTCGTCCGTTGGTGGGACAACCGGGACATCGCCCTCAGCGGACACGCTCTGGCAGAGACCTATTCGGTCCTCACCCGCCTGCCGGGTGACCTCCGGCTGGAACCCGCGGACGCCGCCCGGCTACTCGATGAACGCTTCAGTGAGCCCCTACTCCTCGGGCCCGAGACGGCTGGGGCCCTCCCGGGCGTGCTCAGCCGAAAGGGGATCGGCGGTGGTGCCGTCTACGACGCCCTCGTGGCACTCGCCGCCGCTGAGCACGGGGTAGACCTTGCCACCCGCGACGCACGGGCCAGGACAACCTACGAGGCGGTCGGTGCCCGCGTCATCGTCGCCGCCTGACCGACCTCGAGGAGGCGGGCGTCTCCGGTTCGAGGATCGTCTACGGGAGTGTGGCGGAAGCCCTCGTTCTAACGGCGCTTCTCCCAGATCGAAACGTGCCGCGTGCTGTCGCTGGTGAAGGGCTCGCGCCGCCAGCCACTCCAACGCTCGCGCAACGTCATCCCCGCGAGTCGGGCCATCAGATCAAGCTCAGCCGGCCACACGTAGCGAAACGGGATGGACATAGCGTCGAGTTGGCCGTCCACGACCCGGTAATGGTGGGAGACGAGCCGCTGGCTGGCGACGTCGTACTCGTCGAAACCGAGCCTCTCGGGGCTCACCATGAACGGCCGGACGGTCTCACCAGGTGGAAGGCGTTGCAGGTCGGGAACGCCCACCTCAATGACGAAGCACCCTCCCGGTTCGAGATGATCGGCGACGTTGCGGAAGCAGGCCACCTGCTCGTCCTGGGTGGTCAGATTCATGATCGTGTTGAAGACGAGGTAGGCGAGCGTGAACTTCCGCGGAACGGTCGTTCGAGCGAAGTCGCCGCACGTAACGCTGATCCGCTCGGCACCCGCCTTAGCCCGCAGTGTCGCGATCATCGCCGGTGACAGGTCGATGCCGTGTATCGGGACGCCGCGCTGGCTGAGTGGCAAAGCGATGCGACCGGTGCCGATGCCAAGCTCAAGAGCGGCACCCCGCCGCGCCAGGTCGGCGAGGAAGCTCACAGCGGGCTCAACGACCGTGGGGTCGAACATCTCGGCCTCGGACGCGTCGTACCGCTCCGCGACTCGCTCACCGAAGTGGTCCTCAGGCATTGGCGCACTGTGCCAGCACCCGTCGACGACGCACCACCGATTTGCAGACCAACAAGGCGGAGCCGATCGACGTCGGCCGCGGCCCGCGCCAGACGAAACCCGGCCTGGTGGGGGATCGCGCCTGAAGGTCAGGGCTGGGGTGCGCAGCCGGGTTCTCAGGCGAGGGGCGATGCCGACGTCTGCGGAGGTCCCTCCTCGGACACGGTCCACCCCGTCTCCAGCAGGGACTTCAAGTTGGACAGGATGCCGACCCAGCCCTCGCGCACACCGTTGAACATCTCGCTGTCCGGCTCGAAGTCGTCGTGGGTGACGGTGAGCTTGACCGCGTTCGGCGGCCGAGAACTCGATGACGTTGTCCCCGCCCATGCCGGCAAGGAAGTCCAGGCCGAGCGCGTTCCGCGGGGCGACACCCGCCAGGCTGGCAGCGGCGACAACCCGGTCGCCGAGCAAGCGGCGCATGCCAGTGCGTGCGGCCCGCCGCCGGAGATGCCCCAGGTGACAAACCGGTCGAGACCGAGATCGTCGGCGATGGCCGTGACGTCGTGGGCGACGTCGGCGACGCTGCGATCCGGCCTGGGAGTCGACCCGCCGTAGCCGGCCCGGTCGAAGGTGATCAGCCGGACACCCTCTCGGGCCGCGTCCTCTGGGGCACGGTCACTCGCTGCCCTCGGCCAGCTCCAGCCAGGCGTCCTCTGTGTCGGCCTTCTCGGCGGTCAGCGCGCGCAGCTCCACGTCGAGCGCTGTCACCGCCTCGTAGTCGCTGGCCCGGGCGGCGAGCTCCTGGTGCAGCCGGGCCTCCCGCCGGGACAGCCGTTCCAGCGCCCGCTCCAGCGCAACGAGCTGCCGCTTGGCGGTGCGGGTGTCCCCCGCCGGCTGCCGAGCGGGCGCCACGGCGAGCGACTCGCGCTGCCGGCGGCGGGCGAGGTAGTCCTCCACCCCACCGGGCAACGCCGCCAGCCGGCCGTCGCCGACCAGGGCCACCGTGGTGTCGGTCACTCGCTCGACGAAGTAGCGGTCGTGGGTCACCACCACCAGCGTGCCCGGCCAACCGTCGAGCAGGTCCTCCAGCGCCGTCAGCGTCTCGATGTCGAGGTCGTTGGTGGGCTCGTCGAGCAGCAACACGTTGGGCTCGGTCATCAGCAACCGGAGCAGCTGCAGCCGCCGCCGCTCGCCGCCGGAGAGCTGGTCCACCGGCGTCCACTGCCGCTCCCCGGTGAAGCCGAAGCGCTCGAGCAATTGCCCCGCGGTCAGTTCTCGACCCTTGCCCAGGTCGACGACGCGCGCGACCTCCTCGACGGCCGGCAGCACCCGCAGCGCCGGATCCAGCTCGGTCACCTCCTGGGAGAGGTACGCCGACCGCACCGTCCGGCCGGTGACGACCCGACCCGCCACTGGTTCTAGCTCCCCCCGCAGCAGCCGCAGCAGCGAGGTCTTGCCGCTGCCGTTGACCCCGACGATCCCCACCCGATCGCCCGGCCCGAGCCGCCAACTGACCCGGTCGAGCAACGTCCGGTGGCCGACCCGCAGGGTGACCTCCTCCACGTCGTACACCGTCTTGCCGAGCCGGGCCGAGGCGAAGGCCATCAGGTCGGTGCGATCCCTGGCCGCCGGCTCGTCGGCGATCAACGCGTTGGCGGCGTCGATGCGGAACCGCGGCTTGGAGGTCCGCGCCGGCGGCCCGCGCCGCAGCCAGGCCAGCTCCTTCTGCAACAGGTTCTGCCGCCGGGCCTCGGTGAAGGCGGCCAGCCGCGATCGCTCCGCCTTCGCCAGGACGTACGCCGAGTAGCCCCCGTCGTAGCCGTGCACCCGGCCGGCATCCACCTCCCAGATGCGCGAACAGACCGCGTCGAGGAACCAGCGGTCGTGGGTGACGACGACAAGGGCGCAGCGCCGGACGGCCAGATGTCGGGCCAGCCAGTCGACCCCCTCGACGTCGAGGTGGTTCGTCGGCTCGTCGAGAAGCACCAGATCCGGGTCGCCGACGAGAATCGACGCGAGCCCCACCCGGCGCCGCTCACCGCCGGACATCGGGCCGACCGCGGAGTCCAGCCCGACGGGAAGGCCCGGCAGGTCCAGGGCCCCGAAGAGCCCCAGGAGCACGTCCCTCACCACCGGGTCGCCGGCCCACTCGTGCTCCGGCCGGTCCCCCACCACGACCGACCGCACGGTCGCCGCAGGGTCCAGCCGGTCGGCCTGACCGAGCAGCGCGACCCGGAGGCCGCCGCTGTGCGTCACCCGGCCGGTGTCGGGCTCCGCCAGGCCGGCGAGCACCGACACCAGCGTCGTCTTACCGCCGCCGTTGCGCCCGACCACGCCGATGCGCTCGCCCTCATCGACCCCGAGCGAGACGCGGTCGAGCAGGGTCGTCGTACCGAAGGCCTTGCTGACCGCCTCGAGGTTGACGAGGTTGGCCACGGCTCAGCGGCCGTCGGGCGGCAGGACGCGGGCGCCGGACACCGGTCCATGGGCCCGCCGGATCGACCGACAGACGTCCAGGCCGGCCAGAGCGGATGCGAAGCTGATCGACACCGCCGCTGAGCGGACCAAGAAGGCCACCGTCGGCCCGGAGCCGGACACGACGGTACCGAGCGCGCCCAGCTCCTGACCGGCGCCGATCACCCGGCGCAGCTGCGGCCGGAGGCGGACCGCCGCCGGCTGCAGGTCATTGGCCAGCACTCGGCCGAGGGCCACCGGGTCCCCGGCCCGCAGTGCCCCGAGTACGCCGTCGGGCGGATGTGCCGGCGGGCTGGCAGCCCCCTCCGCCCGCTGCCGGTCCAGCTCGGCGTACACCGCAGCCGTGGACAGGCCACCGTCGGCCAGGGCGAAGACCCAGTGGTACTGCCCCCGGCCGAGAATCGGGCTGAGCAGGTCACCACGACCGGTCCCCAGGGCGTTACCGCCCTGCAGGGCGAACGGGACGTCGCTGCCGAGCACGGCGGCCAGCGCCGCCAGCGTGGATCGGTCCACACCGGTTCCCCACAGCGCGTCGCAGGCGACCAGTGCGGCCGCCGCGTCGGCGCTACCGCCGGCCATGCCCCCGGCGACCGGGATGCCCTTGGTGAGCCGCAGGTGAACGGCCGGCTCGACTCCGGCCGCGGAGGCCAGGGCGCGGGCGGCCTTGGCGGCCAGGTTGCTGTCGTCGACCGGTACGCCGGTCGCGCCGGCCACCTCGATGGACAGCTCGTCGGCCGCTGTGGCGGTCACCTCGTCGTACAGGGAGACGGCCTGGAACACCGATGCAAGGTCGTGGTAGCCGTCCGCCCGGCCGGGTCCGACGCCAAGATGCAGGTTGACCTTCGCGGGCACCCGCACCGTGACCGGCGCCGGCCGTGGCATGCGGGCGCGGGCGTCCCTCCGACTGCTCAGGATGCTGCTCCTCGGAGGTTGGTACGACCGGCGCCCCATCCGCGGCGACTCCCCGATGTTACGGGCGCCGGCCCGGCCGGGCTGCCGCCAACCGGGCGAAAGCCGCGACATCGAGCGCCTCGCCGCGAAGTCCCGGGTCGATGCCCGCTGCTACCAGCGCCGAAGCGGCGGCCGTGGCTGAACCCGCCCAGCCGGCCAGCGCCGCCCGCAGCGTCTTACGGCGCTGGGCGAAGGCGGCATCGACGACCGCGAAGACCTGCTGCCGGCTCGCCGCCGTCACCGGCGGCGGCCGGCGGACCAGGGCCACCAGCCCCGAGTCGACGTTCGGCGCCGGCCAGAAGACGGACCGCGGTACCGAGCCGGCCCGCTGCGCGTCGGCGTACCAGGCCAATTTGACCGACGGGACACCGTACGTGCGGCTACCGGGGTCCGCTACGAGCCGCTCGGCCACCTCTGCCTGCACCATCACCAGGCCGGATCGCAGCGACGGGAAGGTGTCGAGCAGCCGCAGCAGCACCGGAACGGCGACGTTGTAGGGCAGGTTGGCCACCAGCGCGGTGGGGGGTGGGCCGGGCAGCTCGGTCAGCGTCAGCGCATCCGCGGCCACCACGACGAGCCGGTCGGCGAGGTCGAGCCGGCGCGCGGCAACCGTCGCGGGCAGGGCGGCGGCCAGCCGGGGGTCGATCTCTACAGCGACCACCCGGCGGACGGCGGCAAGCAGGCCGAGGGTGAGCGAACCCAGCCCTGGGCCCACCTCGAGGACGACGTCGCCGGCCGAACAGCCGGCGATCCGGACGATGCGGCGCACCGTGTTCGGGTCGACGACGAAGTTCTGGCCGAGCGCCTTGGTGGGGCGCAGCACCAGCGCGGCGGCGACCGCACGCACCTCCGTCGGTCCCAGCAGGCCGTCGTGCCCTCCCGGGGGGGCGTCGCCGGCTACCACGGGCCGAAGACGCGCTCCGAGTTGGCGCCGAGCGCGGCGGCCAGGGTGTCGACCTCCACGTCCTTCACCTGCGCCAGCGCCCGCACGGTCAGCGGCACGAGGTAGGGCGCGTTGGGCCGGCCGCGAAATGGCGTCGGCGTCAGGAACGGCGCGTCGGTCTCGACCAGAAGGAGCTCGAGCGGCGCGGCGGCGGCGGCCTCGCGCAGGCGGCCTGCGTTGTTGAAGGTGACGTTGCCGGCGAAGGACATGAAATAGCCGCGTTCCGCGCAGGTCCGGGCCATGGCGGCGTCGCCGGAGAAGCAATGGAAGACCGTGCGCTCCGGCGGCCCCTCCTCGGTCAGGATCCGCAAGACGTCGGCGTGCGCCTCGCGGTCGTGGATCACCAACGCGGTCCCGGTCGCGGCGGCGATCGCGATGTGCCGGCGGAACGACTCCTGCTGCCGGCCGGGCGGCGCGCTGTCGCGGTAGTAGTCCAGCCCGGTCTCGCCTACCGCCCGTACCTGCGGCAGCTCCGCCAGCCCGGCGATCTCGGCCCAGGCCGTCTCGTCCGCGGTGTTCGCCTCGTTCGGGTGGATCGCGACGGCGGCATAAACATCGGCGTAGCGCCCTGCGGTCTCCGCGGCCCACCGCGAGGTCGGTACGTCGATGCCGATGGTCACCAGCCGCCGGACGCCGACGGCCTGAGCCGCAGCCACCGCGTCCTCGACCGAGCCGGCCATCAGGTCGAGGTGGCAGTGGGTGTCCACGACCTCCACCGCCAGCGGCGGGGGAGGCGGTGGCGCGCCCGTCGCGTCTGCCATGGCGCGGCGATGCTAGCCGGGGCCGGCGTTGCGGTCGCCGGCCGGCGCGCGGAGCAGCACCAGCGACGCCGCCACGGCGACGGCAGCGCCGGCGAGACCGGCCGTGCGCACGGCGGTGGAACCCGCGAGGCCGAGCGCCGCGAGCGCAAGGGTGGCGGCGGAGACGGCGACGGCCAGGGTCACCGAGGCGGCCGCGGCCAGGAGCCGGCCACGGACCACCGACCGGTCGAGCGCCGTCCGGGGTGGCACCGAGATCGCCAGGTCCCCCGCCTCGACGAACAGCAGTACGGCGGCCGCCACCAGCGGCGCGAGCAGGTCGCCCTCGACGTCGGCGATGTACAGGGCGCCGGCGTACTGGGCCACCAGCGCGACCGCGGCCACGGTCAGCAGCCGCTCACTGAAGAGCGTCAGCCCGGCGACCACCAGCGGAACGGTGAGCAGGCACAGGCTCACCAGAGCGGTGGACGCGCCGGCCAGCGCGAAGGAGTAGCCGAACACCATCGCCGCAAGCAGCCCTGCGATGATCCGCCCGACCTCTCTCACCGCAGCGCCAGCCGCGGCCGGCTGTGCAGGCGGGACACCTCGAGCAGCACCGCGTCCAGCGAGCCGGTGCCGGTCCAGCGCACGACCGGGACGCCGATGTCGCTGAGCCGACGGACGGTCGTCTCGCGTTCCATCGCGAAGATCCGTTGGGCCAGCGCCGCCAGCTCGCCGGCGGGCGGTGGCAGCAGCGGGTCCGGCGAGGTATCCACGACCACCACCCCGAACCCCCGCCGCGCGAGGTCGGCCAGGGCGCCCGTGGCCCGGTTGTCCAGCAGCGGCGACAGGGCCAACACGAGCGCCCGCGGCGGCAGCGTGTGCGGCGGGATCAGCTCGAGGTCCTTCCAGCTGTAGCTGAGGACGAGCTCGGTCCCGAGCAGGTGCTCCACCACGCGGTGGAACTGCACCGAGCCGGTGGCCGCGGTGAGCCACCGGATCACCCCACCGAAGCCGGTGACCCCGACCCGGTCCATCTGCGCGAGGTAGTGCTGGGCGATGCCCAGCGCCGCCCGTACCGACACGTCCAGGCTGCTCCCACCGGGCGGACCGGCGTCGACGAAGGTGTCGAGGAACAGCACGACCTCGGCGTTGCGCTCCGGGCGGTGCTCGGTGACGTGCAGCTCTCCGGTCCGGCTGCTCACCCGCCAATTGACCCGGCGCAACGGGTCGCCCGGACGGAACTCCCGGATGCCGGCGAACTCGACCCCCTCCCCGGCGGTCCGTGCGACATGCGAGCCGGTCACCACCCGGGTGAACGGGTGCGCGCTCGCGGCGGCGAAGCGCTCGGCCCGCGGCAGGACCCGCAGCGGCATGGCGGCCAGCGGTTCGGCCCGGACGACGAGCCGTCCCCGGGCGTACGCCGTCACGTGGGCCGGCCCCACCCGGTGCACCCCCCAGCGGGTGGGTCGCACGCCGACCGTCACCGAGCGGCTGCCCCCCGCGCGCAGGTCCACCGTGACTCGGGCGGCGCCATCGACGACGGCGAGCCCGACCGGCAACGTGACGTCGACGTTGACCTGGTCGACCCTCCCGTCGGCCGAGATCAGCACGCTGAGCTGGGTGATCTCCCCTTCGAGCACGCGCTCCTCGGCGAGCACGAGCCGGGCCGTCACCGACGGCGGGCGGCGCCGGAGCCCGGGAAGCAGGGCGGCCAGGAGCGGCGTTCCGATGGCCACGATCTCCGCCCGGCCCAGAACGAGCCCGGCCACAACCATGACCGCGCCCAGCGTCACCAGCCGGACGAGCTGCGGTGTCGGGCGCCAGCGCATCAGTCCCAGCCGCGCAGCCGGTCGACCGGCGACGGGGCGGCAGCGGCAGCGGCAGCGGACGGGGTCCTCGGTGGGGCCACGGTCGGAGGCGTCGGCACCGAGTCGAGCGTCAACGCCACCACGTCGTCCCCCGTCACCCGGCGGACCCACATCTCCGGCCGCAGCGTCAGCCGATGACCCAGCGCTGCGACTGCCACCGCCTTGACGTCGTCGGGCGTGACGTAGTCGCGGCCGGCGAGCAGGGCCCGGCCGCGGGCCAGCTTGAGCAGTGCCAGCCCCCCGCGGGGACTGGACCCGACCAGCACCTGCGCCTGCCGGCGGGTCGCCGCGACCAGGTCGACGATGTAGAGGCCGACGGTCTCGTCGACGTACACGGCCTCGAGAGAGTCCTGCAGCGCGAGCAGCCCATCGCGGTCGAGAACCGGCGCCACCGACAGCTCGTCGACACCGCGGTCCAGCCGCCGGCGCAGGACCTCCCACTCCTGCTCGCGGGCGCCGTACCCCAACCGCACCCGCAACAGGAAGCGGTCGAGCTGGGCCTCGGGCAGCGGATAGGTGCCCTCGTACTCGATCGGGTTCTGAGTGGCCAGTACGGCGAACGGCGGCTCGAGGGGGAACGTCGTGCCGTCGACGGTGACCTGGCTCTCCTGCATGACCTCGAGTAGCGCGGCCTGCGTCTTGGGCGGCGTCCGATTGATCTCGTCGGCGAGCAGCAGGTTGGTGAACAGCGCCCCCGGCCGGAACTCGAACCGCGCCTCGCGCTGGTCGTAGATGTATGACCCGGTGATGTCGGCCGGCAGCAGGTCGGGGGTGAACTGGATCCGCCGGAAGTCCAGTCCGAGCGCCTGGGCGAATGATCGAGCGACCAGCGTCTTGCCCAGGCCGGGGTTGTCCTCGAGCAGGACATGGCCGCGGGCCAGTACGCCGAGAAGCACCAGCTCCAGCGCCGGTCGCTTGCCGACGACAACGGTCTCGACGGCGTCGAGAACCTGCGCGCAGCGCGCTCTCGCGGTGTCGAGGGGCAGCCGGTTCAGATCCGCTCCACCGCGTCGAGCAGCTGCGCCACCCGGGCGGGACTCGGTCCGGCTGCCGACGGACCCGTCGTCGGCGGGGGGGACACCACGTCCTGCCATAGCTCCTCATCCATCAGGTCACGGCACCGGGCCGGGTCCTCGCTCAGCACGACCCCGTGCCGCACGGCGAGCCGGTCGTCGACGAGCTGGCGCAGCAGCGGCCGCAACGAGCGGTCGTACTGCCCACGGGAGTCGCCGCCGTAGGACAGCGCCGCCTCGAGCCTTGCCAGCCGGACGACATGTTGGTCGGGCGGTCCCGGTGCGGAGGAGGAGTCCACCAGGGCGGACCGGGGCCGCCGCGGCGATCCCAGAGAGGTCAGCACCCGGATGCACACCAGAAGGACGGCGGCGAGAACGACGGCGCGGTCAGCCCGCGCCCGGTCGACCGGCAGGGCCAGGAAGACCACCGCCGTCAGGACCGCGAGCGGGGCGCCCCAGCGGCGGACGGCCGTGAAGCTACTCACCGCGCACCCAGTGCGTCACGGACCACTGTCAGCGACCGCCGGGCATCGGCCCGCATGGCCTCGTCGACCGGCGTCCGGCCGAACCGCGCCGCCTGGAAGAGCTCGGTCAGCCGGCCGGCGTCCGCCGGCGGCACCGACTGCTCGACGAGCACCCGCGAAAGCAGCTCGGTCGGGGTCTCGGTCGGTCGCCGCACCGTGCCGACGTCGCGCAGTGCCTGCTCCATGCGGACGTAGCAGGCGATCACGGCCTCCCGCGGCTCGGGCTCGCAGTCCAGGGCCGGCAGAGCGACGTCGAGCGAGCGGGCCAGCCGCTTTCGCAGCGGCTCGGTCGCATCCTCCGCCGTACCCTCCCCCTCGTCGAAGGCCGTCGCGAGACGGCCGCCTCGCGACGGTGCCAGCAACAACCGGCGTACGCCGAGCAGCCCACGCACCACGGACACCACCACCGCGGCCAGGAGCAGGCCGGCGGCGGCGATGAGCAGCACCTGCAGGCCGGCCTCGACCACGGGGGGCAGCTGCGCCGCGTCCCGGCCGGCGAAGGGGCGCTGCCGCCGTGGCCCTTCCGCGGTGCCCAGCCGTTCGAGGATGAAGCGCAGCCGGGGCGCCGGCTGGTCGGCGACGAAGAAGAAGCCGCTGCCCGTACCGACCGCTGCCAGGGCGAGCCCGGCGACGAGCAGCGCCGCGGACGCGACGGGACCCGGGAGCTGCCACCGGTCTCGACCGGCGACCCGCGCCGCACCTGTGCCCACGCTCCGCCCTCTCCGCGCCGGAAGCCCGATCGACGGTAGATGACGCCGGCCGGGCGGAGGTCACGCCCGGGTATCGATCTCCGCGGACCGGTCAGGCCGGCGCCACCGCCGGCTCGTCCAGACGGGGGAAGAGCACCTCGCCCTTGGTGACTCGCGCGCCCGGGCGGAGCTGCCCGAAGGTCCGGTGCAGCACCGACTGGTCGGCGAGTGGGCCGAGCTGCTCCTCCGCGCCCAGCGACGCCCACAGCTTCGCGCACGCCTTGGGCAGCACCGGGTTGAGCAGTACGGCGAGCACCCGCAGGCACTCGGCCGCGTGGTAGAGCACCGCGTGCAGCCGGTCGGTCTCCCCGGCCTTCGCCAGCGCCCACGGCTGCTGGTTGGACACGTAGCCGTTCGCCGTCCGCACCAGCTCGAAGATGGCTACCAGGCCGCCCTGGAAGTCCAACGCCCGGATCCGCTCGTCGGCCACCTGGTACGCCGTCAGCGCCGCCGCCGTCAGCGCTCCGTCCACCTCCGGCCGGGCCCCCGGCTGCCAGTCCGGCAGCACCCCGTCGCAGTAGCGCTCGACCATCGAGGTCACCCTCGAGGCCAGGTTGCCGAAGTCGTTGGCCAGCTCCGAGGTGTAGCGGGCACTCATCGACTCCCAGGAGAACGAGCCGTCCGATCCGTAGGGCAGCTCGCGCAGGAAGTAGTAGCGGTAGGCGTCGGAGCCGAAGTGGTCGATCACCTGCGCCGGCGGGATCCCGGTCAGCTTGGTCTTGCTCATCTTCTCCCCGCTGACCAGCAGCCAGCCGTTGGCGAAGACCATCCGGGGCAGCGGCAGGCCGGCCGCCATAAGCATCGCCGGCCAGATCACCGCGTGGAACCGCAAGATGTCCTTGCCGACAAGGTGGACGTCGGCCGGCCAGATCGACGCGAACCGCTCCGGGTCGGTACCCCAGCCGACCGCCGTGGCGTAGTTGAGCAGGGCGTCGATCCACACGTAGATGACATGAGAGGTGTCCCACGGCACCGGGATCCCCCAGTCGAAGGTGGACCGGCTCATGGACAGGTCCGACAACCCTCCCTCGACGAAACGCAGCACCTCGTTGCGGGCGCTCTCCGGCTGGACGAACTCCGGGTGCTCCCGGTAGTGGGCGAGCAGCCGGTCCGTGTACGCCGAAAGCCGGAAGAAGTAGTTGTCCTCCGACAGCTCCTCCACCGGGCGTCCGTGGATCGCGCACAGATTCCCGTCCACCAGCTCGGCCGGCAGCTTGAACTCCTCGCACGACACGCAGTAGGGCCCGGTGTAGGTGCCCTTGTAGACCTCGTCCCGGTCGTAGAGCTGCTGCCAGAACTCCGCGACCCGCAGCTCGTGGCGCGGCTCCGTCGTACGGATGAAGTCGTCGTTGGCGATGTCCAGAGCCGCGAGCACCGGCTTCCACGCCGTTTCGACCATGTGATCGGTCCACTCCTTCGGGGTCATGCCGTGCTCGGCCGCGGCCCGCAGGATCTTCTCGCCGTGCTCGTCGGTCCCGGTGAGGAAGTGCACCCGCTCGCCGCGCTGCCGGTGCCAGCGGGTGAGCACGTCGCCGGCCACCGTCGTGTAGGCGTGCCCGATATGCGGGACGTCGTTCACGTAGTAGATCGGCGTCGTGACGTAGAACGCCTTCTCCTCCTCCGCACCTGCCATGACGACATGCTACGAACCGCCGCGAGCCCTTATCGGCCGGCAGCACCGCGCGGCTCCTGGCGCTTGGCGGCCACCACGGCGTCGAAGACGGTTCGCTTCGGTACGCCGGCCACCGCGGCCACCGCGGCGATCGCCTCCTTCCGTGGCTCGCCGGTCGCCTCCCGCTCGGCCACCTCGGCCGCGAGCTCTGCCGGGTCGGCATGGACGACGGCCGCCGGTGCACCGGCCACCACCACCGTGACCTCACCGCGCACGCCGCCGGCGGCCCAGGTCGCCAGTTCACCCACAGAACCCCGGCGTACCTCCTCGTAGGTCTTGGTCAGCTCCCGGCACACCGCCGCCGGGCGATCTACGCCGAACGCCGCTGCCAGATCGGTCAGGCTCGCGGCCAGCCGGTGCGGAGCCTCGAACAGAACCAGGGTGCGCGGCTCAGCCGCCAGCTCGGTCAGCCGGGCCCGTCGCGCCCCGGCCCGCCGGGGCAGGAAGCCCTCGAAGACGAAGCGGTCACTGGGCAGGCCGGAGACGGCCAGCGCGGCGGTTACCGCGGACGGCCCGGGCACCGATGTGACCCGGATGCCGGCACCGGCCGCCGCGGCCACCAGCCGATACCCGGGGTCGGAGACGGTCGGCATGCCGGCGTCGGTGACCAGCAGCACCCGGGCGCCCTCCTGCAGCGCCGCCAGCAGTTCGGCGGCCCGCGCCACCTCGTTCCCCTCGAAGTAGGACACCACCCGGGCGGGCGACCCGATTCCCAGCCCGGCGCAGAGCCGGCGCAACCGCCGGGTGTCCTCGGCGGCGACCAGGTCCGCTGCGCGCAGCGCTTCGGCCAGCCGCGGCGAAGCGTCCCGTACGTCGCCGATCGGCGCCCCCGCCAGCACCAGCACGCCCGACCCCGGCTGCGCCGATTCCCCCACGAGGCCATCCTGCCCCGGTTGGCCCACCTACCATTCGGCCATGGCGACGACGTACGCCGCACGGCCCTCGGTCGGCCGGCCGGCGGCACCGGAGCCCGACGCGGCAGCCCGGCTGCGCCCCACGCTCCCGACGGACCGCGTGTGGGGCTGGCTCGGCCCGCTGGCCGTCACGCTGGTGGCGGCGTACCTGCGGTTCTACCGGCTCTCGGTGCCGAAGACCGTGATCTTCGACGAGACGTACTACTCCAAGGACTCCTACGACCTGCTCCGGTACGGCGTGGAGCGCAACGCCGAGGGCACCGGTCCCGGGTTCATCGTCCACCCACCGCTGGGGAAGTGGCTGATCGCCCTCGGGCAGGGGATCTTCGGCCACAACTCCCTCGGCTGGCGGGTCGCAGCCGCACTCTTCGGCAGCCTGGCCGTGCTGGTGCTGGCCCGGACCGCGCGCCGCCTGACCCGCTCCACACTGCTGGGCTGCCTGGCTGGCCTGCTGCTCGCCCTGGACGGCCTGGCCTTCGTGCAGAGCCGGGCGGCGATGCTGGACATCTTCCTGATGTTCTGGCTGCTGGCCGCCTTCAGCTGCCTGGTGGCCGACCGGGACGCCGGCCGCGCCCGGCTGGCCAAGCAGCTTGCGGCGGGTACGCCGGCCGATCGGCTCCGGATCGGGCTGCGCTGGTGGCGGCTCGCCGCCGGGCTGTGCCTCGGCGCCGCCTGTGCCACCAAGTGGAGCGCCATCTACTACGTCATCGCCTTCGGACTGCTGGCGCTCGCCTGGGACGTGGGCGCCCGGCGTACCGCCGGTGCCCGGAACCCCTGGCTGGCCGCGGCCCGGGCCGACCTGGTGCCCCTGGCCATCGCGTTCCTCGTACTCCCCGCGGTGGTCTACGTCGCCTCCTGGACCGGCTGGTTCCTGGGCGACGCCACGTCGGCGTACGACCACGACCGCTACGTGCAGGCGGGTCAGGGGATGGTCGGCCACGCCCAGGCGGTCTTCGGCGGCTGGCTGCGTTACCACTGGGAGGCGTGGAACTACCACATCCACCTGACCGCGACGCACCCGTACCGGTCCAGCCCCTGGGGATGGCTGCTGCTCGCCCGGCCGGTGCTGTACTACGCGACCTATCCGAAGGTCGGTGAGCTCGGCTGCCGGGCGGCGGCCGGCTGCGCCCGGGTGACACTCGACATCGGCACCCCGGCGATCTGGTGGGCCGCGGTCCCCGCGACCGTCGCGGTGGCCTGGCGATGGGTGTCGCGGCGCGACTGGCGGGCGGGCGCCGTACTGGTGGGCATGGGGGCCGGGCTGCTGCCGTGGCTCGCCACGCCGGCGCGCACGATGTTCTTCTTCTACGCGCTACCGGCACTGCCGTTCATGATTCTGGGGCTGACGCTGTGTGCGGGGCTGGTACTCGGCCCCGCTCACGCCGATCCGCAACGGCGGCTTCGCGGCGCAGTCGTCGTGGGGGCGTACGTCCTGCTGGTGATCGTGAACTTCTTCTATCTCTATCCGGTGCTCGCCGCCGAGGTGATCCCGTACGTCGACTGGCGGGCGCGCATGTGGCTGCCCAGCTGGATCTGACCGGGATCCCGCCGATGCGACCGCCGGGACCTGACCGGTCCCGGACAGCACTCGACGGCGCGGTCCGCCGAAACCGCGCCGCCGAGTGGATCTCGGATGCCCTGCCCTCAGGAGCTGAGCTTCACGTTGCCCTTGGGCACCTCGATGTGCTGCTTCTGCGACTCCAGCTGGGTTGCTCCCTCGGCCGTGGTGACCCCGACCTGGTTGGCGAACCCGGCGCCGCTCGGCACCACCTTGCCACCGGTGAACTCGATCCGGTCGCCCTGTCGGACGGTGTAGCCCGACTCGGCCGTGCCGCCGGTCAACTGAACCCATACCCGGTCGGTCTCGCTGTTGCCGACCCAGAAGCCCTCGTCAGCCGGTACGGACTGCACGAGGACACCCTTGGCGGTTGCCTCCTTACCGGCGTACTGCGTCAGGTCGCCGCCGGTGCCAGCGGCCGACAGCGGGAGAACCGACTGGCCACCGGCCAGCAACTGGCCGGTGCCTGCGCCCGTGCCGCCGGTACCCGTGCCGCCGGTGCTGGTGCTCTCGGGCGTCGGACCACCGGTGGTCGGCGCACCGGTCGCCGGGTTGTTGGCGGCCCGGTTTCCCTTGTCCTTGCCGTCGCCGTCCCGGTTGAGCAGGCCGAAGAGCAGGCCCAGGAGCAGGAGCAGGCCCAACAACAACAACAGGGGCAACAGCCAGCCTGGTCGGCGGCGCGGCGGCTCGTCCCCGGCGTTGATGCTGTAAGCGCCGGTCGACCGAGAAGGGTCGCCCACCGCCGTTCGGTCACGGGCATTGCGTTCGTTCGCCATGGGAGACCCTCCGGGTCACGGGAAAGTGGGTGGAGCGGTCAGCGCTTGTTGCGGTCGGTCTTCGGGTCCTGGTCGACCTCGATCTGCTCCTTGCGCACCTCGCCGCTGACGGTCTCCTGGGTGGTGACCTGCTCCTTGGCGACGCGAACCCGCTCGACCGGCACGGTCTCCTTGGTCACCACCGGCTTCTCGGCGGTCAGGATGACCTCGTGCTCCTCCTCCGACAGGTCGGGGCCGGAGGTCGCCTTGCCGATGTTGGCCTCGGTGATCGGCTCGCGCTCGATGCGCAGCTCCTCATGGGTGACCGGGACGGTCTGCGTGACGTTCTCGGTGGTGATGTACTTCCGCAGTCGCACCAGCTGCGACGGGCTCTTGACCACGCCGACCCGCAGCCGCTCCTCGGAGCGCGTCATGGCGTCGTCAGTGGTCGGACCGCTGGTGTCCCGGCCCACGGTCGCGGCGCGCCCGGTCGTCGTACCGGTGGCCATGCCGGCGGTGGGCAGGCCGGAGTCGGAGCGGGACTCGGTGTAGCCCAGGCCGTAGTGGCGGTAGAGGGCCGCCTCTTCCTCCTGGGACAGCTCGCCGTCCGGCTCGGCGGATGGGGCGTCGGAGATCTGATCCTTGGTGTAAGGGACGGTCAGGTCGTCACCCGCCATCGAGGCCTCGGCCAGTGGCACGAAGTTCTGTCGGCCGCCGAACATGCCGGTCGAGACCAGCGCCCACTCCGGCTGCTGGGTGTCCTTGTCGATGTAGATGTCGGCGACCTTGCCGACCTTGCTTCCACTCGTGTCCATCATGGTGGCACCGCTCATCTGGCGGGCGTCGTCCAGGGACAACGGCATGACTTGCTCCTTCTGCTCGACGGATGCGTTACGGGGTTTGGTACGTCGGGGCTATCGGCGGATCTCGGTGCTACCGCCGGTCTGAACCGGCGAGCCCACGGTGCTCGAGGAGACCTGCGTGACGCGGCCGCTCGAGGACGACATCTGCTGGCGGATGTTGGGCTTCTCCTCGTCGTACTTGGCGAGGGTGTTCTCCCAGCGGGCCTGCATGGGGCGGATGCCACCGCCGCCGACGGCCACCACGATCACGCCGACGATGGCCGCGAGGGCGGCGTAGAGCAGACCGTTCACGACGTTCTGGGCGATGTTGAGCTGGTTGAGGGCGGCGATCACACCCAGCGCGATGATCAGGCCGGACACCACGTTCGCCAGCATTCCGCCGTAGGACAGTCCGCCCAGACTGCTCTCGATCAAGGTCTTGACGGCGGACGCGATGGCCGCAGCCACGACGACGATCAGTATGGCGATGAAAATCTTCGGCAGGTACGCAATGATCGCGGTCAGGTAGCCGCTGATCGGGTTCGGACCGAAGACGCCGAAGGCGGTCGACAGCACGAAGAGCATGAGCCCGTAGAACACGAGCTTGCCGAGGATGCCGGCGGCGTCGTACTGCGACTTCGCGAGTGCCTTCTTGATGCCGCCCCGCTCGACCAGGTCGTCGAAGCCGACGCGCTGCAGCACCTTGGCCAGGGCCTTGGACAGGATCTTGGCAATGATGTAGCCGATGATCAGGATGAGGAGGAAGACGACCAGCTTGGGCACGAACGCGGCCACATTGGAGAACGCGTTGCTGACGCCCCGCTGATAGTCCACGGCGAGGTTGTTCATGGGCACCTTCCAGATGTCGGCGGATGGGATGCGGGCCGGGAAGGCGCTCCGGCCGCACACCCTGTAGACGCTCCGGGGCGTGGCGTATGACGCAAGAAGTTCAAGACTCGCGGAACTGTGGAGATACGCTGGCGGGTGGACCGCCTCCCGGGTCCCCCTCCCGAGCTTGCCCCCGGAGACGCCATGACCACAGTGATGCCGATCTCGGCCGAGCGCGACGCAGCGCTCGTGGCCCTGATGGAGCCGATTCGGCGGGTGGCTGCAGCACGCGGGGCCGACTCCCACACGGCCGACGACGTGGTGCAGGAGACGCTGGTCCGGCTGATGGCCCAGCGCGGACGGCTGGCAGACGAAGCCCTGCTGCCCTACGCGTTGGTGACCGCGCGCAACCTCGTAGCCACCGCTGGCCGGGACGTCACCCGCGGCCGGCGGAACGCCCACCGCCTGGTCGACCTGCGTGAGCCGGACCGGCCCGAGGATGTGGCCGTCCGGCAGGAGGAGGAGCGGGCACTGGCCGCCGCACTGGCCGGGCTCTCAACCGAGGAGCGGGAGATCCTGCTTCGCCACGAGGTCGCCGGCGAGGGCACCGCCTCGATCGCGGCGGAGACCCGTAGCACCAGTGGCGGCGTCGCCGCCCGGCTCGCCCGGGCGCGGGCCAAGCTGCGGGTCGACTTCGTGCTCCACCTGCGCCGGGTGCTGCTGCCGACAACCCGCTGCCGCCCCGTACTGCTCGCCCTGGCCACCGGCGACCAGCGACGGCAGCACAGTCTGGGGGCCGGCCGACACCTGCTGACCTGCACGATCTGCACGGAACTGAGCCAGCCGCTGATCGAGCGCCGGCGGGCACTAGCCGGACTGGTGCCGTGGCTCGGGGTGGCCGGTCTCGCCAACGCGCTGCGGCACCTGGTGCACAGCCGGAAGGCGCAGGTCACCACCGCCGCGGCGGCGGCTGGTACTGCCGCCGTTGTCGGTGTGGCGATCGCTTCGGCGCCGACCCACCATGCGCCGCCGCCCGCTCGACCAAGCGCCAGCGCAGCGCAGGTCGGCACCGGACCTGGTCCCACCGCTGGTCCGAGCCTCGTCGTCAACGGCAAACCACTGTTCCCGCTCCCGGGCGGCCGGCTCGCGCCTTACGCGGGTCAGACCGTGAGGGCGACCGGCGTACTCGTGCAGTCGGTTGTGGCGGACGAAGGCTTCTGGGTCGGCAGGGACGCTACCGACCGCGTCTGGGTGCAGCTCCGGATCAGTACCTCGGAGTCGCGGGACCAGGTGCGCGCGGGCGACCAGGTGAGCTTCCGCGGCACCGTCGTGGCCAGCCCACCTGGCTTCGCGCAGAGAGTCGGGGTGACCGCCGCCGAGGGCGCTGCCCAGCTGACGCGTCAGGGTGCCTACATCAGCACCAACGGCGACGTGCTCCGGCTGCACTGACTCCGCAGGCTGGTGTCGCTACTACAACCTGTCGTACGATGATCGTCATGGCAGCCGTGGAACCGCCGAGCCGCCGGGCCGCCGGACAGCTCGAGGGCGAGACCCTCGCAGCGCTGTGGTCGAGTGAGCGCGCCATGACTCCTGCCGAAGTCCAACGCGAGCTCGAAGGGGAACTCGCCTATACAACGGTGATGACGATCTTGACCCGCCTCCACGCGAAGGGTCTCGTGCAGCGGGTCCCGTCGGGACGCGGCTACGCCTATCGTCCCTTTGAGGGGCAGGAGGCTTACGCGGCTCGGCAGATGCGCAACCTTCTCGACCAGGGCGCCGACCGCAGCCTCGTGCTGCAGCACTTCGTCGAGCGCTTGCAGCCGGACGAGGAGCGGTTGATCCGTCGTGCACTTGAGGCTCGTGACCCGGATGCCGAGGACTAGGTCGTGCGCCTGAGCGTCTACGCCGCCCTGGTCGTCGCGCTCGTGCTGGCCGTCAGTATCCGGCCTCTGACGCGGCGGCTGCCGCCCGCATGGGCAGCTGGCACGCTGGTAAGCGGGGCCCTGCTGGCGGCGGCGACGTGGACGTGGTGCCTGGTGTTGCTGGCCAGCACGCTCGCCGGTCAGATTCCCCTGGTAGCAAGCGTCGGCCGGTGGTCGGGCGCAGCTCTGTCGGCGTACGACCCGGTCCGGCCAGTAGTCGCGCTGGCGGCTCTGATCGCTCTGGTCGGGACAGCCGGTTACCTGCTGGTTGACGTCGCTCGTGTGGTCCGTCAGGCAGGAGCAGCACATCGCGCCTACCGGCTGCCCGCGACCGCCGATGGTCTTGTCGTGGTGGACGACGCCCGTCCAGCCGCGATGGCAGTTCCGGGTTGGCGAGGCCGCGTGGTGGTCACATCGGCCATGTTGCGGTTGCTGTCGCCGGTCGAGCGGCGCATCGTACTTGCCCATGAGCGCGCCCACTTGCGCCATGGCCACGCGGCGTTTCGCCTGCTGACGCGGCTGGCCGCCGGTCAGCTCCCGGCTCTGCGGCCCTGCGTCCCCGAGGTCGACTACCAGTTGGAACGCTGGGCGGATGAGGCGGCCGCCCACGAGGTAGGGGACCGTCGCGCGGTCGCCACGACCCTGGCACGGGTGGCGCTGTTGGCTGGCCCCCCCGCACCGTCCGCCGTCAACGCGGCCTTTCATCGTGAGCGGACAAGCACGCGCGTCCTCGCCCTGCTGGCGCCGGTGCCACCATTCCACCGCCGGCTGCTTGTTCCGGTAGCGGCGCTGGCAGCCCTCGCTGTGCCCTTCACCCTTGAGGCCAGTCACGACCTGGAACGTCTGTTCGAGCTGGCTAAGCACCTGCTGTAGAACCCGCCGACGCGCTTAGTCACCGTCGCAAAGGTCTGTAGTAGACTGTAGTAGACGCTCTCGAGCAACCGGCTGGGGTCCGTCTGCGACCAGTGAACGAGGACCCGTGACCGAGCTCAGCTATCTCCAAGCCGTCGTCATCGGGCTCCTCCAGGGTGCCACCGAGCTCTTCCCGGTGTCGAGCCTCGGGCACTCGGTCTTGGTGCCGGCCCTGTTCGGCGGCTCCTGGCAACACCTGGTCACCGAAGCCGCGTCCGGGAATAGCGAGGGTTCGCCGTATCTGGCCTTCATCGTCGCGCTTCACGTGGCCACGGCGTTCGCGCTGCTGTGGTTCTTCCGCACCGACTGGGTGCGCATCATCCGTGGCTTCTTTCGCACGTTGGCGACCCGGCGGGTGCAGACGTCCGAGGAGCGGCTGGCATGGATCATCGTGGTGGCGACCATTCCGGTCGGGCTGACCGGATTGTTGCTCGAGCACACCTTCCGCACCCTCTTCGCCAAGCCGTTGGTGGCGGCCGTCTTTCTGACGATCAATGGCGGCATCCTCCTGCTCGGCGAACGACTCCGGCGTGCCAGCGACGAGCGGGGCGCAGCGGAGCCGACGTCAGTAGCGGATCAGGGCGGCCGCGGGGTGGCGGTGGCCGAGCACCGGACCCTCGACCGGCTGGCTTACCGGGAAGCCGGCGTCATCGGGCTGTTTCAGACCCTGGCGCTGTTCGCCGGCATCTCCCGCTCCGGCATCACCATGGTCGCCGGCCTGCTTCGCGGCCTCGATCACAAGGACGCCGCTCGCCTGTCCTTCCTTCTGGCCACGCCGGTGATCCTGGCCGCGGGCGTACTCAAGCTACCAAGCCTGGCCGGACCGGCTGGGGCGCACATCCACGGGCAGGTGGTTGCGGGCATGCTCGTGGCCGGGGCGGCCGCCTATCTGTCGGTGAAGTATCTGGTGCGCTACTTCGAAACCCGCACCCTCCGACCGTTCGCCATCTACTGCCTCATTGCCGGTGCGCTCTGCACCCTGCGCTTCGCTCTCGGCTAACGGGGCGGCTTGCATTCATACCCTAACTCGGAGACCGCTGGTGCCACATACCGTGCTCCTAAGCCTCAACCCGCTTGACCCGCACTCGCTCCTCGAGAACTTCGGCACGCTAGGTATCGCTGTCGCTCTCTTCGCCGAGACCGGTCTTCTGGTCGGCTTCTTTCTGCCGGGAGACTCGCTGCTGTTCACCGCCGGCCTGCTATGCGCGACCGGGGCGAACGCCGCGTTGCACCTCTCCTTGCCCGCCACCCTGCTCGCCGCGGTGGTGGGCGCGCTGGCGGGTGCGCAGACCGGTTATTGGCTAGGGCGCCGAGCCGGCCGCTCGCTGCTGGTGGACCGTCGGCCCCGACTGCAGCTGGCCGCGCAGCGCAGCGAGCAGTTGCTGCACCGCTACGGTTACGGCCGGGCGATCGTCTTTGCCCGCTTCATTCCGCTGGTTCGGACGGTGCTCAACCCGCTCGCTGGAATGCTCAAGGTGCCCGCTCGCACCTTCGCCGTCTGGCAGGTGCTCGGCGGCCTGCTGTGGAGTGTCGGCGTCACGCTGGCGGGATACACGCTCGGGCGCCACGTGCGCAACATCGACCACTATCTGCTCCCGATCGTTGTCCTCATCGTTTCGATCTCGCTCCTGCCGATCGGGCTCGAGCTCCTGCGCGCTCGCCGGACCTCCGGCGTAACTGCCGGCCAGCCGAGGCGGCCGTGAGCCATCTGATTGACCGACTGCTCGGCTTTCCGCCGCCGCTGGCCCTGGCGCTGGTCTTCTTGTTACCAGCTCTCGAAGCCTCGGCGTTCGTGGGCTTCATCTTCCCGGGCGAGATCGCCGTTCTGCTCGGCGGCGTACTCGCCAACGAGCACAAGCTGTCACTCTGGCTGGTGATCCTGGCTGCCTCGGTCGGGGCTGTTCTCGGCGATTCCATCGGCTACGAGATCGGCCGACATTACGGGGAGCGCCTCCTGGCCCGGTTGCCCCAGCGGATTGTCAAACCCGAGCACATCGCCCGTGGTCATGAGCTGCTCCGGCGGCAAGGCGGACGGGCCGTCTTCATTGGACGCTTCACGGCGGCTCTACGCGTCCTCATCCCTGGTCTGGCCGGAACCAGCCGGATTCCGTATCGGCGCTTCCTGCTCTACAACGTGCTAGGCGGCGTGGCCTGGTCGGCCGAGACAGCGGTGGTTGGCTACCTCGCGGGCAAGAGTTACCGCGCCGCCGCCCACAAGCTCAGCATCATCAGCCTCGGACTACTCGCGGCAGTGATCATTATTATTTTGGTACGCGTCCTACGCCGCTCGGAGCGTATCCGCTCCGTCGTCGACAAGTACGACCCCACTCGACGGCTCGGCCGGCCCTTGAGTCTGACGCTGGCCGTCCTGATTGGCAGCGCCTGGATCTTCTTCGGGATGTTGCAGGATGTCGTCAACCGTGACGGACTGGTGCTGCGTGACCCTCAGCTTCTGCAGGACTTCATCGCCCACCGCAGCCTCCTGATAACCGCGATCGCCAAGGTGGCCACCCTCCTGGGCACCAGTGTTGTCGTCTACGTCCTGCTCATCGCCACGGCGGTCGAAGTCGCCCGGCGCTCACGCTCACTGCGTCCGGCCGTTGGTGTGGTACTGGTATTGGCCGGCGGCCAGCTGCTACGAGGATTGACCGTGGCATCGACGCATCGTGCTCGGCCACCCCACGACTTGTGGCTGACCTCTGCCAGTGGCCACTCCTTCCCGTCGGGACATACCACCACCGCAACGATTGGCTATGGGCTGATCGCTTGGCTTCTTCTACGGCTGATGCCGAGCGCGAGTCGCCGTCGGGCTGCAACGCTCATGGCGGGAGCCATCGTGCTCGCAACAGCTATCGGCCTGAGCCGGGTTTATCTGGGAGTGCACTGGCTGAGTGACGTGATTGGGGGGTGGAGTCTCGGCGTTCTCTGGTTGAGTCTTGTGGTTCTTGGCGTCCAGGTCCTGCGCCGTTTCGGTCCTCCCGCTGTCCGTGATAAGGGGGAGCAACCCACGATCCGACTTGAAGAGGGTTCGAGCCGTCTTTCTCTGGGTCGTGCAATCGACCTGGCGGACGGCGGTCAAACCAGCCATAGTTTCGGCCGTGGACCGAAAAGGATCTGAAGGACACGGTGACGGCGTACCTGATTGCAGCGGCCGTCGTCTTCGGGATTAACCTGCTGCCCGCCCTCGGTCCCCCGACCTGGGCGGTACTCGTCCTCTTCCGTTTGGACCAACACCTCTCAGCACCCCTGCTCATCGCGCTCGGCGCGCTCGCCGCCGGTGCCGGCCGGCTCTGCCTTGCCCTCGCCACGCGACGGGTGCGCCGGTGGCTGCCTGCCCGCCGAGTGGACAGCCTGCGCGCTGCCGGCAACTACCTTGCGCAGCACCGCGGCCGAGCCGCGCTCGGGCTCGGACTGTTCGCTTTGTCGCCGCTGCCCTCGGCGCAACTGTTCGAAGCGGCCGGCATCCTCGACGTACCACTCCTGCCCGTCACGGCCGCCTTCTTCGGCGGCCGGCTGGTGAGCTACTCCCTCTACATCGGGGCGGCCGGGGTGGCGGAGGCGAGCCTTGGCGCCCAGCTACGTCGCAGCCTCACCTCGTGGCCAAGCATCACCCTGCAGGCGGGGATGCTGGTGGCGATCGTGTTGCTCGCCCGCGTCGACTGGACGACCCGCCTGACGCGGCATCACAGCAACAAGGCGTAGCCCGCGGCCGGCAACCGTCTGGGAGGCAACGTATGTCTGGGAGATCGACCAAGCAGCCCTGCAGTTCCTGATTGCCGGCACCGCCATGCGCATCCGCCCGGTTACGAATGCGTACAAGGTCTCGGTCCTGCGGCCGACGGCGCTTTGGCGATCCTCTTCAACGATGCGGCAGCGACTTAGTCCTGATGCGCACCAATGGCCCAGCTTACTGTTGGGGCCTTTTCTTGGTGGAGCTGATCGGCAGACGGAAGTCAAGGGCCACCAGCTAGCGCGTACACGTGCGAGGCGGCCCCATGCCGATCACCCGGAACTAGCCAGAGGGGACCTCCGTAAGTTTTCTTCCTACTCCGAAGCCATAATATCTAACTGGGGATGATCTTGGTGGAGGTGAGGGGACTTGAACCCCTGGCCCCTGCGTTGCGAACGCAGTGCTCTACCGGGCTGAGCTACACCCCCAGGGGGCACCGAGGCTAGCATGGCGACCGGCACCGACCTCTCGGACAGCGCTCAGTCGTTTACCGCCCACCGCCGCTCGAAGAGAACTTCGATCTCGGCGTCGTCCGGCTGGAACGGATCGGCAGCCGGTGCCGGCTGCGGGCGCTCGCGGGCCGGTCGTGGGGCGACCGGGGCCGTGACGTACGTCGGAAGCGGGACCGGGTTCGGCACCCAGCCCTGCTCGGAGCTCGCGGTCACCGGCGCCATGGCAGGCGCCTGCTCTGCAACAGCCGGCGTGGCGACGCGTTCTTGCGCGTACGCCGGCTCGGGCCGCAGGCGCGCTACCGGCAGCCGCAGCGCGATCGGTGCGGCCTTGACCACCTGCACGCGCAGATGTACGACGTAGCCGATCAAAAGCAGGTCGACCAGCAGATGCAACGACCAGCCGGTGACTCCGGCCAGGGCCAACAGGAGGGTGAGCGCGGCGAGCGCGGCGAGGACGCCGAGGACCCGGGCCCGGCGCTCCCGGAGTTGCGCACGGGCGTCCCGCGGCCGGGAGCGACCGGCCGTGGTGCCCAGGACCGGGAAGCGACGCCTAGCCGGAACCGGCCGCTCCTGCGCCTCGGCCGCCGACGATGGCTGCACGACATGGCGGGAACCACCGTCCAGTGGGCGCCGCGCAAGCACCCGCATCGCCGTCGAGAAGCGGTCCACCGACCTCGACTCGGTGATCGCGTCGTGCCGCCGAAGCCACATCGGAACCAGCACGGCGGCCCAGACGGCCACGAGTACGGCGTAAATGAGGCCGCTCAGCGGATCCTCCCCAAGCCGACCGGACGTTGGGCCGACGTTATCGGGCCGCTCGGCCCGGTTCACCTACCGCGACCGGTGTGTCGCGGTCGGCTCGCTCCAGTAGGGCGGCCTCAGAGCGCCCGCCGCGCCCGCCACCGGCGCAGCAGCCCGCCGGGAACCTCCTCGACCGTGATCGCGTAGCACAGATGGTCACGGTAGGCACCGTCGATGTGCAGGTACCGCAGCCGGATTCCCTCGTCCCGGAAGCCCAGCTTCTCCACCACCCGGCGGCTGGCGGTGTTCTCCGGGCGGATGTTCGCCTCGACCCGGTGCAGCCCCACGCGGGAGAAGCAGTGGTCGACCGCGAGCGCGAGCGCGGTCGGCGTGACGCCACGGCCGGCAACCCGCTCGTCGACCCAGTAGCCGGCGTAGCCGGAGTTGAGCGAGCCGTGGACGATGTTGCCGATCGTGAGCTGGCCGACCAGCGCGCCGCCGTAGGTCACCGCGAACGGCAGCGCGCTCCCGTCCCGAGCCTGGCGGCGCAGATGACGGGTCATCGACGTGAACGCCGCCACGGTGGTGCCCTCCGGCCGGGCCGCACCCGGTGGGGTCGCCTCCCACTGCCCCAGCCAGTCGGCGTTGCGTCGGCGGATCTCGGCCCAGGTCGGCGCGTCGAGCAGCCGCAGCGGCCGCAGGCCGACCCCATCCTCGGCCAGCTCAACCGGCCAACCCACCGTACCCACCGACGGACCTGTCAGTGATCGCCGCCGCGCAGCTGCGCGACAGCGTGCCCGACCACGGGACCGAGCACCGCCACACCGTCGCGGACGCCACCGGGCGAGCCGGGCAGGTTGACCACCAGGGTGGTGCCGGCGACCCCGGCCACCGACCGGGACAGAATCGTGGTGGGAACCGCGTCCCGGTTGTACTGACGCAGGGCCTCGGCAAGCCCTGGCGCCTCCCGCTCGATCACCGCCCGGGTCGCCTCCGGCGTGACGTCGCGCGGCGTCAGCCCGGTGCCGCCGGTGGTGACGACGACATCCGCTCCCCCGGCCACCGCCTGCCGGAGGGCGGACTCGATCTCGACCCGCTCGTCAGGGACCAGGACCACCGCACCCACCTCGAAGCCGAGCCCCAGCAGCAGCTCGGCCAGGAGTTCCCCGGACGTGTCCTGGCGCGCACCGGCGTGCGAGCGGTCCGAGACCGACACGACTGCGGCACGCGCACCTGGAGGCAGCCCCTCGACAGCAGTCACCGCGGCCGCCGCCACTCGCCGGCAGACCCGCCGGTCTTCTCCATGACCTGTACGTCGGTGATCGTTGCCGCCGGGTCGACCGCCTTGACCATGTCGACCAGGGTCAGTCCGGCCACCGCGACGGCTGTCAGGGCCTCCATCTCCACGCCGGTCCGGTCGGTGGTCCGAACGGTGGCGCACACTTCCACCGCGTCGTCGGTGACCTCGAGATCGACGGTGACGCCAGAGATCGCAATGGGATGGCACAGCGGCACCAGGTCCGGCGTCCGCTTGGCCGCCAGGATCCCGGCGATCCGGGCGACGGCGAGGGCGTCCCCTTTCGGTACGCCCGCCCCCCGAAGCAGTGCGACCACCTCCGCACTCACCGTCACCCGGCCGCAGGCGGTCGCCGTACGGGCGGTGACGTCCTTGTGCCCGACATCGACCATCCGGGCCGCCCCGCTGGAGTCGACGTGGGTCAGCGCCGGCTCGGTCACCGCTGCCGCCGTTCGAGGACCATGACGCTGACGGTCTCGCCGGCAGCCACCTCCGTGACCTCCTCCGGTACGACGACCAGCGCGTTCGCCGCCGCCAGCCCGACCACCAGGTGCGAACCGGCACCCCCGACCGGGGTGGCCACCCGGACGCCGTCCCGCATGGACAGGCGGGCCCGAGCGAACGCCCGCTTGCCCGCGGGCGCCCGCAACGGCGCGGTGAGCGTCGCCGACACCTGCGGCCGGGTGATCGGCTCGGCCCCGAGCATCCGGCGCAGCGCCGGTCGCACGAAGACCTCGAAGGAGACAAACGCGCTCACCGGGTTCCCCGGCAGCCCGAAGATCGGCACCGAGTCCGGACCCAGTGTCCCGAAGCCCTGCGGCATGCCCGGTTGCATCGCGACCCGGTCGAAGGTGACGGTCCCGATGCGGGCGAGCACCTCCTTCACCACGTCGTACGCCCCGACACTGACCCCGCCGCTGGTGACGATCACGTCGGCGCGGATCAGCTGATCCTCGAGTATGTCCAGGAGGAGCCGCGGGTCGTCCGGCACGATGCCGACGCGGTACGGGACGGCACCGGCCTCCCGGGCCGCCGCCGCCAGTGCGTAGGAGTTGGAGTCGTAGATCTGGGCGCCGGACAGCGGCCCGCCCGCCTCGACCAGCTCGCTGCCGGTCGAGATCACCACCACCCGCGGGCGCGGGCGGACCCGCACCCGGTCCCGGCCGACCGATGCGAGCAGTCCCAGCTGGGCCGCGCCGATGTGGGTGCCGGCCGTCAGCACGACAGCGCCGGCGACCACCTCCTCGCCGGCGTGCCGCACGTGCTGGCCCGCGCTCGGCGTCCGGGTGACCGTGACGCTGGCCAGCCCGCCGTCGGTCCATTCCACCGGTACGACGGCGTCGGCGCCCGCCGGCAGCAGGGCACCGGTCATGATCCGCATGCACATGCCGGGCCGGATGGCGTCCCGGTTGACGCTGCCGGCCGCGATATCACCTACCACCGGGAGAGTGACCGGCGTCAGCGGATTCGCGTCGCGGAGGTCGGCACTGCGGACGGCGTACCCGTCCATGCCGGAGTTGTCGAACAGGGGCAGCGGGATGGGCGAAGCCACGTCCTCGGCCAGCACGCAGCCGTGGGCGTCCACCAGCTGGAGCTCCAGTTCGGCGAGCGGGCCAATGACCGACAGCACGTCGGCAAGGTGGGCGTCCACCGACTTCAGCGGAGGCTCCACGGCGTCACGACCCCGGCGGCGGGGTCTCGGGGCGGGCCGCGACGAACTCGCGGAGCCACGACAGGAACGCCGGGCCGAGGTCGGGTCGGTCGCAGGCGAGGCGTACGACGGTGCGCAGGTAGTCAGCCTTGTCGCCGGTGTCGTAGCGGCGGCCGCGGAAGACGACGCCGTGCACGCCGCCCCCGGCGGCGGGGTCGCGGCCGGCCAGCCGCTGCAGGCCGTCGGTGAGCTGGATCTCACCGCCGCGCCCGGGTGGAGTCTCCCGGAGCACGTCGAAGATCTGCGGCGCGATCACGTACCGGCCGATCATGGCGAGGTTGCTCGGCGCCTCCTCGGGCGTCGGCTTCTCGATCATGGCCGTCACCCGGACGACGTCCGGGGTGTCGGTCGGCTCCACCGCCGCGCAGCCGTAGAGCCCGATGGCCTCGTGCGGCACCTCGAGCAGCGCGATCACGCTGCCGCCGTAGCGTTGCTGCACGGCCGCCATGGCCGGCAGGATCGGCTCCCGCTCGTCGATCAGGTCGTCACCGAGCAGGACCGCGAACGGCTCGTTGCCCACGTGCGGCGCCGCGCACAGCACCGCGTGCCCCAGCCCCTTCGGGTCGCCCTGACGGACGAAGTGCAGCGTGGCGAGCTCGCTGGCCGCCCGGCTCAGCTCGAGCAACGCCGTCTTCCCGGCGGTTTCCAACGTGGTCTCGAGCTCGAAGGCCCGGTCGAAGTGGTCCTCGAGCGAGCTCTTGTTCCGCCCGGTGACGATGAGTACGTCGGTCATGCCGGCCCTGGCCGCCTCCTCGACGACGTACTGGATCGCCGGCTTGTCGACGACCGGCAGCATCTCCTTGGGTGTCGCCTTGGTGGCCGGGAGGAACCGGGTGCCCAGACCGGCGGCCGGGATGACCGCCTTGGTGATCATGGGCGACACCGGTCGGACGGGGCAGCGGTCATGTCGGCGACCCTAACGCCCGGCACTGCGCGCGGCCGGATGGCAGGCTGGCGCGAGTGAGCAGTGCGGCGAAGGCGACATTGCGCCGCCAGCTGCTCACGGCCCGGGCCGCCCTGCCGGCCGCGGAGCTGGCTCGCCGCGCGGACGCGCTGTTGCAGGTGGCGACCGGGTCGCCGGCGCTGACCGCGGCGCGGAGCTGCGCGGCGTACGTCTCCGTGGAGGCCGAACCCGGAACCGGACCACTGCTCGAGCGCCTGCTGGCGGCCGGCGTACGGGTCCTGCTGCCGGTGCTGGGTCCGGACCGGTCGCTGGACTGGGCGCTGGACCAGGGGCCGCACCGACTGCGTCGAGGGCGTCATGGCCTGCTCGAGCCCACCGGACCGCGGCTCGGCCCGACCGCGCTGAACCTGGCCGACCTCGTGCTGGTGCCGGCTCTGGCCGTGGACCACGCCGGCCATCGACTCGGCAGGGGCGGCGGCTACTACGACCGGGCCCTGTCGCTCCTGCCGAGCCCGACGAGGGTGCTGGCCGTCGTGTACGACGAGGAGGTGCTCGATGCGGTGCCGGTCGAACTCCATGACCGCCCGGTCGGCGGCGCGCTGACGCCCACCCGCTGGTGCCTTTTCGGCTGAGCGAAGCGGGTCGATCGGTCAGCTGGTACGGCGGTAGCGCATCACCGCGAGCGGCGCGAACACCACCAGGATCCCTGCCGACCAGGCCAGCGACTGCAACACCACGCTGGTCGTGGGGCCGCCCAGAACCAGCGCTCGCACCGCGTCGATCGCCGCGGTGACCGGCTGGTGTCGAGCGAAGGCCTGCAGCCAGCCGGGCATCGACTGCACGGGGACAAAGGCGCTCGAGGCGAAGACCAGCGGGGCAATGAGCGGGAAGGCCGCCGCCTGCGCGCTCTCGGCGTTGGACACCGACAGCCCGATCAGTGCGAACGCCCAGGACAACGAGAAGGCGAACAGCAGCAGCACGAGCACCCCGGCGATCAGTGCGAGCGCATTCGTGTGCACGCGGAAGCCGACGAGAAACCCGACGACCAACATGAGCAGGACGACGAAGACGTTGCGAACCAGGTCCGCGATCGTGCGACCGGCGAGGACGGCGGAGCGCGCCATCGGCAAGGACCGGAACCGCTCGATGAGGCCCTTGCCGAGGTCCTCGGCCAGGCCGATACCGGTGGTGATGGCGCCGAACGTCACCGTCTGCGCGAAGATCCCGGGCATCAGGTAGTCCACGTAGGACCGACCCGGAACCCGGATCGCGCCGCCGAAGACGTAGCGGAACATCAGCACGAACAGCACCGGCTGGATCGTCGCGAAGACCAGCAGCTGGGGCAGCCGCCGCATGGTCAGCAAGTTGCGACCCGTGATCGCCAACGTGTCCGAGATCGCCCAGCGCAGGCCACCGCCCGCCGTCCGAACCGGCATCGTGGTCATGACGACCTCCCCGGCGTGCGTCGGCGGCCTCGCCGGCCCCGCTTGGCCTCCCCGTCCTGGGTTTCGGCGGACTCGCCGTCCGCGGCGGCGGCGTGGCCGGTCAGTGCCAGGAAGACGTCGTCCAGGCTCGGCTCCCGCAGCGCCAGCGAGGTGGCGGTGATGCCGCGCGCGTCCAGGCCACGCACCACCTCGACGAGCGCCCGCGGCCCGTTCTCCACGGTGAGGCGCAGGACCGTGCCACCGTCGCCGTCCCGCTCGGCCAGCATCCCGAGCGGCGACAACACCTCCGCTGCGCCCTTGGCGGCCAGCTCGTCCGGTACGCCGACCTCCAACGAGGTGCCGCCCAGCCGCGCCTTGAGCTCATCCGACGTACCTTCTGCTATCACCCGTCCCACGTCGATGACCGCGATCCGGTGGGCCAGCCGGTCGGCCTCCTCCAGGTACTGGGTGGTCAGCAGCAGGGTTGTGCCCTCGGCCACCAGCTCGCCGATGATCGACCAGAGCTCGGTGCGACTGCGCGGATCCAGCCCGGTGGTGGGCTCGTCGAGGAAGAGCACCGGCGGCCGGTTGACGAGCGCGGCGGCGAGGTCGAGACGACGGCGCATGCCGCCGGAGTAGGTCTTCACGGTGCGGTCCGCGGCGTCGCTGAGATCGAAGCGCTGCAACAGCACCGTCGCCCGCGACCGGGCGTCGCGGCGGGACATGTGGTTGAGCCGGCCGACCAGGACGAGGTTCTCCCGGCCGGTGAGATTCCCGTCCACCGCGGCGTACTGGCCGGCGAGTCCGATCAACGTCCGGACCCGCGCCGGCTCCCGGACCACGTCCAGGCCGGCGACCTGGGCGCGGCCGGCGTCCGGCTTGGTCAACGTGGTCAATACCCGTACGGCGGTCGTCTTCCCGGCTCCGTTCGGGCCGAGCAGGCCGAGCACGGTGCCCTCCGGCACAGCGAGGTCGACACCGTCGAGCGCGACCACCTCGCCGTACCGCTTGTGCAGACCCTCGACGAGGATCGCGTCCGCCATTCCCGCCCCTCCGCCCGCTCCGCCGCCCCCGCAGCCCAAGTCCAGGCTGCCACACGGATCCGGCGGCGATCCAGGACGTGGTCAGCCGACTGCGCAGCGACGTTGGGATCTCGCGGGTGAGCGCGCCGCTGCTCACACCTGACACGGTCACTGCCGTTACCGTTACAACCGGGCAGCTTTTAGCAGTCGAGCGAGTAGAGTGCCAGTGACAGCTGCGACCGGAAGGATGCGCGTGCCGACGTACCAGTACAGGTGCACCGCCTGCCGCGAGCCGCTGGAAGTCGTGCAGAGTTTCACCGAAGCCGCGCGGACCGAGTGCCCGACCTGCGGCGGCGCGTTGCGGAAGGTCTTCTCGGCGGTCGGGGTGGTCTTCAAGGGCTCCGGCTTCTACCAGAACGACAGCCGGCCGGCGCCGAAGGGCGAGCCGGCCCCAGCTGCCGCGAGCACCAAGGACGGCGACTCCGCCAGCTCGCCCGGCGCGAAGGCCGATGGCGGTGCAAAGAGCGACCCGGCCGCCAAGTCGGCGGAGAAGGCGGACAAGCCGGCGGAGAAGAAGAACGACAAGCCGGCCAAGAAGCAGTCGGGCGGATCCGGGACCCACAAGGTCGCCTGACCGAACCCTGTCTCCACAGCGGGTACGCCGGGCGCGCCAACCACCACCCGCTGCTGGTTACGGTGCCGGCATGCCAACCACGGCCGACCTGGCGGTAATCGGCGGCTCCGGCTTCTACTCCTTTGTGTCCGGTGGCGCCGAGATCGCGGTGGAGACGCCGTACGGGCCGCCGAGCGACCCGATCGTCGTCGGCGAGGTGGCCGGCCGCCGGGTCGCCTTTCTCGCCCGCCACGGTCGGGGCCACCGCTTCCCGCCGCACCGCATCCCCTACCGGGCCAATCTGTGGGCGCTGCGTTCGCTCGGCGTACGGGAGATCTTCGCTCCGTGCGCCGTCGGGTCGCTTCGGTCCGAGGTCGGCCCCGGCGCGCTGGTCGTCCCCGATCAGCTGGTCGACCGTACGACGGGGCGGACCCAGACCTACTACGACACCGGCGCGGTCCACGTGCCTTTCGCCGACCCCTACTGCCCACGGGGCCGGGCCACCGTCGTGTCGGAGTCAGCCCGGTCGGGGTGGCCGGCCCTCGACGGCGGCACCATGGTCGTGATCGAGGGGCCGCGGTTCTCCACCCGGGCGGAGTCGCAGTCCTACGCCGCCGCCGGCTGGTCACTGGTCAACATGACCGGTCAACCGGAGGCAGTGCTGGCCCGCGAGCTGGCCCTGTGCTACACGGCCGTGGCCCTGGTCACCGACCTGGACGCCGGCGTCGAGGGTGGGACCGTGGTGACCCAGGACGAGGTCTTCCGGGTCTTCGGCACCAACACCGGCCGGCTCCGCGAGCTACTCGTGCGGGTGCTCGGCGCGCTACCGGAACGCGCCGGCTGCCCGTGCCCGCACTCGCTCGAGGCCATCGAGACAGGGCTGGCGCTGCCATGAGACTCCCGGGGACCGTCCGGGAGCTGCGCCGCGCGGTCGGCTGGCACCGCCGGTTGCTTGCGGCCGGGCTCGCGGCGGCCTCGGTAGCTCTTGCGATCAGCGCGCTCTCCCCCGCACCACCGGTAGCGGTGGAGGTGGTCACCGCGGGCCGGGACCTGCCACCCGGCGCCGTCCTCACCGCGGCGGACCTGGCCACCGCCCGGCTGCCGCCGGCGGTGGTGCCGGCCGGCGCCCTGCGGTCAACGGCTGGCCTGTCGGGCCGGGTCCTCGCGGCCGCGGCTCGGCGCGGCGAGGTGTTGACCGACGTACGCCTGGTCGGGCGGTCGCTGCTGCGGGTACTCGACCGCGACGGGCTCGTGGCCGCTCCGGTGCGCATCGCCGACGCCACGTCGGTCGCGTTGCTGCAGCCAGGCGACCTCATCGACGTCGTCTCGGCCGGCTCGCCGGGTGGGCTCACCGCGGACGGCGGACAGCTTGCGCAGCCGCCGGCGGCGCCGACGGTGGCAGCCGCGGGGGCGACGGTCCTCACGGTGCCCGCCGTCGCACCGGAGGGCATCGGCGGCGAGGGCGCGCTGGTGCTGCTGGCCGTTCGACCGACCGTGGCGACCGACCTGGCCCGGGCGGCCGTCACCGGCCGGTTGTCCTACACGCTGCGCGCGCGCTGAAGGTTCAGCTGCCGGCGACCGTCATGCCGGTCACCAGCATCGTCGCGCCGGCCATCGCCCCGCCGAACGGGAAGAACCGGCGGTCATCGCCCAGGGCGGCGACCGACCGCAGCATGTCCAGCAGCATCGAGGAGACGGTGATCTCGCGAACCGGCTCGGCCAGCTCGCCGTCCCGGATCCAAAGTCCCGTCACGCCGATGCTGAACTCGCCGGAGACCGGGTTGACCCCGGAGTGCACGCCCTTGGCGTCCTGGACGTAGAGACCGGTGCCGGCGGCGGCCAGCACCTCGGCGACGCTGCGCGTCGCGCCGGCGAAGTAGAGGTTGCTCGGCGACACACCGGGGGCCGTTCGGTAACCACCACGAGCCGCGTTGCCGGTCGAACGGGCGCCGTTCCCGTCGCGGGCCGCCGTCTTGGCGTTGTGGAGGAAGGCAACCAGTACGCCGTCGGCCACCAGCTCGGTCCGCTGGGTCGGCAGGCCCTCGTCGTCGATGGGGGCGGCCGCGGGGCCTTCGAGCAGCCGGCCGTCGTCCACGATCGACAGGCCGGCATCGGCGACGAGCTGGCCCATGGAGTCGGCCAGCAGGGACCGGCCCTTCTGCACCGCCTCCGCACTGAAGGCGGCACTGAGCGCGCCCAGGAACTGCGCGGTCACCAACGGGTCGAAGACGACCGGGACCTGGCCGGTCGCTGCCCGGCGCGCGCCGAGCAACCGGGTCGCCCGCTCGGCGCCCTCGCGCGCGGCGGCATCGAGGTCCAGCTCGTCCACCGAGCGGCCCTGGGTCAGTCCGAAGCCGGTCTGGGTCTCCTCGCCGTCGCGGGCCAGCGACGACACGTGCGCGTAGACGTCGCTGCCGGCGTACGCGGCCGACATCCCGGTCGTCGACGCCACCGCCACGGCGGAGCGGGCGTCACCATAGGTGGCCGACGCCACCCCCGTCACCCGGCGGTCGGCGGCCCGGGTCAGCCGTTCCAGCTCCTGCGCGAGCTCTACCTTGCGAGCGGCCGGCACCGCCTCGAGCCCCGGCACGTCGATGCCGGCCAGCGGCTCGACCGGCAGCGGCGAGGGCAACACATTGCCGGCGTCCGGCGAGGCGAAGGCTGCGTTGGACCGGGCCTCCGCCAGCGCGAAGGCGAGCCCCGCCGGCGACACGTCGGCGGTCGAGGCGAAACCGAGCCGCCCGTCGATGATCACTCGTACGCCGACGCCGCGGGTCTCCGCCGACGTCAGCGTCTCGACCGCACCCTCGAAGACATCCACCGACGTCTCGATCGAGTGGCTGGCGAACGCCTCCACAGCCTCGCCAGGTCGGGCGCCCGCCAGGGCTCCGGTCGCGAGTGCGAGCAGCTCCTCGGGGTTCACCCGCCGGTCCCGCCGACCGTGAGTCGGGCGATGCGCAGTGTCGGCGTACCGAAGGCCACCGGCACCCACTGGCCGCCCTTGCCGCACATTCCCTGCTTGAGGTCGAAGTCGCTCCCGACCGCGTCGACCAGCGCGAGAGTGCGCGGCCCGTTCCCGATCAGGTTGGCGCCGCGTACCCGGCGGGTCAGCTCACCCTTCTCGATCAGGTAGGCCTCGGTGACGCCGAAGACGAAGTCGCCGGTCGCCGGGTCCACCTCACCGCCACCGAGGCCTTCGGCGTACAGGCCGTGGTCCACGTCGGCAATGATCGCTCGGGGATCGGACTCCCCCGGCAGGACCAGCGAGTTGGTCATGCGGGGCAGCGGCACGTGCGCGTAGGACTGGCGCCGCGCGTTGCCGGTCGAGGCAGTGGAAAGCTTGGCGGCGGAGATCCGGTCGCTCATCATCCCGGCCTGTACGCCGCCCTCGAAGAGCACCGTGCGCTGTGCCGGCGTGCCCTCGTCGTCGAACCCCAGTGATCCCCAGGCGTTGGGCATGGTCGCGTCGTCGACGCCGGAGAACAGCTCGCTGCCGACGCGCTGGCCACGAGTTCCGGCGTACACGGTGGTGTCCTTGGCGATGGCGTCGGCCTCCAGGCCGTGCCCGCACGCCTCGTGGAAGAGCACTCCGCCGCCACCGGCGTTGAGGACGACGATCATCTCCCCGGCCGGCGACGGGTCGCTGTCGAGGAGCCGGAGCGCCTGCTGGGCCGCCTTTTCGCCGATCGACTCCGGCGCGATCTCGTCGAAGAGCTCGAGGCCCGCGGTGGCGCCCGGCCCCTCGAAGCCCGTCTGCACCAGCCCGTCCCGGGCCGCCACCACCTGGGCCATCAGCCGGACCCGCGTCCGGGTGGTGTCGGAGAGATGGCCGAGGGAGTTCGCCAGGAAGATCTGCTGGCGCACGTCGGCGTAGGAGGCGGTGACCTGGCGCACCTCGCCGCCCTGAGCCCAGGCCGTCTCCTCCACCCGTCGGGTGAGGGCAACCTTGGCCCCCTTGTCGGCGTCAGCGGGCGAGAGCCGGACGGAGTGCCGAACCGGCGGCGCGGCCTGAGTGAGGTCGGCCACAGTCGCGGCCTGGGCTCCGGCCAGGGCCGCGGCCGCGGCTTTCGCCGCCGACAGCAGGGAGTCGCGGGTCAGGACGTTGGTATAGGCGTACGCGGCCTGGGGGCCCTTGACCACCCGTACGCCGGCGCCCATGTCGCGGCCGCTGCTCAGCCGCTCCACCCGATGGTCCTCGATCGCGATCGAGGTGGAGTCCCGGTGCTCGGCGTACACCTCCGACCAGTCGCCACCGGTGGCCAGGGCGGCGGCGAGGACAACACGGACGTCGGACTCGTCGAGCACCGCTCCACCCTAGGCGGACGCCGTCGCTACCCTCCTCGTCGTGTCCGGCTTCAGGGCGTTCGTGCTCCGCGGGAACGTGGTCGACCTGGCGGTCGGGGTCGTGATCGGAGCGGCGTTCACCGGCGTCGTGACCAGCGTCGTCAATGAGATGATCAACCCGCTGATCGGCTTGTTCGGCAGCGGGAACTTCAACAAGTTCAGCTATCACGTCGGCACGTCGGGCAAGCACGTCTTCGGCTACGGAAAGGTGCTCAGCGCGCTGATCAGCTTCGTGCTGACGGCAGCGGTGCTGTACTTCCTCGTCGTACGACCGGTCAACGCGCTGCTCGAGCGCTACCGCACCGAGCCGGAGGTCGAGTCGCCGACCAAGGAGTGCCCTGAGTGCCTGAGCGCCATCCCGGTAGGGGCCCGGCGCTGCGCGTTCTGCACGGCGGAGGTCCCGGTCGGCTGACTCAGCGGTCGTGGTGCGGCGGCCGCTCGTCGAGGAAGCGGCGGTCGTCGTCGGTCTCGATTTTCTCGCCCCAGCCGGCGTCAATGTCGTCGGTCGTCTGCTCCGGCGGCGACTCAGTCAACGTCGCTGGACTCCAGTCGGGCAAGCCGTTCATCCCGGGGCAGCCGGGCCGGATCCGCGCTCGAAGTGGAGCCCATCAGTACGCCGACAAGGTCGCGCTGGCTCAGCATGCCCAGCACCTCGCCGTCCATGACGACCGGCAGGTGCCGGATCCAGCGGTTGGCCATCTGCCGGGCCGCGGCCGACACGTCCGTGTCCGGGGAGACGGTGATCAGGTCGGCGGTCATGACGGCGCTCACCGGGGTCGTTTCGGGGTCCATCCCGCGGGCGACCGCCTTCATCACGTCCCGCTCCGTGACGATTCCGCGGAGCTCGCCGGCGCTCATGACGAGAAGGGAACCGGTCTGGTGACCCCACATCAGGGACGCCGCAGAACGCAGGCTGTCCGAGGGAGAGTCCGTCACCGTCGCCCGGGTCATGATGTCGGAAACCCGCACCGAACCTCCTCCCCGCCTTCGAAAGCGCCTACCCTAGCCGGGAGGCAACGGCCAAGATCTCCAAGAAGCAGGTGCGTCAGATCATCCCAATCATGGCGTAACCGACGCGTTTACCTCGTGCGGCCCCCGTAGCTCAGGGGATAGAGCAACGGTTTCCTAAACCGTGTGCCGCAGGTTCGAATCCTGCCGGGGGCACCCACGTTTCCGCAGGTCAGCGGCCTAGTTGGTCGGTCTAAGGTCGGCGCCGTTCGACCCTTAGCGTCACGGTAGCGTCCAGTCCCGGCCCGGCGCTGGGCGCCCTCGATCGGTGCAAGCCCGGTGGTGAGCGCGGCTGCGCCCGAAGAGCCCCTTTCGCGCCCAGACCGACCAAGATCTTCTGTTGACTGGCCTCCCAGCCAAGATCACGCAACCAGGAGGCCGCCGTGCCCACCGCCACCGACCCGCCCGTCGGGCCGCCACACCGCCCAGCACCGACGCAGCCGCCCGTACCCGCCCAGCCGCCACACCGGGCCACCCCTGGCCTTCTTCGCCGCTACCTGTCGGCGCTGGCCGTGGCCCGGCTTCGGCTGCGCTACCGGCTGCACGGTGGACGGTACGGCCACACCGCGCTCACCGACCTCACGAACGTGGACCTGCGCGTGGTGGAGGAGGACAAGTGAACGTCATCGGATACGTCCGTGTTTCCAGTGAGGAACAAGCCCGCAGCGGGCTAGGGCTGGAAGCCCAGCGCGAGACCATTGCCGCCGAGGCTGCCCGCCGTGGGTGGGAAGTGACCTGGATTGAGGACGCCGGGCACAGTGCCCGCACCTTGCGCCGCCCCGGTGTAGCGCACGCCCTCTCACTGTTGGCGAGTCATCAGGCCGACGTGTTGGTCGTTGCGAAGTTGGACCGACTCAGTCGCAGCGTTCAGGACTTCTCGGCGACGATGGACACGGCTCGCAAACAGGGATGGGCGCTCGTCGCTCTAGACCTTGGAGTGGACACCACAACTCCGGCCGGCGAACTAGTCGCCAACGTGATGGCGGCCGTGGCGCAGTGGGAGCGCCGAGTCATCGGTGTGCGCACTAGCGAAGCTCTCGCCGCGTCCAAGGCCCGAGGCAAGCGGTTGGGCCGCCCGCGACTCACCGACGACGCCGTAGTTGCGCACGCCGTAGGCCTCGCGGCCAGCGGGCTTAGCCATCGGGCCATTGCCACCGCCCTGACCGCCGCTGGCACCCCCACGACCCGAGGGGCCGCCGCCTGGCACGCCTCGTCGGTTCGTCGGCTGCTGCGCGGCCACGCGCTGGACGCCCACGCCGCCGCCGTCGTCGATCCGGACGTATCGATAGAGAGGAGCGCCTGAAATGGCGACGCGCACGGCGAATGTCCGCAAGATCGTAAGAGAGAAGGGCAACGTCTACGAGGTCCGGTACCGGGCGCCCGACGGGCGGCGGCGCAGCCGCACCTTCACCAAGGAAGCCGACGCCCGAGCTTTTGTGACCGACGTCCACCAAAGCGTGCAGGCCGGCGACTGGATTGCTCCCGAACGCAGCCGGACGGCGTGGGGTCAGGTGGCAGCCGACTGGCTCGCGGCCAAGGCCCGGCGCGGCTTGAAGCCCACGACGCTGCACGGGTACCAGCGCATTCTCGACGGCTGGCTCGCGGGCTGGGCCAACCGCCAAATCGGCAACCTCACGCACGAGGACGTGGAAGCCGTGCTGGCCGCGCTGCACGCCGCCGGGCGCGAGACGCAGACGGTGCACAACGTCTTCAACGTCGCCCAGTCGGTGTTCGACTACGCCCACAAGCGCCGGCTCATCACCGCGAATCCGTGCCGACTGGTCCGGGAGGACCTGCCCAGCCGAGCGCAGCGCAACTACGCGCCGCACTTCCTCACGGCCGCCGAGGTCAACACCCTGGCTGCCGCCTTACCCACGCCGTACGACCTGCTCGTCACGTTTGCCGCGTGGTCCGGGCTGCGCTGGGGCGAGGTTGCCGGGCTGCGGGTGCAGTCACTCGACCCGCTGCGCGCCAGCGTGCGGGTGGAGGCCACCTACGACGAGCGGTTCGGCACCGGCACCCCGAAGTCCGCTCGCAGCCGCCGTACCGTGCCGCTGCCGCCCACCCTGGCCCGCCGCCTGGCCGACCACGTCGCCACCCAAGGGTTCGCGCCCAATGCCTACCTGTTCGGCCGCAACGGCTCGCCGCTACGGCGCAGCCACTTCTACGGGCGGGTGTTCCAACCGGCGGCGCGGAAGGCCGGACTGCCCGGTGTGCGTTTCCACGACCTGCGGCATACGTTCGCCAGCCTCAAGGCGGCCCAGGGCTACGGCGGTCGAGAGGTCAGCGCCTGGATGGGGCACGGGTCGGTGTCGTTCACGCTGGACACGTACACGCACCTGTTCCCGGTGGACGACGACCTGCGGAACCGACTGGACGCCGACTTCCTGGCGTCAACCCAGGCGACCAGCAACGTGGCGGACCTCCACGCGGTGTAGTCGCTGCGGGTGGACCTTGAACGGGACCATACCCAGGACTGCTATCGCAATTTGTCAAGCGGCATCAGATATCCGCATCAGGTGGATCCACCGAGTAGTAGACACTTAGTGAGTCATCGTAGGATCCGTGGCGATGGAACTTCCCGTTGCTTGTCATCGAGACACGCAAGTGCACTCTTTCCCTGACGTCCGCCTCCGATACAGTATATTTCAGCGTTACATCAGAGCCGGTACCAAGATCTAGGTCTCGGTCGAGCACTGTTTCAAGACGCCACGACAGAGCCCTACCCTGCGCATCCCAACCCCGACAACCGAACGTTACTTGGTCCCCGACCCTCAACCGCATTGGGATGCCGCTATGCCCTAAAGAGTCTGCAGACTTATACTCAACGCCGAAGGAGTCTACGACGGACTCTATTGACGGATAGTACTTCGCATCCGGGCCACGTTCACTACGGTAAATTGTAACGACATTCCGGAACTCTCCAACGATGCCTGACAACAAGTCTCTTTCGAACGGAAGCAGCGTGCGGCTATGTGCCGGGGCGTTGCGGAAGTCCTCCACGCGCCCTAAATAGACCTCAAAGCGCTTCTTCTCAAACAAGGCAGGCTGGAATGCCTCCCAGTTCTTCTCGATTATGCTGCGAAGTTCATACACGTATGTGTAAGCAAGCAGGTTCCGATCGACCACCGCACCATCACGTCGTCTCATCTCTTCGGTCCGTCGGGCTTCTAACTTAGACTGATTAAGGGTGGCTTTGGACATCCAATCATCGCCAAGCACCGTTCTGATAAGATCTCGGAGAAGAACTTCTAGCAGTTTAATGCCCTCGTTTGGTTCCATTGTGGCTAACTCCTCGCTATGCCCTAGCCCAGTCCGGTGCTCTTGGTCAGAACGGTTGCGCCGACCTGAACCGCAAAGTCCCGTCCAGCCGTGCCAAACCACGCGGCGGTGCGGCGTAGCCACCCGCTGCGCTCAGGATCGTCCTCCGCGTCGGCAGCGGCGTTCAGCGCGGCGACCAGTTGGTCGGCTAGCCGCTCAGGGGTCGGCCACGCTCCGACCGCCCGACGCGCCCGTTCCGTCACACCGGCAAGACTGGTTGGGTACAGCGCGCTCGCGTCACCTACGACGTTGATGTATGGCGGATCAGCGCTGTCCAGAGCGCGAAGTGCTCGCTTCACCGAGTCTTCGTCCAGCCCGGACCACTCCACGATGTCCGGCCAGTTCATCATCCCGGCATCCGCGTCGTCGAACCAGCGCACGACTGCTTCAAGAACTGGCAGGTCTCTGTTCGCCCACGTGTCGTCCACGGGCATGACGTTAGTGGTCGCCTGCGACGAGGCCTCGTCGGTACGCCGCCGCGTGGCCATTCCGTAGCCTGGAGCGGGTGCCGCCACCTGGCCCTTACCGCACGGCCGAAACACTGGTGCCTGCTGGACCTAGCGCGCCGGGCCAGGCTGGCGCGATCGGGCGGCCTGCCAGCACGCCGCCCCACGACTGTTCTTCCTCGAACGCGGTGAATGCGCCGCCGCGAAGGCGGTGTGCGGCGGCTGCCCCGTCAGGAATGAATGCCTCTCCTACGCGCTGGAGAACGACGAGCCGGTCGGGGTGTGGGGTGGACTTACGGTGGACGAGCGGCGCCTCAGTTGCGTTCAGCCAAAGCGTCACGCAACACGTCGTTCCTGAGGATTTTGTCTAGTTCTTTCGCCTCGGCGTTGTAGCCGGTCTGTCGCCGCAATTCTTTGCGTACTGCTTCAACCACCGAGTCGGCCAGCACAATATGCGCCAGCGACTTCGGCGACGTGGCGGCTCTTGCCTTCCACAACTCATCGATCAGTCGGCGCTTGAAGGCATCCTTGCTGAGATAGAACATGGCATCACCTTTGACGGCCCAGCCACCCTCCCCCAGCAGGTCAACTTCCAGGGCTAGGTCAATGACGACGGGGAGGCCCGGCGTCATGTGCCAGACTTGCCAGACCTGACCGTTGGTCAGGATCATCCACTCCACGCCTTCGTTTACCGCATACATCTGCACCTGGCGTAGATGCTTGACGCCTAGTTTCTGCGTGCACCGCTTGACTTCAATGAACGCAAGCAGTTGCTTGTCGATCCGAACGCCGTAGTCCGCGAACTCGCCCTTCACTTGGTACTCAGTGGTGAGATCTTCGTACTTGTCGTAGCCCAAGCCCTCGCAGAGGAAGTCGGTAACCAGCAGCCTGGTGTCACCTTCGTTGGCGTCGCGCGCCACAAGATCCGCGAGGGGCTTGTTGAACCGGCGCACTGCTGTGCGGACCCGCTCCCTCGCTTCAACTTCCCAACGCGGCCCGGTGCGGGTCGCGGGCTTGGCGACCTTCGCGGCCGCTGCCTCTGCGGCGGCAGGCGTGGGTACCACCGGCTCGGACACTTGGCCTTCTACGACCGATGGCGCCGATCCTTGTTCGGTCATGCCGCTCCCCGTTTCCTCATGGTGGGCGACAGGTTAGCGATGCTGCACCCTGGAACGGCGATTTTGCCCCCTTAGCGGCTGTGCTTAGCCCTTGCTCGCCCTGGGGTCGCGGCCCCCGCGCGCCGCCCACGCCCACGCCGTAGCGTCACCGTAGCGTCCAGTCCAGGCCGAAGCAGGGGTAGGCAGGCCGAGTCAGGACGTACCTCGAAAACGGCCGCTGACCTGCGGAAACGGGGTGTTTCGGCTGGTAGCCGGTTCGGGCCAAAAGCGGGCTGGAGTGGTTTCCTAAACCGTGTGCCGCAGGTTCGAATCCTGCCGGGGGCACCCATGTGATGTCTCGGGACATGGTTGACACCTGTCTCGGGACACAGTTGACACCTTCAGGCCTGTCGCTGGTAGTCACAGGTCGGGTCGAGGACCAGTGCGCGCAGCAGGTCGCCGTGCTCGGTGAGGACCCGGACGTCGAGA